>Ga0209083_1002780_pt1 | contig 15845 bp, 22 predicted proteins | sample AM7aDNAmetaG_FD_184132 | JGI IMG/M metagenome (GOLD analysis project Ga0209083, IMG submission 184132) | Freshwater microbial communities from Finland to study Microbial Dark Matter (Phase II) - AM7a DNA metaG (SPAdes) (version 3) | ecosystem: Environmental > Aquatic > Freshwater > Lake ...
ACAAGAATCCTGTACCAGTTTTAGTAACTTCTTGTAGGCCATCTGGGCCTTCTTCGGCACCTTCAAAGCCATTAACACACCACTTAACTGGCAGGGATTTCATTGGGTATAATCCACCAATAACATCTACATCGCGATTTAACATGGCCAACAAATGCCAAGGTTCCCAACCAATGTCAGCATCAATAAACATTAGGTGTGTACTATCTTTGTTATGCAGGAACTTGGCTGTTAGTGTATTACGGGCACGGCTAATAAGACTTTCATTTGTCATGGTTTCCATGGTCCAGTCAATGCCTAGTTGACGGCAAACATTGGCCCATTTGATATAGCTCATAAAGCATGACTCAGTGAGCATGCCCCCGTAGCATGGCATACAGATGTGAACTCGTGTGGTTTTTAGAAAATCAACATTGACCTGGATTTGATTAGCACCGGGTTGTGGAGCCTCGGTTACTTCGTTCATTTGTGGTGCTGCAGTATCTTCTATTGGTGCGGTATTTTCAGCCATGATTTCCTTTGTGTAAATTATCTGCTAATATTTAATACAGTTTACACTACTGGCAAAATTTTCGCAACCTTACAGTTATCAAAATGATAGCGACGCATGATTGATTTATTTGATGCGTTTTTCTTCGAGATAATCAAAGTCTTTAATTAGTTGGGTAAACCCATATCGAGCATTTACCAGTTCTATGCCGCGTCCAACACCACGGACTCTATAACCCATGCGTTGGAGTTGTTGCCGTATATCTGCTGTTAGTTGGGTTGGATCACCTTTGCCATTATGGGCCGCATCAATTAAATCATGGGCTAATTTTCTAGCTCGATCTAAGTCAGGCGGAATAGGCTTACCTGGAAACGACACTACTTCGCCTTCTGCTACATCTTGATCATCTAACGTTTTAGATTTTTGTGCATACTCGGGAAATTTCAATCTCAATAGTGTGTTAAAGTGTTCCGACTCTTTACTTGATTTAAAGAAATATATTTGTGATAACGCATCACCCGACAATGTTCCAGTTTCTGGAAAACGCTTAATAGTACCATTAATATTAAAATATGCAAATCGACCGTCGAGTCTCACTAATTTATGCTCATTACTGAACTGTGCTATATTGATATAATTTGCTATCGGCGTTGCTTGCACACTTTTATATAGATAGGATTTACCAACAATCGGGGACGATGTTGGTTGAGAGTCCAAGAATTTACGCACTGCCTGAAAATCATCTCTACCCTCATACAACGGAGGATTTGATAAGAGATGCTCTCGCAATGCTTCTGCGTGTATAGCATCAACATCGACAGTTTCAACAACACCTTCCATTATATCTTGGTCCACGTTACCTTCAGTTAATGCCATGCGTTCTAAATGCAACATTTTTTCCAGTATTATTACGGCACCTGGATGACGACTAGCACGAGCTTCTTTAATGAATCCTTGTGCCCGTTCTGTAACACCTAATTTTTTGTCAAATATGTCTCGTAAGTGTGGGTCTGGAGCACCATATAAATCTGTAATAATTTGATTGCGATCTTGGTCGTTACCTTTAAGGTACATTTTGCGTATTTCACTGGCACTAGTAGCATCTACTCCGCGAACTTTAAAATTTTGTGTAGGAACCACATCAACATAAGCAACATTGTCTGCAACAGGCCTGCATTGGGTTAGTTTTTCTGGTAATGGTTGTACCTTCTGCGGCTCGCCGGTGCGTGTAGGATTAAAATTAAATCTTGGCCGTTGTATTACTTTGCCATTGGCGTCTTTAACCAATTGCTGATCTTTGGCTCCAACTGCGAAAATTAGAACCGTATCGTCAGCGTCAGGAAGATTGTCAGCATACTCTGCAATCGAGTACGGATTTGCTACTTTTAGAATATGACTAGCTGGTATACCCATTTTAGTTAGCATAGCGACTTTATCATCGTAGCTAAACGGGCTGGTAATTGGTGCTTGTATATCGCTGGTAGCTATGTAAACCGAGCCGCCAAGTGGTTGATACTTATTAACTAGATAATCGTAGACAGCCTTATGCCCAAGGTGGAATATATGAAAGCGGCCAGGATATATTACAAGATAATTCATTGTAACATATTTATGGTTACATGTGCTCTAGGAGCCACAGATAAATTGGAATGGTAAACCCAAGACTTACTGTGCCATTGCAACCCATTTCGCCATAGAATTTTTCCTGGGTCTCTGCCTTTGTACCGTTGAAATTGTGGGTGTATACGGCGCGATCAACAAAAATCTGTCCTAATTTAATTTCATCAAATGCCAAATTGGATATAACTATCCTAGCATCGTTGATAATATTGCCTTCGTCGTCGACTACTGTGTGTTCTACAGTTTTATTTTTCATTACAAATCGTAGTTCGTGGACACCTTCCTCTTCTTCTAACTCAAATGCCAACGGTAGTTCGGCATCTGTTACATGGTCGGCATTGTACAGTTGGATATCGTCAACCCATATTTCTAACCCAAGATCAGCAGCGGGTGCGGTAGATCCAATTTTACAAGATATTTGATATGTTGTCATTCTGTTCCTTTTTAAATTAATAAGATGCTGTAACGGAGGTGATATTGCCAGCAGTAAAGTCAGTTACCACCGCTCTTAGATGTGAAAAATTTCCAATAACGGAATTGGCCTGCGTATCAGTGGTAGGAACTGATGCATTGCCATAGGTATCAATATCAAACCAAGCCGCTTGTGGAGTATCATTTTCTAGTGTAGCTTGGATAGTAATTACTGCCACTAATCCATCAAGAGTATAAGTTAAGGATTGGATAGCGCCTTGTCCAGCATAATAGTTGGCTGCCGGAATAGAATTTCCTACAAATGTGGCACTTGAGCCATCATAATTTCCAGAAGGTGTTCCGTAGACTGTAAGTGGTAATAAGGCTAAACTTGTATATGAGTTCATGGTTGTTCGATTTCCACAATTACGCCTGCGCCCGCTAACTCGGCAATAACCGCTTCTAGCTGTACTATAATATCAGCTGATAAGATCACATCGCCTGGATCTGAATCTTTAACTAAACTACTTAGAGTTACTACCAGGGTTTGTTGGTTGATTTTTGCCATAGTCAATTATTTAGCAGATATTATCTGCATAGTTTTTCTTATTAATCCAGGGCGCACTAGGGCTAACATAGTTAACCACGACATTTCGTTATGATCAATGAAAAAGTAATCCTGCGTTCTGCGGAATGGCGAAACTATCCACCCGTCTAATGATGGGCTAATTCGAATAGTGGGCTGAGTCATTAAAAAGTTTGTTAGGTAACTTTTTTGCTCATCGGATAATTTAGTTATTTTAAAATAGCTACGAAACTGATGCTTTGGATTTTTTAGTTTAATTGTATTTTTTGGCCGACCTATAATCGCCCTGGTATACTCTTTACGGGCTACCCCAGATAAGGCACTTACTTGATTAATTAATGCTACATCATTGGTATAAACATAGGCTTGACTAACGCTAACAACTAATTTAAAATCCGAAGTAGTAGTCAATAATATTTCGGCCAAATCATGTAAATCACTAATAGTTTTTTCAGTAATTGCTTTGTGCCTACGAGATAGTATGCTTTGGGAATTTCCAAACAATCCAGATTTACCACCGCCTGTAATCCGATGATGTGCTATTTCTCTCCAGGTCCTCCGACGCTCGATCATAATATCAATATGATTATGATCGAGCTCTCGTAGACAACTAACCTCATCTAAATGAAACCCAATAGCATACTCAAATCGATTATAAAATAATCGATCTTTGACAATAAATTTAAATTGTTGGGTTAATTTGGTCAAGTACTATATATCCATCTTCATCAACACCCGGTTGTATCACTGATTCATCCGTAACGAACTCGATCTTGTCGTCTTTCATAACGGCATGGATAATACAATTTTCTAATCGGTCGAACAATATACGCTTGCTCAATGGCACACGGATTAGTTCATCAATTTTACGGCTCAATGGACGAGCACCCATCTTGTTATCATAGCCTTTGTCGGCCAACATATCAATAACTGGCTCGGCTAAGGTTAACCGGATGTTTTTCTCTGCTAGATTAGATTTTAACTCGTCTACAAACTTAACAACAACTTTCTTAATGGCCAGTGTATCCAGTTTAACAAACTTACAAACCTGATCAATACGATTGCGTAGTTCTGGTTTGAAAAACTCTTTCATTGCCTTGTCCTCACTACCAGTCTTTTCTAGATCTTGACCAAAGCCAATGTTATTGTTTTCATTATCGCGGGCACCTAAGTTACTGGTCATAATGATGATACAATTTTTAAGATCTACTGTCTTACCGTTGCTACTGGTAATGCGAGCTTCGTCAAGCATTTGTAGCATGATATTAATAACATCTGGATGTGCCTTTTCAATTTCGTCAAATAGTAATATGCTAAATGGATTTTTACTAACGTCGGAGATTAGCTTGCCGCCACCAATGTTGCCATCTTCGAAACCAACGTAGCCAGGAGGAGCACCAATTAAACTACTGACTGTATGACGCTCTTGATATTCACTCATATCATACTTGAGCAACTTCATATCCAAGTTCTCTGCCAACAACTTGGCAAGTTCTGTTTTACCAGTACCTGTGGGCCCAAGGAATAGGAAACTGGCGATAGGACGCTTTTGATTGCCAATACCTGAGAAATTGATGTACACACGATCTAACACTGTGTCTACTGCAGCATCTTGGCCATAGAGTTTTTGTTTGATATTGCTTTCTAACTCAACAATATTGGCACTGCGTTCATTTTGCAGACGATCTAACGGTACATCAGTTACACGACTTAACTGTGCCATGATCATATCTCGGTTTACAGTAACATTACCTAGATCTTTAACACGCTCTCTAGCACAAGCACCATCAATTAAGTCAATACTTTTATCTGGATTTTTACGATCGTGGATATAACGGCCTGACAATTCTACTGCAGCTGTAATAGCATCTGTATCAATTAATACATCGTGGAATTTTTCCAGACGTGGGCTAAGTCCAATAAGGATTTGTTCTGTAACTTCTGGAGTGGGCTCATCAATGGCCACGCGATGGAAACGACGCATTAACGCACGATCCTTTTCAAAGCTCTCGTAATACTCTTCCCAAGTGGTACTTGCTACAACCTTTAAGTTACCCTTGGTAATTGCTGGCTTTAACATATTGGCAAAGTCCAATGTACTGTTGCTTGAACTGCCGGCGCCCATCATAGTGTGAGCTTCGTCGATAAACAAAATACATTTCTTTTTAGTTTCTAATGCGGTAATAACTGCCTTAAACTTTTCTTCAAACTCGCCGCGATACTTACTGCCGGCTAGTAAGCTACCAATTTCCAGTGACCATACTTCGTGATCTTTAAGGAAGTCTGGTACACGGCCTGCACTAACTTCTTGAGCAAGTCCTTCAATAATGGCAGTTTTGCCTACACCGGGATCACCAACCATGAGTACGTTGGCTTTAAATCTACGGGCCAATACAGCAATCATTTCTTCTAATTCTTGGCTACGGCCAATCATTGGTTCGAGACGATCTTCTTTGGCCAACTTAGTAAGATCAGTACAATGTTGGGTGAGTATTTCTGTGGCCTGCTGATTGGTCAATACTACATCTGAATGGTTATAGTTGACCTGCCAAAACTCCATAAATTCTTGTTTTTTAACACCATACTTGAGTAAGAAGTAATGAGCATGACTATTATTCTCGGACATCATGGCCATGTATAAGTCTGCCGTAGCAACTGATTTACGTCCGGTAAACAATACTTGTGTAAGTGCGCGATTAAACACACGCTCAAGGGCGTTAGTTTTCTTTGGCTGTATATCTTTGTCAGTGACTAAGTTTACCAGACTAACCAGATATGCCTCTAACTCTTGTTCCATCATGCCAACATCCGTGCCAAACTTTTCTAAACATTTTCTAAAAGGATTGTATTGGATTAAGGCCAACAGAACATGTTCTGTTAGTACATATTCGTGTTTAAGCTCTCGAGCCAGTTTGACTGCATTTTCGAGAACCTGCTCAATTTCTGGGTTGTTTTGCATGGAGTCCTTTAAGTATGTTTATCCAATTGTTTATTATACTACATCACGACATTAAATGCAAGCTATATGGTTATTTATTGATTACGAAGTTGGGTAATATGATCCAATAATTCTTGTGGGATATCTGTAGGGATTTGTGCCTGTACCTTAACCAATAAATCTCCAGTTTCACTGCTACGAGACGCTAAGCCGCGGCTGCGCAATCTTAATATGGTTCCGGGCTGTGTTCCTGGAGGAATAGTTAAACTTAAATTATTGCCCAAAATATCTTTAATTGGGGTTTCACACCCTACAATCAAATCCCAAACGGATATGGTATGTTCCGTTTGTAGTGTAAGTCCTTGTCGAACCCATTTAGGATCTGGATGTATTCTATATGTGATTACCAAATCCATACCACCTGGGCCAACTCCAGAATATTGTACACTGTCACCATCATTGATGCCTGTGGGTATTGCTATTTCTACTGTTGTAGTACCTTGATGAGTCCCTACACTGATAGTTCTATTACCACCGTGGGCAACATCTCTTAGAGTGACCCATAATGTCATTACCGCATGTTGTGCTCTGCGCTGTTGTTGCTGATGTGGCTGTTGAAATCGAGCACCAAATATATCAAAAATACTTTCAAAGTTAAATGATTGGTTATTCATTCCCTGACTAAACCCGCTACCAAATGGGCTAGGATTGTCGTGCTGGGCCTTTAGTTGCGGATCGCTAAGTGTGCGATATGCCTGTTCTATTTCTTGGAACTTATTTTTGTCCCCACCTTTATCAGGATGATGCTGACTAGCGAGCCGACGATAAGCCCGTTTAATGTCGTCCGAGGTGGCGCCACGATTGACGCCGAGAGTTTGGTAATGATCGCTCATAGTAATATATTAATTATACTACCGTTGTCAGACGATGTCAACTATTTGGCTTATAACGGTGGTTGTGGGGCTTGTGGTACTACGGCACTTTGTTTTGGAGGACTAGGCGCAGAGCTAAAACTAGGCGCAGAGCTAAAACTAGGCGCCGGAGATGTATTGACCGGAGTCTGTCCGCTATATGATGAACTATCCTGCATTGCGCTCATACTGTTACCCGAGTCATTGCCGTAACCTTGATTCATTGCTGTAATCTTTTCTTGTCCACGGCTCCAGGCCGCAACACCTAATACTGCACCCATTGACATATGGAATAAGCCGCCGCCTTTAAGCGTCAATGGCATCCATTCTGTACCAATGGTGCCTTGCGGATCATATGATTGTATGCTAGTCCATAATATAGGAAAAATAATAAAATCAAATATACACACAGTCATATACATCCAACCCATCATTGGACGCCATTTTGCAGACAGCCAGTCGTTTGATGGTAATGGTGAATCTGATGGTTGTGTATCTGCCATTTCTTTTCCTACATATTGCTAATAATTGTTATTAGCCCGTTTATACACGTATTTAGTACTTCTTTGAATTGGAGACGACTTGCGTCTTGCACAATTTCCAATTGGCGTTGTAAATCTGCTAATAGTTCGTTAAATTCATCCGGGCTCATCTGTCCTGCTTGTACCTGTTGTACTAAATTCTGCACCTGTGCTGCCGCGGCAGCAAATTCTGAGTCAGTAGAGCTCACTAGCATACTTAACTGATTATTAATATCGTCAAAGTTCACCTTGGTCTATCTCCTATTACGTGTTGTAAAATTTTTGCACTATTTTCAATGCTTGAATATTTGACGCGGCAAAACGCCGAACTGACGGGTGCGCCAACTTCATATCTTTCTTGCAATCCTTGTGCTATTTGATTTAACTCTATGGATGCTTTGTGCCCATCAACGTTACGGGGAAGTTGTTCAGAATACTTTTCAAACATTTCTGTCTCATAGGCAATTTGTACAGCATTAGCCGTAGCAGACGGTGATCCACATTGCTTTACAAATCTACTAGCATCGACTCTAATCTGTGTAATAAGCTGATACTCATTGCCATCAAAGCCAGTCATAAAATAAGAATCGTATATAGCACAACCGTTTAACGCTAACACTAATAACAATAATAGTTTACGCATTATTTTACACTCTCAAAAATGTCTTTTTGTGTGTTATACCACTTAATCCAAGCGCCTACTTTAACCTGGCAGTATTGGTATTGGGTATAATTATCGGTAACTACATCTACAACCACGCTTAATTTATCGGTCTTTGGATCAATTAATGTTAAATCCGGACAGTCAGTCATAATTTCTGCAGGTGCAGTTGGAAATTTACGATTGGCCTGTAGTCCCGCACACCCTACCAATAATAGTAATAATCCTGCAATTAGTATACGTTTCATTTCTTACTCCTACGAGCGGCATCGTTAAGAGTTGAAATAGCCACAGGGGGTACTTTACAAGTGGCATCGATTGCTGCAGCCTGTTGCTTAATTGTATCTTTAATTTTTGCTTGTGTATCTTTAATTGTTTGATTTGAACGAGCAATTTCGTTGGCCAATTCTACCGTAGCAACTTGAGCCTTTTGTTCGCTAACTTCTACTTGATGTTTAAGATCAGCTTCTTTAGCTCTCCAAGACATTTCATTATCGTAACTACCATACGCATACACGCCTGCTACAAGTAATACAATAGCAAAAAATTTGATGGGCTCTTTATACGGAAGTGCCGGTGGAACAAAGGAAATGAATATTCCCAGTACATATAATACTATGCCACTAAGCATAGTACCCATTACAACTAAATGTAATAAACTATCGGGAAGCCAACTGATAAGCCACATTTTATGCTCCTAGTACTTGCCGTGCAAGATTACATTTTGCTATTCTATCATCTATGCCATTGAGACCACCATTGATCCGGCGAGTCATTGTTTCAATATCGCCACTATCAGCATATTGATTTAAATTGTGTGTTGCCCAGAACCAACAGGCTGTTTGTACCGCACCGTCAAATGTTTGTGCATAAGCAACAACATCTTCTGCTGACATATCAACGGTAGCACCAAACGCAGCATAATTATCGTGCCCGGTGAGCTGAATCAAACCACGACCGTGATATTTCCATCCATCACCAGAGTCTGGCCCACCATTGCCCAAGCGATTGGCATAAACGTTATTTGCGATCAGTTCTGGCTGTCGTTGTATTTGTTGTGCTAACTCTGTAGGTACATAGGGGTTTTGTGGCTTACCATCTGCACCCTTAACGGCAAAACGTGTGGGCCAAATATTAGCCAGCCCCTGTGCTCCATAATTTAAGTTTTCGTTTAGTGTTTTAAAATTGCCAGATTCGTGAGCACATTGCCCTATGAAGTCGCCAACACGTTCTACGGTGTTGATTTCGTAATTGGGTAATTGATTATTTAAAGCAGCAACCCATTGGTCTAAGTACGGGTTATTTCCAATACATTGACCTAGTTGTTGTTGTGTGATTTCCATAATATCAGTACCTTGTTAGATACTGATATTTACCGTTTTTGCCCCCACTTTACCCGAGCCCACACCCGTTCGTGGCACCAGTATATAAATGGTTTAATCACCATCTCTGTAGCACCAATCGCTAACGATATAACCAGCCGGCCTGTAATAATGTAAGAGATTACAATCGTTGTTAGTGTGCCACAACACCTATAACTGTAGGCCTTGACAAGACTGCGTATAGCAGTCTCACCGTTATTTAAGGCCCAGCTCTTTACGAATCTTTGTAGCAGAGATGTCTGTGACTGCGTCATCAAATGTTTCCTGTGTTATTTTATAGCCCACATCGCGCCCGTACACAATCTCGGTGATATTAGGGACTAACATTATTTCATACTGTCCTTGGTAGATAGGGTCGAGATCACGTTTAATAAATCTTTTAACTTTTTCAAACTCAAACGGGTTAGAGCCGTTCCATCCCTGACAGTCACGCACCTGAATAATCACCTGCCCAGATTTAGCAATAGCACGATCAAATAAGGCACGATGCCCGTCGTGCCAGGGTTGATATCTTCCCAATAGCAACGCACTTTCTGCTTGCCAATCAAATGTAGGTCTACGCTTGTTAGCAATAATATGATCACCAATAAACTCTGCCCACTTCTCACAGTTTTGTTCGTTAACTCTAAAGTCATACTCAGCAGGTTCCACAAAGGCCTTATTAGTATCTTCGTAACGGCCTTCTTTAATGGTGTCTACCCAAATAGTCCAATCAGCTTTAAAGTTATTACGCATCTCTACTAAAGGTGCTACAAAGTCGCAGATAACATAGTCGCCGCCTGCTTCTAGACTAAACTGAAACATACGAATACTTTGACGAATGCGTCCGTCGTTGCTAAAATCCCAATCATTGTACTTGCGTCGGATGTCGTCGGCATTAAACCAGTTTACTACTACATCACTGTTTATTGGTTCCGATGATGCACGAGCATAACTAATCTCGCCATTTTCTTCTAAGTACTTTTTAAGTGCACCTGCTAGTGTTGTTTTGCCTGAGCCCGGTAGACCCATAATTAAAATACGCTGTGACATAATTTTCCTTAAATTACTGTTACTGTTATATCTGCTGACGCATAATCATGCGGCAAATCAGTTAGCGGCTGGATAGTTAATATCTCTGCCAATTGATAATTGTTTTGAACTGGAATACTATTATAATTATGGCGGGCATCAACGATAGCTATATTTTGTTGAGCAATTTGATAGCCCATATTGTCCAAGTCACGATAATATGGATTATAGTCGGGATAGGTAATATTAAACCCACCACAGCGAACCCACCACCCTAAACAAGCATCATCGGATCTGTGTACTAACACAACAGGACAATCGGGCCAAGTAGTTTTTAAGTAATCAATATGATGTGCAAATACATGGCTTTTAATAATACGGATTCCGGTGCCCGTAAATGGGCGATCAAATTCGGCCTCACACTCTTCTTTTAAATAGCCACCCAATTGGTCAAACCATGTACCAAATTCCATACCAGGATCAAAGTAACTACCCATATGCATGGGTGCTCCTGAATATGCATCGCTATGTGCGTATAACCGTGTTGCAGTATTATCCGTTGTATCTAAACTGCCACTTGAGTAAATGTTTTTAACTACTGAACTCCATTTGGAGCCAGGAGCGCCAGTTACAAAAATATATTTCATTCTTTTAACAGGTCTACCCGTTGACTAAGTGGCATCCATGTTGCTCTTAACTTTTCAATACCATTGGCAAAGCCCGCAGGAGTTAATTCCTTCTTATCTAGGAAGATTAAGTTATCATCATAGTATCGTTTAATCTCTGCTGATTCTAATGCTGGAACAAAGTTCCGAGTATACCACGCAACAACATCGCTGGGCGTACCTGGCGGTAATATTAATGCCCAGGCAGCAAATACATCTATGTAATGCCCATTAACATGAATCGGTTCTACCTTAGGATAGTATGCAATTTTATGTTCGCCTGTGATACCAATGAGTTTAACTTTGCCAGCATCAATTAACGGTTTGGCAATAGCAACAGGCATAATGCCAAACTCAAATCCGGCATCGCCTGCTGTGGCTGTAACAGCCTGTAATGGTCCTGGAAACTGCGACGTCTTAACTAGGTCTTTGTTGCCTTTGGTAATATACATAAAGTATTCGAATGTCATACGATGGGCACCACCACCGACAGCAACTGTTATAGGTTTAGTAGTATGCTGAACATACTCAACCAACTCTGGAACTGTGTTGATCTTACTCTTAGTATTAGCAACAATACACAATGGACTTTTTCCCATACCAGCTACAGTAGTAAAACTATTATATCGAAATTTTTTAATGTTTGCTTGCCAAATATCATTAGTAACAAATGTACTCATGTAGCTAGGAATACCAATAGTATACCCATCTGGCTTTGCTTCGTATAACATATTCATAGCAATGACACTATCGCCACCGGGCTTCAGCTCAATAACAAAGTTAGCCTTGGGGTTGTCTCGCATAACAATAGCACTAATAGCACGGAATCCAACTTCGTTTCCTGATCCAGGTTGATTACCAATTAATACTGTAATAGGCTTGGTCGGCTCCCAAGCAAAGGCAAGGATAGGAACGAGCAATAATGCTAGGAATACTTTTTTCATGGGGTCCTTAAAATGTGTTAAATACTTATAGAAAAAACAAGAGTCCGTAAAATTTTTTACCATCTTGTAAATTTATTTACCTAAAATGGAAATTTTTAATGAATACCAAAATTTTTAACCTACTTACAGAAAAATTAAACGATACTTTTAATTTACCAAAATACAAAAACATCACAATAAACAAGGATACAGTAGTAGATCTGTTACCTTGGACTCCTGCACGTTATCGCAAATTTAAAGACGCAGTAGAAGCAGAATTAGCCCTGGAAGATTGCTTGTTTAATGGCCCATTACTTAAAATTGTAGATACTTTAAGTGAACGTTACATTCTACGTTTCTTTGGTGAAATTTGGAAACCGCGCACGGATGACTATAATCACACTGGCTGGCAATTAGTTGATGAAGTCAACAGACTTAATCCTAAAAATGTCCTGGACGTTGGTTGCGGATATCATCCGTTCAAAGGCCGTATACAAAATCTAGTAGGTATTGATCCGTACAACGATCACGCTGATTTCCAAGTTGATATTTTAGATTACAAGGTTAAGCATAAGCACGATGTTATTATTGCGTTGGGGTCAATTAACTTTAATAGTCGAGATGAGATCGAGGCTCGATTTAGCCATTGCGTAGATTTGCTAGAACCGGGTGGCAGATTTTATCTAAGAGCAAATCCCGGAATCACACACAAAACTGGTCCGTATGTAGAACTTTTTCCGTGGTCTTTTGAAGTTGTTGTTGACTTCGCTGAAAAATACAATCTTAAATTATTAGAGTTTAAAAAGGATGCTAACGAGAGATTATATTTTGTTTATCAAAAACTTTGATTATATAATCGGCCGCGGCTCGGTGTGCTTCATCTAGTGGGTGCCACGCCGCTGTTTCTGGATACCCATTATCGCGACTCCAATCTAAAAAAGTTTTATTTTCAAAAGTAGTCATCTGCGGTTTAATATATTCTTGTAAATCTATAACAGCTGGGGTAGTATGCCATTGTTGATCAAACATTAAATTATCCATATAGGTCATAATAAACGGAATACCTTTTTGATTAAGTGTGTCTATAACTAATTTTATTGCCATCAGGGTAGTTAATTTGTCTCGATATTCTGAATGTAAATATTTGTAATAAGTGGTGCCCGTAGTATCATTATCATTGGGCACAAGGGTTGCCCAGCGATCTTCTTGCCAATCTGTAATTTTAGAGTAATCAAATCGATCAATCCAGGTCCATCCTATAACATATAGTGCATATTCATTACATGCAAGTTGACTTAGCGCCCGTTCGGCGATTTGTAAATTTCCAGAACCGGGTCGTGCATACGAATGATAATCGTAATTTAGATGTTTTGCCAAATGCACAGGCCAAGTTAACTCACTAAAGCACGGCCAAGGTTTGTCTGGACTGGTATCTGACAATTCAGATCCAAAGATAAAACTACATCCAAAACTTTTTAGTTTCATAGGTAATTATATACCTAGTTTATGATACTACCAGGATTTTTAAAGGATGCCGGCGGCACTTTGGATAGCTTGTAGCGCACGATCTCGTTTGTCGTAGTTAGTGATTACAGGCAACCCGGCAGCAACACGAACTTCGTTTAGATCTTTTTCGTAACGCTCACGATAGGCTCTAGGACTCAACGGAACTAGGCCGTCAAATGTATCACGGGTAAAAGGAACTTCTTTACCTTTGTAGTGCATGGTCCAGTCGGTACTATCTTCAAATTCTGTTAGTGTGTTTAGATCATTAAGCAACTGTTCTACATGACCGCCGGCTGTACTACGACGACGTATTTCTACATAGACCAAATAACGATTTGGCTTAATTTCGCCTGGGCTACGATCAGCATCAAGTACAAAGTCGTACCCTTTTTCAAACCAGTTCATCAAATCCTTGGCGGCTTGAGCATCGCGTAGGAAAAAGCTAACCACAATAATATCATCATCGTCGCCCATTTTGGAACTAAATTCATCCACATGAACTGTGGGCTTCATTAGGCCCTCCATTTCTTTAAAGTCCAAGCTCTCAGAAAGCGGCTGGAGGTTGTGGTTGTTGGAGTGATTGTTGTGCATTGTCGGCTTGCTCTTGGTTTTGATACTGTTCGTTACCTAGATCCTGCTCAGCAGCATCATCTAAATCCTCTAGGTCGATATCTTGATCTTCTAATTCTATACTACCTGTGCGTATGTCGCTCATTAGAGCCTTGGGCATGGTAATTTCTACTAGCCAGATTTTCTTTTCTGTAATCTTGGCTTTATGTGTTCCAGGACGATAATCTGAAGGATCCATGATCTTAACTGGAATCTTCATGTTAGTTTTTTTGTATTCGATTTTACAGTCAAACGGCAATAATCTGCGGGCGCCGCGTGGATCTGGCATGAGTTTTTCGGGCCACATAAATGTAGCGGACACACGGTATTTTGTAACTACAGGGCCTTGTACTAGTTCGCCAATACCCCAGTTTTTAAAGGCATAGATATCTAGTTCGTCTAGTACTCTTTCAAAATCTAATAGGGTAAGTAGGCTCCCTTCGCTCATGTAAATATCGCGAATATTTTCTGCAATTTGCCAATAATCGGCGTGGTCTTTAAAGAGTTCTTGATCCATAGTGTTATTTATGGCTAGTTGATCGCTAGCAAGAGTTTGGTTAATTTACAGCCTAGCTTAATACTTAGTCCATTTTTAAATCATTTAGTACCCACACTAAACTCAAGGATCTAGATCCGTAAATACTTAGGACAGCAATTTGCTGTTAGTATTAACTCAACTCAACAACGGAGATTACATGAGTAAGCAACGAGCGGTAAAATCACAAAAAAGTCGTATGACACAACAAGAAAATACAATTCGCTTCGATCAAGTAAAACCAGTAAAACAACGTCCCATTGATATCGTGCCCCGCACAAGGAATCAAGAGCGGTTGGTATTGGCTTTACAAGATGCTGATCAGCATATTGTGGTCACAGCAGGGCCAGCAGGAACAGGAAAAACTTATTTGGCTATGCTAGCAGCAGTAAAAGCATTTAGAGCAGGTGATGTGGATCGTATCGTACTGACCCGCCCAGCAGTAGGAGTAGAAGGGGAGGAGCATGGCTTTTTGCCAGGAGATTTAAATCAAAAGATGGATCCGTGGGTGCGCCCACTAACTGATATACTTCGTGAGTATTACAGGCAACAGGATATTGCTGCCATGCTCGAAGATCAGACCATCGAGATAGCACCACTAGGTTTCATGCGGGGTCGCACTTTCAAAACGGCGTATATTATTGCTGACGAGATGCAGAACGCAACTCCAAGTCAATGTAAAATGTTAATGACCAGGATTGGCGAAGGTAGCAAGATCGTCATCACCGGGGATATTGAGCAAGCTGACCGTATTAAAGGCAACAATGGCCTGGCAGACTTATGTCAAAAATTGTCGGAAGGGGGTGTAACGGGAATCGCAGTATGTAATTTGGACAACAAAGACATACAGCGACACAGGATTATTGATTCTGTGCTAAAACTTTACGCTGACACCTAGTCTGTTTCTCCTGTGATTAACTGGTAAATTTCTTGCCAGTTTTTCACTTTCGGAATTTTAGGATGGGTATAATCAAGGTTATGACCGTGCTCCATTATTATACTGTTTAACCCTACGGCTAACCCAGCTTCGGCATTTAAAGTTTTGTCTTCGATCCACCAACATCCAGTATCACGAT
>Ga0209083_1002783_pt1 | contig 15829 bp, 14 predicted proteins | sample AM7aDNAmetaG_FD_184132 | JGI IMG/M metagenome (GOLD analysis project Ga0209083, IMG submission 184132) | Freshwater microbial communities from Finland to study Microbial Dark Matter (Phase II) - AM7a DNA metaG (SPAdes) (version 3) | ecosystem: Environmental > Aquatic > Freshwater > Lake ...
TTAGTTGAACTATCGGCTGATCATTGTTTCCAGTGTTCTTCGTAGCTCGTTCATTTCAATTTTGTTGTTTTCAGCGATAGATTTTAACGGGGTGTCGAGTTTTGCTTCAATGCCTTTCTGCTTCAGTGCAAGTTGCAGTGAAGTCGCTGCAACCCCAGCCTCATCAGCTATTTCTTGCAATGTTTTTTTGCCGAACCCCTGTCCCTGTACCGGATGTCTTTCGGTTTTTACCGGTGCAATAACTTCATAGAGTTGTTCTGCTGTTTTTCCGTTTAAGGTTGCTATTTCAGCCAGGGTCTGATCGAGAGAAGTAACGTTTAATCCTGCATGTTCCAGTTTTGTTTTTAAGCCCGCGGGGTCTCCACCAAGCCCTGGCTGATCTGCAAGTTGCGTAAGGGTCATGAGTTCTGCATGTGGAACCGGAGCCTGCTTTTCCTGACGCTCCCATGAGCCTGAAATGGCATCGCCAAACTTGATAACCGCCGAGAAGGGTTGGATCCCATAATACGTACCTATGCCGAAAAAGACGGAAAGCATAATGATGGTGAGCAGTTCCGAGGGGCTTTTCACTCCCTCGGTTGTCTTTGATTTCAGGTAGGAGAAAAATGCTTTCCAGTTAATAACAAACAGGTGAAACAGAGAGAGTATTAAAAAGGCAAATCCGAAGATAATATGTTGGTGCTGCCATCCCCTTTTTGTCAGACCGATCAATCGCCAGTCAGTCCAGTTGGCAACTCTTCCAGGAGGAGAGATATAAAGGATCACTCCTGACACCAGCATCATGACTAATGCGATAAAAAGTCCAAAGCTTATAAAAACCCGCCAATTGAATGATTTTTTCATGGTTCTGTGATTGTTGGTGTCCATTGCCTGGTCGTGTGGCATGTTGAGCAGTTTGCTTTCGACTGGCTGTGCAGCTTATCATCCGGCTGGTCACGTTTATGACATCGTATGCACTGCGCTGAAGCACTTAGCCTGCTATGGTCAAAACTTGCGAGCTGTTCAGAGGTTGTCGCTGCATTTGCCCGAGGAGTGAACAGCACTGCTATGGTGATGAATAATAATCTTTTCATGGAGACAATGAGCATGTTCGGGTAAATTACTCTCTTTGGTATGACGATGTTTTAAGAATAATCATGCAGACCTGTTTTATTTATTCTCTCACCCCCTGCCTGGTAAAAAGCATCCGTATCTGACAAACGTAAAAAGGATTTTGTATCTTTTGGTCGTGCGGTTATCCTGATTTCGCTTTTGAGAATTTTTCTGGAGAAATATTTCAAGTATCATTACAGGTTCTATGGGCTTAATAGAAGCGGTTTGCATAAGTGCCGACAAGGGGGTGATTAAAATACCCTTGAACGAGATTACTCTGAGAGTTGGCTGGGGAATAGAGGGTGATGCTCATGCTGGTGAGTGGCACCGGCAGGTCTCTCTGCTTGCCGGGGAGAGTATAGACCGGATGCGTGAAAAAATGCCTGAGATTGATCATGGGATGTTTGCTGAAAACATTGTCACCCGTGGTATTGATTTTTCAGGTCTGAGCGTGGGTGACAGCCTGAACATCGGCGATGATGTTGTTCTTGAGATTACCCAGATCGGCAAGGAGTGCCATAATGCGGGGTGTGCCATCAAGCGTACTACGGGTGAATGCATTATGCCGAAGGAAGGGCTTTTCTGCCGTGTACTTGAAGGCGGTAGAGTAACCCCAGGGATGAGTATCAAGTAGTGAGTGCTGAGTGCTGGGCTATCCTCCGATTTGTGACATACTGGTTCTGACTGCATTTCGGGCGGCGTGTCTGCCGTTTTCGGGTTTCAGTGCGACTGCCTGCCGGAAGAGGGTGGCAAGTTCGTCCTCACTGGTGTTGCCACGAAGCTGGGGAAGCAGGCTCAGCCCCTCTTTATCGTACAGGCAGCTGATGATTTTTCCGTCTGAAGTGATGCGGATTTTGTTGCATTTGTTGCAGAAATTTCGGGTGAATGCGGGAATGATGGCTATCGAGCCTTTGTGGCCCGGCAGGGTATAGCTGAAGTACTGGGTTGCAGAGCCGCGTACGGAGTGCAGGTCAGGATAATAACCGGAAAGCAGCTTCCTGATGGTATCGGCTCCGAAGAACCTGCCTGTTCGCCAGATCTGGTTGTCGTCGAATGGCTGAAGTTCCATGAACCTGACGGTTACGGTATGATCTCTGGTCAGGTCGACGAATTGCTGCAGTTCATCGCTGTTGATATCTCTCATGAGAACGACATTGAGTTTTACCGTGATGGCATCTGTTTTGAATAGCTGGTCGAGATTGTTGCGAACCCTGTCGTATTCGTCTCGTCGTGTTATGGAGTGATATCGCTTTCGATTAAGGGTGTCCATGCTGAAATTGATTGCCGTAAGGCCTGCATCAAGAAGGGCTGGGAGAAAGCGGTCGAGAAGGAGACCGTTGGTTGTCAGGGATACGGTTTTGATGCCTGTGGTGTTTTTTGCCTGACGAACCAGTTCTACAATATTTTTGCGCAGCAGGGGTTCTCCGCCGGTAAAGCGCACTTTGGTGACGCCGAGGCTGGAAAGGACTTGGATGATGGTGTTGATTTCCTGATCGTTCAGGATCGATTCCTTGTCGGTTGTATCTTCATGTTCTTCTCGCATGCAGTAGGAGCACCTGAGGTTGCATCGTGCAGTGACGGCTATGCGTGCGTAATCGACGGGTCGGTTAAAGGTATCAACCAGGGAGTTTCTCTCTCTGCCGTTACTGCTCATGGGGTCATAAATGGAGTGTTGAAAACTGCAAAAGGCGCCTGCTCTGATGGCCGGGAGCGGCGCCTTTTGCAGTTTAATAAACCGGAACTGCCGTTACATCGTAAAGTTGTTGTTTGGCAGGAGACTGACCGTTTTGATGGCTTCGTCCGGTGTTCCGTTGTACTTTTTCACGCCGACCTTGGTGCCTTTCAGCCACGGTATGGTTGTTTTGGGGTCGGTATAGGAGGAGATCACATTATTCATGCTTCCTTTCGCATGATACATGATGCCGAAAACAAGTCCTGGTTTTGTGGCATCACTTACATAGACAAGAGCGAGACATGAACCCTCTTCATTAAACACCTCTGCCATGTCCCCGCTTTTCAGGTTGAGCTTGGCTGCATCTTCCGGGTGGATCTCCAGATAGGGAAGGGGAAGCGAGAGGTATTTTTCGGGTATCAATTTGTCATGGTACATGGTCTGCCAGACATGCTGTGATCGTCCCGTGGTAAACCAGTAGGGGTAGGTCGGGTTGTTGATGTATTTCGATACTTCGGCCGGGTAACCGGTCCATGCGTCGGTGCCATACCACTTGAAGAGTCCGTCTTTTGAGGCGAAACTGTATTTGTAGCGCCGTTTGGTACCGATCAGTTTTCCTGTGGCGGGATCCTGACGAACCGGGGTCTGAATACCTTCGTTGCCGAGTTTGCGGAGTATTTCGTGCGTTACTCCCTTGTAGCACTCTGCGGAGAGCTTTGCCTCATCGGCTTCGGCTACCTTGTTGTCGCCGAATTCGTGCGATCCTGCAAGGAACACCTCGGCATCGGTTTTCCAATCCATACCGCTGAACCGCTCAGCCATCTCTTTGTTGCCTTCTGCTGCGTAGAGTGCTTTGAGTTTATTGCCGACAAGTGCCAGTATCTTCCAGTCGGGAAGAGCGATCCCAGGAGCATCCATGAACTTGTCGTAGATCCTCAGAAGACGGCTGTGGCAGTTGACCGATGTATCGACGGCTTCGCCCCATCCTGCTGCGGGAAGGATCAGCATGGCATCCTGTGCGGTGTGCGTCATATAGATATCCTGAACAATCACGAAGAGGCCGTTAGTTTTTTCAAACGCTTCGAGGACTTTTGCGGCGTAGGCTTTCGGGTCTGCCGGAATACCGCCTTGTTCGAGATAACCGAGGAGATTGGTGGCCCTGTTATGGATGGTTTTTTTGAAAAACTGCGAGTTCGGTGTTGACAGATAGGGGTCTGTTGCGCCTACCCAGTAGATTTTTCCTCCCCCTCCGGTTATATATTTGTCGACGTTCTTGGGAGGGCCTCCGGCATAGATGGAGCCTGGAGTCGGGGCGGGTGGTCGTACATAGCCTTCCTGATGGCCGCCAAGCCTTCCGCATCCGGTTCCCACTCTTCCGACATTGTGGGTCAGAACGTTGAGCTGGGCAATTGCGGCTACCTGGTCATAGTTTTTCATGTTCCAGATAATGCCCTTTTCGTAGAGGGTCAGGGTTCTGCGTTTGAAGTTACCTGCTTTTGGTTTGGCCATCCATTCCGCTGCCTGTTCTATCTGTTTTACGGGAACGCCGGTAATGTTTTCTGCTTCAGCAAGAAGAGCGGTGAGTGATTTTGAGAGTTGCAGAGATTTGGTCTTGTACTCCTCAAAAGTTTTCAGGTCAGTGCGTTTCTGAAGGAAGTCGTTATCGTACCACTTGTTTTCCCATGCCACCCTTGCAATGGCATTGGCCAGAATCCAGTCGGTGCCGAGGTTCGGGCGGATGTGCAGGACTTTTTCGGCATTGATGTCCTGGCTGACGGTTATGGTGGCGTTTTTACGGGGGTCAATAATGATGATGTTGCCCGCTTCTGCTGGCTCACCGGCTTCAAACTCTTTCTGTTTTTCTTCAACGGAGCTGCCACGGAGGTTCGGCATGATGTGTTCGGTATAAAAGACCGTTGCTCCTTCGTAGGCGTTTGCTCCCCAGAGTACCACGGTATCGGCCAGGCGTGCATCATCAACATCATAGTTGAGTTCGTGCATACCGCGTTCCCGTGAACCCCAGACTTCGGAGTTGTAGGCGGGGCGGTTGTGGATGGAGAGGTACTGTGTTTTTATGCCGCTTAAAAAGAGCTTGCCGGCTCCCCAGTTGTCTTCGAAGCCGAGGCCGGAACTTCCATGATCGTAAAACTTCATGGCAATGCTGTCTGCTCCGTATTTGTCGATGGAGCTTTTGGTCAAGGTTGCAATGATCTCCACTGCAGCGTCCCAGGAGATGGGTACAAAGCCATTGTTTTTGCGGAGGAGCGGATCTTTCAGACGGCTTTTGGTGATGCCGGTTGGTGTATAGGCGGTCATGGCATTGGTGCCGCCGCGGATGGAGTAGTCGCCTTTGTTGATGCGTGATTCCTTGGCGGGTATGATGGCAAGGTTGTACTTTTTGCCGTTTTTCCGGGTGATGACGTTGTGCATGGTTTCGGTGTAGGAAAAACCGGACATGAGCTGCGCCTGTTTGGTCAGATCGACTTTAAAGGCGTTTGAGCGTGCTGTTCCGCTTCTGTTTTCGGGCCATACATAGACGTTGTAGCCGCAACCTGCGCTGCAATACTGGCAGACGGTGGTATATTTTTCCGAGTCCACCGGAGGGATCGGAAGGGAGTCTTTTCTTTTGAAGAGTGACATGGCGTGATTTCTCCTTATCTCAGTTTAAGATTACCGATTCTGCCGTAAATAAGACCTTCAACCCCTTCGGCGTAAATGTTGCCGGTTACAGCGTCAAACCGCAGGGTGATTTGAGCGATCCACTGGGATGCAAGACCTTGATAGGATTGTCCGTTGCGGGAAACATCAAACATGGAGTAGTGGCATTTGCAGACGAGACGACCTTGGCTGTAGGATACCGGGCATCCCATATGGGTACAGAGGGTTGAGAAAGAGACCACGTTTTTTTTGGGACCGACACCGCCGATTGCCTCGTTGGGGAGTTTCAGGAGGAGACAGGGAGATTGGTCGTCGGGATAGGTAAAGGCGAAGGGTTCATTTTCAACGAGATTCTTGATGTTGCCGATTTTTTTCATCGGATAGCCCTTTGCCGGAGCAGCAATAACCGTATTGTCAAGTCCCGACAACAAGAGTGCTGCACTTGCTGAAGTTACCTGAATAAAGTCTCTTCGTGAGATGTCCGTCATAATCTCCTCCTAGTTGTTGTGTAACAATTGTTAGGTTTCCGTATGGATAGAAACGGTTGGATGTGTGTGTGATATTTTAATTGTACAAATAGTTTAAGAACTTGTAGTGATAATAACTACTTAAAATATCATTAAAACATTCATAAAACCTGTATTTCACCAGTATAAGAGCTGGTTATGAGAAGCCTTTTCTCCCTTGCTCGGCATCGTTAACGTTCTGCAGTACATGACTCTTTTGTGGTGTCAGCTCCTTGATGCGTGCCTCATTGAGAAAAGCAGCCAGTGAGTTTTTTCCCTCACCATGCTGCTGCAGGAGGTGGCTGCGGGTTTTGGGTTCATAACAGGCAAAGAGCGGTTCGAGAGCACCCGATTCAGGAGATCGAAATGCGGTTGCGAAGCGAAACGGATTACGTTCCACAGAGAGTTGGGCAAGTGTTGTGTTGTCAAGGAAGGGCATATCACAGGCGGCGACGATCCATGCCGCTTCAGGTTGGTATTGCTGGGCTGAAAGAAGGCCTCCCATGGGTCCGATGCCAAGGTAGCGGTCTGTGATGAGGGGAGTGCCGAACTGGCGGTATGTTTCAGTCTGTTCCTCACGGCAGGAAATAAACACCTCATGGCACTGTTCCCGCAAAAGGGTGGCTGTATGCTGCAGCTGGTTTTCGCTATGGTAGGCGATGAGCGCCTTGTCGTGTCCCATCCGCTGGCTTCGTCCTCCGGCAAGCACAAGACCGTTCAGGTGGCACTCCCGGGATGAGCGAGTGAGAAGAAATCTTTCTATAAAGGCTGCTATATCTGCAATATTGTCACGATGCAGAACGGGAAAAGTAACGTGCTGAGTACTTTGTACTTGGTATGATTCGGGATTGTCGGGTACGATGAGGGCGGCTACGTTGGTGAGTGAGCCGTTGGTGAGGAGGTCAATTATTTTTCGTTCTTTGTCGACAAGGAGAAGTTTCGGTAGTGGGATCTCTTTGAGTCCTTCGACGAGGAGGATATCGAGTTCGGAAAACGCATGTCGCTCTATATTGGAAAAAGGGGCTTTCTCCTGAGTGACGAAGGCTTTTTTTTCGGGGTCGGAAATCATGACGGTCAAGGCTCCGGCCTCTTTGATTGTCCAGGAGTCTTTGCCCTGTCGGTCAATTTCAAAGCGGTGGCAGCCGTGCTTGTAGTATCCAATGGTGAACTTTGGTGAAAGGTGACGGACTATTGCGGCAATCAAGGTTGTTTTTCCGGAACCTGAATAGCCGCAAAGAGCGATTTCATAAGGGTGGAACCGCATGGTGATGATGATTAAATTTCCAGAATCAGTGTAGAACGGCCCATGGAAGCATAGTACAGGTAACCTCTGTTCCTTCAGGCAGGATCTCCGGAGATGGCCCGGCTTCGATAAGGCAGTTTGCACCTGTTACTGCTGTTATCATGTGGGATTCACATTTCGGTGAAATCCGGCAGTGCAGTCTGCCCTTTTCCGTCCATACGGTTCCGAGCAGAAAACGGTGGCGCTTTTTGTCGGCGGGGAAGGGTGATGCAAGGAGTGCGCTGAATTTTCCAGGCAGCGGTTTTCCCTGAAGGATCGAAAGTGCCGGCATGCAATACTCTACAAAACATACCAGGGCGGAAACCGGGTTGCCGGGCAGGGAAAACACTGCTTTCCGGTTGCTTGCTGAACCGAAATAAAGAGGTTTGCCCGGTTTTTGAGAGACATTCCAGAACTTTTTTTCTATGCCGAGTGCAGTGAGTTCCTGTTGAACAAAGTCGTACTCTCCGCTCGATATGCCGCCTGCCGTCAGAAAGAGGTCGGAATGGTCGAGAGCGTGTGCTAACACTTCCCGTAACGATGCCCGGTCGTCGGGGGCATGATGGACTCCGACCGGCTCAATACCCAGTGACCGACAGGCAGACTGAAGCATGAAGCGGTTGCAGTTATAAATCTCTGCACCCGAAACCTCTTCGCCTGGCATGCGCAGTTCATCGCCGACCGTGACAATCGCAACTCTCGGTGTTCTCTGTACAGCAGCTGATGCGTAGCCGAAAGAAGCAAGGACGGCAATGCCTGATGGTGAGAGAGCCTCTCCTTTATGGAGAAGGAGGTCACCAACGCGGATCTCTTCGCCGGCATAGCGAACATTCGCTCCCTGTTTCGGTGCCTTGTATATTTCCACAACGGCAGAACCAAAACCGCTGCTCTCTTCAAAAGGAACCACGGTATCAGCTCCTTCGGGCATTGGCGCACCGGTCATGATCTCTGCACAGCAGCCCGCGGCAACACTGAGAGAGGAGAGCTTGCCGGCCTGTATTTTCTGGGTGACCTGCAGCGGTATCGGAGAGTCGCCGGAGGCATGGCGGATATCATCCCATTTGAGGGCAAAACCGTCCATGGCTGCATTGGTGAAACGGGGTAACGGAAAGGGTGCCGCAAGAGTAGCTGCAAGCACTTTACCCTGAAGCTGGTCAAGCGGGAGCTCCTCGACGGCGAGGGCCGCAATCGAATGGCTGATGATGCGGTGGGCTTCCTGAACAGTAATCATGATGCGTGTCCTTCTCCTTTGATCATGGCAAAAGCGTGAAATATTGCAGGCACGAGTACTTCAAGGGCGTCACTGACGGCGCCGGTGCTTCCCGGAAGACAGATCACCATTGAGGATCCTATCATACCAGCGGCAAGCCTTGAAAGCATGGCTGTTTTGATTTTCCCCTGTCCCCAGCTGAAAAGAGCCTGCTCGACTCCAGTCAATTTCTGTGAAAATTTGGGTAGAACGGTATCCACGGTTACATCGCGGGGCCCGAGTCCTGTTCCTCCAGTCGTTATAATCAGTTCGATACCCTCTGAAACCCAGACATCAAGAACCGATGCTATCTCATCAGCATTATCAGCAATGATCCTCAGCTCCCCGATTGGGCATCCGGCACGCTCAAAGCCTTCGCGTAATAATGATCCTGACCGATCAACTGCACGACCGGAAGCAACGGAGTCCGACAGCACAAGAATAGATGTTTTTGGCCGGTAACCGACAGTATCATGTGATTTTCCGCCGGTTTTCTTTTCAAGTGTTATCAAGCCGATCTCCATCGATTTGTCTACCGCTTTGCACATGTCATAGATGGTGAGTGCTGCTACGGATACGGCAGTCAAAGCCTCCATTTCCACCCCGGTTGATTCTTTTGTTTTAACCGTCGCTCGTATGGCAATACCTGTTTCCTGAACATCAAAAACGATATCAGCCCATGAGAGATTGAGCTGGTGACAAAGCGGAATCAGGTGGGCTGTGTTTTTTGCCGCGAGAATTCCGGCAAGCTTGGCAGTGCACAGAACATTGCCTTTCGGTAAACCGTCACGGGAGAGAAGCTCTATGGTCGCCGGCTGCATACGGATGTATCCGGACGCCGTTGCACTTCTCAGCGTCCCTGGTTTTCCCGATACATCAACCATGGCAATATTGCCCTTCTTGTCAAGGTGTGTTAATCCCATGGTGTTCTCTGTTTGTGGCTGTTTGTGACTCAAGTTCTAAAATAGTTGTTATCCGAGTACCATAGGAACAACCATGCAGCGGTTTATATCCTTATGCTATGAAGTGAAAAGAATGATAAACAAAATGCTTTTGAATTACGAGAGATAATCATGTAACTTTGCTGTTGATATTGTGATGGTACTATCTAATCCATAAGCTCACCCTCCAGATGACTTTTCAACGAATTCTGCCTGTTTGGGCGCTCTCTCTCCTGTTGCTCGGCTCATGCACGAAGGAAGCCCCGCTGGAGAAAGAGGAGCTGACGGAGTCCAGGGAAGAAGCTGCTGCGGAAAAGCAGCTTGCTGTTGGCAAATCAATATACGAAACCAACTGTGCTGGTTGTCATGATTCGGATGTCGCTGGTGCTCCGACTCCTGGCGACAAATCTGACTGGAAAAATCGCATTCCTCAGGGTGTAACTATCCTGGCCAAAAAAGCAATTGAAGGCTACGATGGGAAAAAAGGTATGATGCCGCCAAAAGGAGGAAATGACGTTCTGACCGACGAAGAGGTAACTTCGGCAGTCAAATACATGATCAGCAGAACAAAATAGCACCTATTATTTTTCCCCTGATTCACTGTCAGTCCGGTGCCAATGAAATATATTGACGAATACCGTAATCCGCAGCTTGCCCGAAAGCTTCTTGACGAAATCAGGAGAAAAGCAACACGCCACTGGACGATTATGGAGATTTGTGGAGGGCAGACCCACTCTATTCTTCGCAACGGCATAGATCAACTGCTGCCCGATACCATCGAGCTGGTGCATGGCCCTGGGTGTCCTGTCTGTGTAACGCCGCTTGAGTCGATTGAGCGAGCGCTTGAAATCGCAGCAAAAAAAGAGGTTATTTTTACCAGTTTTGGCGATATGCTGCGTGTTCCCGGCAGCTCGAAGGATCTCTTCATGGTGCGCAGTGAAGGCGGGGACGTACGGATTGTCTTTTCACCGCTTGATGCCCTGCAGATAGCTCGGGCTAATCCTATGAAAGAGGTTGTTTTTTTTGCTGTAGGTTTTGAGACAACCGCCCCTGCAAATGCCATGGCCGTCTATCAGGCAGCCCGCGAAGGGATTGAAAATTTCAGCGTCATAGTAAGCCAGGTCATGGTGCCGCCAGCCATGCGAGCTATTCTCTCATCACCCGATAATCGGGTTCAGGGATTTCTTGCCGCAGGCCATGTCTGTGCCGTTATGGGCTATGAAGAATACGAGCCTGTTGCCCGTGAGTTCCATGTGCCGATTGTGCCTACAGGGTTCGAACCGGTAGATCTTCTCGCCGGTATTCTGAAAACGGTTGAACTGCTTGAAGAGGGCAGATTTGAAGTCGTGAACCTCTACGGACGGGTGGTAAGCCGCGAAGGCAACCGAGTAGCACAGGATACCATTGCGAAGGTTTTTGAGGTAACAGACCGCCAGTGGCGCGGCATAGGTCTTATACCCGGAAGTGGTCTCACTCTCAAGGCAGCATACTCCGGTTACGATGCCGAAACAAAGTTTAATGTCACCCATATCTGTGCTGACGAATCACCACTCTGCATGAGCGGCAGTGTTCTTCAGGGCATGCTGAAACCAGACGCCTGCCCTGCATTTGCCAAAGAGTGTACTCCTGTGCACCCTCTCGGTGCTACAATGGTCTCTTCCGAAGGGGCATGTGCCGCCTATTATAACTATCACCGAACCGGATATCCCTTATGACGATTGCCCCTGTCTGCTCACTGGGCCTGCAGCCAAGTTTTCAGCGCTCCTTTTTTGAGGGCCATTGCGATCGTTTTACGATCTCCCCATATCCGTTTGGACGGCAGATCTATGCCTGCATCAGCGCAGATCTTCATTGCCTCGGCCGCGCTGGTTTCGCTGATAGCTCTGTAGTACCCGTTGACGGAAAGAATACCCATGTCTTGGAAATCAGCGTCATCGGTGACGATCCAAACTGCGGCCTGCTTGACGACATATAGGGGCTGCACTTTCTTGATTCTGGCCATAAGTTTTACCAGTTCACCTTGATTGGATAGGGTCTGGTAGGTAAAGGTATCTGAGTCTGAGGGGATATCCTTGGGGCGATTGGCGCAGGCCGCAGGAAGAGAGAAGGTTTGCCATTGGTTACTATTGAGCCGAATTAACCTTGATGCGGTGGAAACCATATTCTGAGAGGATGCGTTTCCGGAAACGAAATATGCGCCTATGGGAATCTCAAAGGAAAGTGAGTGTTTTACCAACTTGCGTAGCTTAACCTGGATTGACTGGATACCCTCCCCTTCGATCTTGAGTTCCACTGCTCCATCGTTCAGCAGCTGCTGGAGGTTACCCGTGGGGGCTTTTTGTTTTTGAACATCATTTAATTTTGCACTGACTGTTCCAAAAAAAAGAAAAGAGCACAAAACAAACAAAAATAATTTATTAATCATGAATAGATTGAAAATAGCTAACGATATTCGATAGTTAAGGTCGCTCTTGAATTATTCAAGTTAATCCTATAAATAATTTTTTTATGTTACTCATTGAAAATTATAGGCTTAGAGCGACCTTTTGTAATATTAATAACAGCCTTTATTATTTAGATAAATGAGCGATAACGCTTTTACCAACCTGTAAAGCTACCTCATCCCAAGTATTTTCTAATCGATAGCCATATGTTCCACCACTTTTTGATTTATCATTTTTTGCAATAAATTCTTCTTCCCATGTTAGTCCGTTAAATTCAAACTTAGCCTTTAGAAAGCATTCGCCATAAGTAAGCTCATTAGACCAATACCCATATTTAAATTTGTTAGTTGCCTCAATGATTGTGATAGTTAGCAATCTGGATGAGCCTGGATTTATGCCAATAGCCTTATCAAGAACGTTTTTAATCCTAGAAGATAGTGCTATACCTGTTGGTATACTAGTACGTGAAGCAGCGCCAACAAAACCTGAAGCACCTTGCACATCAACTCGTGACGGGAAATCCGGAGGCATCCATTTTAGGGAAATCTGACCAATAGTACTTGTTTTACTTGATCTCAATGAAGCTGCCATATCTTCATATTGATATGACAATCGTTCATTAAGTGGAAGCGACATACATGCCGAAAGAAAAATTAATAATGAAAAAAAAGACAAATTGAAAAAAAAACGGTATTTATTAGCGTACAACATACTAATCTCCTTTTATAAAAATTGTAGAAATTAAAATTGCACAATAATTTTAGAATTTTTAGCAAATAAAAAAAAATAATGGACACAATGCTAAAAACCAGCAATTCGAGATTTGACTGAACTTCTTTTCGTTTTTAATTTTATATAACAGGGAGTGGGCGGATTACTCCGCCTTCCCTTCCTGACGGCACACAACCCACAACAATATTTTAGAAAGAGAAACCTGCTCTCGCTACAAAGCCTCCCATATTTACTGTGCCTGTATTTGTGTATCCTGTTTTCACCGGGATATACTGGTAACCACCTTCTATTCTAAAAGCGTCATTAAATTGATAGCCTAACATTCCAGCAGCACCGATGCCGCCGGACTTAAAAGAAAACCAGTCACTGCTTGGGAGATTATAATTCAGCTCGGCTGCGATAAAAGGGGATGGTGCTTTAGGTTGAAATTGGTAACGTCCAACAACTTTCGGAAGAAATATAGTGTTTGTATATGAACTTGAAAAACTTGAATAGCCATAATAAGTAATCTGTAATTCATTCATCATAAAATCTACACCTGGAGTCAGGCTTGTTTGTTCGTCCAAGTTGAATTTTAGCCCTGCACCAACCCCGTACCATCCGCCAATTCCTGTCGTGTTAGAATAGCGGGTCTGGACAAAATCATGGTAACCAGGGCTTATAGTGAGGTTGGAAGTCAAGTCAACAGCAACTGCCATTACATTGGAAGGTGAAGCAAGAGATAATAAAACAGATGTAGAAAAACATGCGATTTTGTTTTTCATAACGGCTCCAAATTTTGGTTATAAAAAAAAGAATGCTGCGCTTTGTCAGCACGGCTAAAAATTCTGGAAACATAAAAATTTCGTATACAAAACCATTCGAGAACCGAAAAGGATGACCGGCTAAAAAGGTACTTGTTTTGAGGAAAGCGAAAAGAAAAGAATTTATATTCACTGTACCACATAGCCATTTCCATATAATTACCTAACCTGATCGATTAGGAATAAAAAAAGCTCTCAAAGGAACTACAGGAACTACAGGAACTACAGGAACTACAGGAACTACAGGAACTACAGGAACTACAGGAACTACAGGAACTACAGGAACTACAGGAACTACAGGAACTACAGGAACTACAGGAACTACAGGAACTACTTCACATTTTTGAAATTAAACTAAATCTAACATATATCAAAAAAATTTATTTTATCTTACATGGGCTGTAAATATATATACAATCTTAACCTCAATAATTCATGAGGGCTACCAAAACCGAAATTGCCAGTCAAAAATTGAGGTGATCGCGGCTGTGGCAAGGTAACATATATGGATAGCAAGACATCTTTCACCTGTAGCCGGTTAATATCCAACAAAAAGCAGGGTGAATAGCCTAAAAGAGCAAGTGATATTCCAAAGTTTCCATACTCTTCTCATACAGCAAGTAAGTCGTGCTGCCCCGGTACATCAATGTCTGTTTTTTTCTGTTGCCGATTACCACCTCACCTTATGTTATGGCTGCTGGTGGCCATGGCTGAGCACGCAAGTGTTCAAAGATTGCTAAGCATTTTGAAAGAATTCCCTTGTACGGATATGCCGTCGGTAAATGGACACTGATCTTTGTTTTCAGCTCGATGATTCTGGCTCCTGTTTTCAAGAGTTTCAAGCGTATGCTGTCAAAGGTAGCCGTGCCGAAACTGGTACCCTTGAGCAAGTTGTCTCGGAAACTGTGCAGCAGGACATAAGCTGCCGAGTGCAAAAATAGCCGAAACTGATTGGCAAGAAAACGGTGACAGGAGGTACGGTCGCTTTTCGTGTAGGTCTTGTGATCCTTTATGTACAACTCATCATTTCCTCGAGCACAGTAGATATCCTCGTAGAGCGCTTTGGCCTTAGCTTTATGCATATCGGTGCTGATAAAACGGACGTTCAACTTTCCAATGTCGGTCATCTCGACTTTGGCGACAACGGTGCGAGGCTTGCTCCAGCTCTGTGCCTGGTACATGAAAGCGTGATAGCGTTTGAAGCCTACTGGTTGTTTCTCTACGTATTTAATCAGGGGTTCGACATGTTTGAGCAAAACGTTATTGCCGGTCAGACCGGTCACACTATAGCAATCCGTTTGCTGGTCAAGGTAGGTAAAGACTTCTGGAACTGAATAATGGCTGTCACCACGGTAGACAATTACAGTTTCTGGCCACTGTTGGCGGATACGTTCCACAATCCGTTTAACGTACGAAACGATCTCTTTACCTCCTGGGCGCTTGCCCGGTCGCAGTATTGTGGTGATCAGTTTGCCACTGAACCCTTCATACACATGCAGAGGCTGATAGCAGGTCTCCTGATGATAACCGTTGAACAGGGCCAGTTGCTGATTGCCGTGAACAACATCATCAGTATCATCAAAATCCAGGACAATGACCTCGGGAGACTCGGTATACGAAGCGAGAAAATGATCTACAAAACACTGCGCCATCCGATAGAGTTCTTGACGGGTAATCATGTTTTCAAGCCTGCTGAACGTCGGTTGACTGGCTAAATCATGATCACTCTCAGGCAAAAGGCCAAGGGCCATTTTCAGTGCAGGATCTTTGCGCAAACTGTTGCTGCCATTGGCGTCTTCGTATCCACAGGCAATTTGCAAAATACGCTGAGTGAGCAGTTCAGTTTTCTGGTGAGTAATCGAAGAAGAACGTCGAGTATCATTGATACACTTGGCCAGCAGAGTGATGAGCCCAAGCTTTACTTCGGTTTCTCTCAGGAGTAACACACCGGCATCGCTTGTGATATTGCCACCTTGGAAATCAAGAGCAACTTTTTTGCCCTTTACTGCGGCAACGGCTGAAGCAGCATCGTATGAAAATAATGTTTGTTGTGTACTCTCCGGAGTGACTATATTCTGATGAGGGGGTTGCATAAATATCGCGTCTTATTAACTGACTTTAACTACCATTAATATAACGAGTTGCGATATTTTTTGCCCCCTTTTTTTTGTTTATTGATGAATAATTCAGGTTAACTACTTCTGAAATTTGAGGCTGCAAAGACCAACAATCATGGTGAGCAAGGAAGCATGATGTCTGCCTATTCCTTGATACGGTAGATATGTTGGACCAAAACTATAAAAACAAGTTCTGTAACGCTTTATTCAAGTAATAGCAGAGTACTGATTATCACCGAAATGTATATTCCCTTATGACGATTCCCCCTGTCTGCCCCTCTCCGATTTTACAGCATGAAACGGTTCAGATGGCGCATGGCGCCGGTGGGCGGT
>Ga0209083_1002788_pt1 | contig 15798 bp, 17 predicted proteins | sample AM7aDNAmetaG_FD_184132 | JGI IMG/M metagenome (GOLD analysis project Ga0209083, IMG submission 184132) | Freshwater microbial communities from Finland to study Microbial Dark Matter (Phase II) - AM7a DNA metaG (SPAdes) (version 3) | ecosystem: Environmental > Aquatic > Freshwater > Lake ...
CTCGCGTGGTTATTGGCATGAGCGGCGGCGTGGATTCCAGCGTCGTCGCCAGCCGTCTGCTCCAGCAGGGTTATGAGGTCATCGGCATCACGATGAAACTCTGGCCGGAGGCCTGCCAGAACCGCGTCGAGGAAAAATGCTGCGGCCCGCAGGCGGTGGCCGACGCACGGGCGGTGGCGCAGCAGCTTGGCATCCCACACTACGTCGTGGACGAGCAGGCGCAGTTCCAGAAACAAGTGATGGATTACTTCGTGGCCGAGTATCGTGCCGGCCGCACACCGAACCCTTGCGTCCTCTGCAACGAAGGGTTGAAGTTTGGCACGCTGCTCGACAAAGCGCGCTCGCTCGGCGCCGAGTGCGTCGCCACCGGCCATTACGCCATTCTCGAACGCGGCGACCGGATGCTCGTCCGCAAGGGGCGCGACGAGCGGAAGGACCAGTCGTATTTCCTCTTCTCGCTCAACCAGCGGCAGCTGGCGCACGCCTTGTTCCCGATGGGCGGCATCACCAAGCCGGAGACCCGCGCCATCGCCGCGCAACTCGGCCTGAAGGTCGCCACGAAGGAGGAGAGTCAGGAGATTTGTTTCGTCGCCGACGATTACCGGCGATTCCTGCGCGCGGCGGGTGTGGCGGAACATGCCGGCGATATCGTGGACGCCGCCGGGCGTGTGCTCGGCCGGCATCCGGGCGTGGAGTTTTTCACCATCGGCCAGCGGCGTGGGCTGGGCATCGCCACCGGCCGTCCGCTGTATGTCGTCGCGATCGACGCGGCGCGCAACCGCGTGGTCGTCGGCGACGAAGCGGCGCTGGCGAGCGCGGAATGCGTCGTCGAGCGGTGCAACTGGGTTTCCGTCACCGCGCCGGACCGGTCGCGCGAGGCGAGCGTTAAAATCCGCAGCCAGCACCCGGGCTCCGCCGCGACCCTGGAGCCGCTCGACGGCGGCGCGCGCGTTCGCGTGCGGTTTGCCAGGCCGGAGCGCGCCGTCACGCCGGGCCAGGCGGCGGTGTTTTACGATGGCGACCTGATGCTCGGCGGCGGCTGGATCGCCGGGACCCAACCGGCCGAAACTTCCAAATCCCCACTCGCATGATCCACGGCATCATCTTCGACATGGACGGCACGCTGACGGAGCCGCACATTGATTTTCAGGCGCTGCGGCGCGAACTGGGCGTGATGGCCGGCGACATCGTGGACCATCTCAAATCCGTGGACGACGCCGAGCGGCGGCGGCTGGAGCAAATCCTGCATCGCTTCGAGGAAGACGCCGCCGTGAACGCCGCGCTCCAGCCCGGCGCGGCGGAGTTGCTCGACGCGTTGCGGGCGCGCGGCATCAAACTCGGCCTGCTGACGCGCAACTCGCGCAAGTCCGTCGAGACGGTGGTGGTCAAATTCGGCCTGCGCTTCGACGCGACGCTGACGCGCGAGGACGCGCCGCACAAACCGTCGCCGGAGCCGGTGCTGGCGCTGGCGCGGCGGTGGGGATTGCAACCGGCGGAGATGCTCGTGGTCGGCGATTACGTCTATGACCTGCGCTGCGCGCACAACGCCGGCGCCAAAGGCGTGCTGCTGGTCAACGCCCGTGTGCCGGAGTGGGCGCACGAAGCGGATTTCGTCGTTCACCGGCTGAGCGAAGTGCTGGAGGTCGTGGGCGGAATCCAGTGAGCGGCTGGGTATTGGAAACTCAGGAGGCATGAATGAAAACGAAGAAACCTGTTGCGGGTGACTATTGCGCCGTCTTCGTCACCGCCGGCTCGCGACCGGAGGCGCGCCGGATCGCGCGGGCGCTGCTGGAGCGACGGCTGGTGGCCTGCGCGAACATCGTCTCCGGCGTGGAGTCGCACTACTGGTGGGAGGGAAAAGTGGACCACGCGCGGGAGTGGCTGCTGGTGATGAAGACGCGCCGCAATCGTTTCCGCGCCGTGGAGCAGGCCGTCAAGCAGCTTCATTCCTATCAAGTGCCGGAGATCATTGCCCTGCCGCTGACCGCCGGGCGGGCGGACTACCTGCGCTGGATTGACGCCAGCCTGTCGGGAAAATGATTTGATTGCCAGAAGGTATTGAAGAAACTAGATTTTCCAGCGTCTGAAGAACTGTAAATCCATGCGAAAGAAACAAATCGTTATGAAAATTTTGACCACGGCAGCATGTCTCATCCTGGCGGCGGCAATGGTTCACGCCCAGGAACCGAAAGTCGTCCGCGCGATTCCCGTCTCACCGGGAACGGTGGGGCCGATACTGAAGAAGCGGATCGCCGTCACCCACTTCGACAACAAGTCCAACTGGCGCGGCCAGGTCGAGCTGGGCAGCGGTTTCGCCGACTCGCTGACCGACGCACTGATCAAGTGCGGCCAGTTCATCGTCGTGGAGCGCGCGGAAGTCCAGAACGTGATGAAGGAGCAGGATTTCGCGGTGAGCGGGCGCACGGTGGACACCGCCAACGCGCCGAAGATCGGCCAAATCCTGACGGCGCAAATCCAGATCATCGGCAGCATCATTAACGTGGCGCAAACGTCGAACAATGGCGCGGCGTTTGGCTTCAGGGGTTTCAATATCGGCACCAGCGGCGGCACGGCCGAGGTGGTGATCGCCATGCGGATCATTGACACGACCAGCGGCCAGGTGCTCGACTCACAACAGATCAAGGGCATCGCCCGCAAGTCGGGCCTGGCGTTCGGCTATGCCTCCCGCGACTTCCGCGGCGGCATGGCCGGGATGAGCAAGACGCCGTTGGGCGACGCGGTGGTTGACGCGATCAACCAGGCGGTGGCGATGATCTCCTCGCGGCTGGAGCAGGTGCCGTGGCAGGGCCGGATCGTGAAAGCCGACGGCGACCGGATCTACATCAACGCCGGATCGAATTTCGGCGTGAAGCCAGGCGACCGGTTCGGTTGTTTTCATCAGGGCGAGGCGCTGATTGATCCGGAGACGGGCCTGAACCTGGGCGGCAAGAACACGAAATACGGCCAGATCGAGGTGGTCGAGGTGTCGGACAAGTTCTCGGTCGCCAAGCCTGTCGCCGGCACGGGCTTCGCCGGCAAGGACGTCATCAAGATCGAGTGACCGGGTTTCCCCAACGAATGTGGCGCAGCGGCGCGTTGACGGCAGTCGGCGCGCCGCTCGCTTTTCCGGCGGTTACGGTTTGGCCGGCTCCGTGGAGGGCGCGGGCTTTGGAGGCGGGGGATTGCCGCCGAGCGCCTTGAGTTTTTCGGCGACCGATTTGTTTTGCGGCTCGACTTCGAGTCCCTTGCGGAGTTGTTCGCGGGCGAGGTCTTTTTTGCCGAGCTTGAGGTAGATGTCGGCGAGATGTTCGAAAACGGTGGCGTCCTCCTTGGCCGCGTCGCTCTTGGCCGCCTCGCCGACGCATTCGAGCGCCTTGCGGTAGTCGCCCTTGCGGTAATAAACCCAGCCGAGGCTGTCGAGGAACGCGCCGCTCTTGGGCTGCATCTTCAACGCCCGTTTGATCAACTCCTCGGCTTCCTTGAGGTTGATGTTCTTCTCGGCGAACATGTAGCCAAGGTAGTTGCAGCTCTCGTCGTTGTCGGGGTTCAGCTTGATGGATTGCCGGAAAAGCTGCGTGGCGCGGTCGAACTGCTTGGCGCGTTCGGCGGCGGCGCCGTAATAAAAATAAAACGCGCTGTCCATCAACTCCTTGTCTTCTTTGCGCGCCTTGGCCATCGCTTCCGCGTCGGCGAACGACTCGACGGCCTTCGTGTAATCTTTCATGCTGCTGTAAATCATCCCGTAGAAGTAAGGCACGCGCGCGGTGACGGGAAACCGGTCCTTCGCGCGCTGCAAGGTCTGAAGCGCTGCCTGGGGTTGTTTCCGAGCCACTTGCAGCCGGGCCACCAGCAGGTAAAGCTTCAGTTCCCTCGGGTTCAGGATCAGCGCCTGCTCGTAGTTCGCCTGGGCGCGTTGGAGCATCTTGCCTTCTTCGTAGAAACTCCCGAGCCGCACATAAACCTCCCAGTCCAACGGCTTGCGCTTGACCAGTTCATCCATCTGCGCGGCGCCATGGACGAAATCCTTTTTCGCGGCGTAGGCAAAGGCGAGCCGCTCGTGGAACTCCAACACGTCGGGCCGCTTTTCCAGCAGCTTCTGGTAGATGGCAATGCCCTGGTCGGTCTTGCCGGTCGCGACGTAATACCCGGCGAGATGGAACGGAATGTTCAAATCCTCCGGCGCGAGCTTCTGCGCCTTCTCGTAGCACTCGACGGCTCGGTCGGTCTTGATTGGTTTCGTGTAAACGGTTTTGGCGGCTTTGGCGGCGTCCGGGCTGCGCAGCGTCAGCGCGTAGAGTTCGCCGAGCATGGCCCAGTAGCGGGCTTCGTCGCTCTTCTGGGCGAAGGCGCGCTCCAGTGTCTTGAACGCGTCGCCGATCTTCTGGTCCCGCAGATAATAAGCGACGAGCGACTGATACGGTTCGGTCCGCAGCGGATCGATCTTGCTGGCCGCGGTATAGGCGGCGATGGCCCTGGCTTTTTTGTCCGTGCTCTGGCAGGCGAAGCCGAGGAAGAGTTGGATTTCGAATCGCTTGGGATTCGCCACCGCCGCCTTTTCCAGCAGCGCCAGCGCCTTGTCGTTCTGCTTGCGCCGCAAATACTCCGCGCCGAGCTTGGCGGCCAGTTCCGCCTGGCCCGGATCAAGCTTCAGCGCGGCCTCGTATTCGGCAATGGCGCGCTCCGGGTCCTGGCGCAGCTCGTAGAGCTTGCCCGCCGCGTAGTGGGCCATGGCTTCGGCGCGCGCCTGCGCGTCGGGCGACAGTCGGAGAGTGTCGTTGGTTCCCCCGTGCCGGCCGTATTGGCCTTCCGGCGAAAACGGCGATTTCGGCGGCTGCGGAGGCGTGGCGTAACCGGCCCACGCGCCCCCGGCCAGCACCAAACCACACGCCGCCGCTCGCGCAAGCCGGCTGGCTGCGCGTCGGAAGACTTGTCGGTCTTTCAACACAAGCTATCTTTCTCGCGACGCGCGCCGGCCGCAGCCGGCGCGCGTTCCGTGGCCATCGTGCCGGCCGGAGCCGGCGCGGTTTACTTCTGCCACGTGCGCTTCATGTGACGGTGCGCCTTTGAACGCTTCCGTCGCTTGTGCCGATTCATTTTCGCTTTGCGACGTTTCTTGATGGATCCCATGGACTATTCCTTCGGACGTTTTCTGAAAAATTGGTTCCGGTGGCTCACGCCACCACTTTGTTTAACGGATACTCGATGATGCCTTCCGCGCCGACCGCCTTGAGCTGCGGAATGATCTCCCGCACGATGCTCTCGTCAATGACCGTCTCGACGGCGACCCAGCCGCGCTGGCTGAGCGTGCTCACCGTCGGGTTGCGCAACGCCGGAAGCTCTTTCAGCAACTTCGACAACTGCTTGCGCTGGATGTTCATCTTCAGGCCGACCTTCTCCTGCGCCGCCAGCGCGCCCTTGAGCAGCATCACCAGCACTTCGATCTTGCGGCGCTTCCAATCGTCCGCCCACGCCTTGCGGTTGGCGATGAACTGCGGATACGACGTCGTCAGCGTGTCCACGATGCGGAGGTTGTTCGCTTTCAGCGACGAACCGGTCTCGGTCAATTCCACAATCGCGTCCACCAGCCGGTCGGCAGCCTTCACCTCGGTGGCGCCCCAGGAAAATTCCACTTCCGCCTCCACGCCGTGGCGCTTGAGCCAGCGGCGCGTCAGTTCCACCACTTCCGTGGCGATCCGCTTGCCCTGCAAATCCTTCGCGCTCTTGATCGGCGAATCGTTCGGCACCGCCAGCACCCAGCGCGCGGGCATCAGCGTCTGCTTCGAGAACGCGATCTCCGCCACCGCGTGCACGTCGCTGGCGTTTTCCTCGATCCAGTCCTTGCCCGTCAGCCCGGCGTCCAGCGAGCCCAGCTCCACGTAGCGGCTGATCTCCTGCGCGCGAATGAGGCGCACTTCGATCTCCGGGTCGTTGATCCTCGGCACATACGAGCGGCTGCTGACGTTGACCACGAAGCCGGCCTTCGCCATCAAGGCAAACGCCGACTCCTGCAGGCTGCCTTTCGGCAACCCCAGTCGCAGCACCTTCGTCGAGGGTTTCTTTGGTTCGCTCACAAGAGTCGCCGAATATAGGTAGCCACCCGCCGCAAATCAACGATTGTTTCCGTGAAAAAACAGACGGAACGCGCAGCCATGGATGAACCTGGCGCGGCGGAGCCGCAACCCAATGGATGGGATGAAGGCCGCGTGCCCACACGCGGGCTTGTCCACGAACATCCAACCGCCCGGCGGGCCGACCAGGGGCCGCCGGCTTCAACCGCATGGGCCGCTGCCATCGTGCATTTGCAATGTGCCAGGGGTTTCATACTGTCAAATCCACCCAACTTGATCCGGATCGGGTCGGATCGGGTCGGAACGACCCGGATTTGATCGGTGTAGCGCAAGCTTCGAGCTTGCGAATTGAGGTCGGATTGACCCGGATTGGGCCGGATTTTTTGCGGGCCGGTTTCACTTTGGCTTATTTGGCCTCGTTTTGCGACATCTCTCCGTCGGGTGTTTTTCACAACATACTGCAACCACGCACCTTGAATTTCTCTATTTGGGTTCGTTTCGTAAAAACATGTTTTCTCACCGGGACCTCTCCAACCCGAAATGTTCAGTTTCCAATTGAAAAACGAGGTTTCCCGATTTTGATCGCGTCCATCATTTGGGTTCGTTTTGCAAAACAACGCCAAATGACCAGAGCGATGCAGTTGGAGCCACGGATCGAACACGGATGAAACACGGATTCTTGAGTCCATGGCGAACGCTCTCCTGTTGCCGGAAGGCGCACTGCATGGTCTGTGGCGCGCCCGTTGCCATCCAACGCTGACATGTCCAGCCCATCCGTGTTCAATCCGTGTTTCGTCCGTGGCTGAATCGGATCTTTTCACCTTCCGTCCTCTCCCTTCTGCTTTCCGATCCTTCCCGTTCCGTCCTCCGTCTTCTGCCTTCTGCTTTCTGACCACTGACTCCTGCTTTCTCGTCTCCTTTCATTGCGGACCCAAAATATAGCCAATTCTCTATCATGTCAAGAGAAATTCGCTTGTATCCCCGGAAGGTTCCGCCGCGGGGCCTCGACGAAGGCCCGCAGCCGGGTTCCCGGCGAGAATTGATGTTGCCATGGAGGCGCGTTTATGGTTCCGTCGCGCTTACCAAGGGCGAATTCGAGATGGCCATCTCCCATTATGGCCAGGCTTTTTAGGAGCTAAAAATGAATCGCATCGAGAAGGTTGCTGTCTTGCAGAACGAGACCGAGGCACAGTTGGTTGACCTGTTGCTTTCGAACCAACAGATCCCGCACCTGATGCGCAGCTATCGCGACTCTGCCTACGATGGGCTGTTTCAGGGTGTGGAAGGTTGGGGCCATGTTGAGGCGCCCCTGGAACTTCACCCGCGTGTGAAGGAACTGATCGCTGAAGTCAGGCGTCAGCGGGAGTGAAATAGCCATGCGTGCATCCCTGGCATTTCTAGTCGTCGCATCCATGTCCCTCTCAGGATGCTTCCAGCAGACTCCACCCACCTCAAGCGACGCGCCACGGGACGGGGAGATGATCACCGCGTTTGGAGAGCACCACGCCATGGGAGAGGCGTTTATCGTCAAAGTTTCGGCGCTCGACGGCAAACTGGAGGTTGTTCGAGGGCGGCACTTCGATGCGCTCACCGCCACCAATCCAATGACCGGCCAGGTCTCCACCGTACACAATATGTCGATCACCAACTCATGGTCGCCTGACGGATGGAAAGCACAGGCAAATTGGTTTGTGTTTGTGGAAGACCCGTCGCGGCTGTGGGCATACGACGGAGACAAATATTTGTGTCTGCTCATCATCACCACTGCGGCAGGCGATTCCGTCAGTTACGGTCCACGAGCGTTCCCGTGTCCAGTGCCTGCCAGCGTCCGAAGCCGTTTATCGGCCGCTGCGCAAAAGCAGATCACGCCCTAGCGCTATGAAAACACTAATTCTTGTTGCGGTGGTTGCACTACTCACATTTGCCGGCAGCGTCAGCGCGGGACCTTCCGATTATCTCTCGTATGACGATTTCATCCGTGCGGTTGAGGCTGGCCACATCAAGTCAGTGGCGCTGGATCATTTCTCCAGCATCTCAGGCACGCAGGTTTTGGCGGGAGTTGAGAAACCATTCCGTAGTTACGGCCAATCCGGCACGGCAAACGACCCTTTATTGCTCCGTTTGCTTAAAGACAAGGGCGTGCCGGTCACAGTTGACCTCAAGCACGATGACGGGCAATGGCCCATGCTCTGGTCGGGCATGCTGATGCTCGGCGTTCCGATCATCACGCTTGTTTTCGTGATTCTGATCTATCGGAGACTCAGACTATGACACTGGAGAGCTTGTTCGATCTGCAGGACAAATTGGAATCACACATCAACACCTACTGGAACTTCTGGTCCATCGTCGTGCTCGGCATCTGCGGCTGGTTTTTCGGCAGAGAACATCCCATCTCGAATTACTCCTGGGCGGTATCGTTTGGTTTGGTGGTCTTCTTCATGGGCAATCTCAGTGTGCTTCTGCCCGCAACAAAACTGGCGGTGGCCGTCTGTGACGAGATTCGGATACAGAGCGGTAAGACTCCATTTGCGAGCGAGAAGCTTGGCCTGGCACTGTCAAGACCGGGCATGAAGCATCGCCTCCTGGCCACTGTCCTGCTGCATGTCACCGTGGATGTGGTTTTGATTGTGTTGTTGTGGTGCCAAGCGTGTCATCGGCCCTGATATTCAAGCTCATGGGGCATGACGAAGGCCCGCAGCCGGTTCTCCTAGCGAGAATTGATGTTGCCATGGAGGCGTGTTTATGGTTCCGTCGCGCTGTCCAAGGAGAAGTTCGAGATGGCTATTCGTTACCAAGCTATCCATGAAACCGCAAACGCCCGTCAACCGCGACGGCCCGTGGCTGCCCGGCTGCGAAGGCACCAAGTGCAGATTCACCATCGGCGGACTGACGCCAAGTCAAATGTATTATTTTCGCTTGGCCGCCTTCGGCCCCAACGGCTGGAGCCCCTTGGAGCGACATCGCCCAGTGCCGCAGAGCGTAGGCGGTCAGCAAGGCCACATGCCGGCCCCACGCGGGGCGAGGAAAAAGGAAGATGAGCCTGGGTGACAGCCTTCTGCAGCAGGCAAAGCGGTATCAGCCATATCTGGCGGCTATCGAAGCTCTTTGCATCGTCATCGGTGTCGCGCTCGCAGTCATGCAACTTCGTGCGGCGAATCATCAAGCGAAGATCGCAAACACGCTGGCCTTCCTTAGCAGCATGCAAACAGCGGAATTCCACACCGATTATCATGACGGCATCCTTTGGCTAGCGCGTTTCGGCCAGGACAAGAACTCGGAAGCCCAGACCCTTTCAGAAGACATGGGGAGAAAACTGGAATACGTTCTCGATCGGTATCAAAACCTGTGGGTTTTGTATGACGAGAATATCCTCGAAAGGCAAACAATCGAAGCGACTGTCGGTGTGCAAATTGCGCAGTTCTGGCTCCTGACAAGAAAAGCGCTCAATGAAGATCAACGGCGCGGCTACGAAAGCCTCGATCTTTTCCAGCGAACTTTAGAACAAAGCCGCGCAGTCAAAAGCAGTAAAACCTACAACAAATTGAAGGAGACACGACGATGAAGTCAGCAAGGCAAGCGTTACAACGAAACCGAATTGCAGTCCTTTGCATAATAATTGGGTTGGGTTTGGCGCTGCAATCCCAATCAAACTCAGCGGAACAAGTGAACGATGCGATTCCATCCCTCGAGAGGGTTATCTGTATCGAGAGGAATAACAGCGGACGTGTCACGGCAGTGACTGTCGAAGATGCAGCCAGTGTGCCTGCTCAACTTAGCGATCTTCTTCCACAGCGGGACAACCGGAAACTAGGAAAAGAAGAGATCAGGGCTCTTGCGACCAAGCATCGCTTGTTCACGGAATGGAACGTCAATCCAGGGCTTTGTTACCAAGGAGGTGATATCAGTTACTGGTTTGAGCACGACCTCGTCGCTTGGAAATTGGAACTGGAATTCCTCGCCCGACGTATCGTCCTTGAGCAGGCGGAACTTACAAAGGGCACCATACCGACCCAAGGAGATCTTTCGGCCTACTCAAGGACGGTCTATTCGTGGCTTTACAAAGCCACAGCCAAGAAATGGGCCGACAAAAAGTAACAGCCCAATCCACAAACCGGTAAGATCTATGGTAGCCAAAATACATGCTGGAGCGACAGAGCGGGCGCTACCGCGTTTGGCAGTCGTTGGCGGTTTCCTACGGTAGCAGCGCAGTCAGCAGCGAACGCCCGCACGTTGTTTATCCTTCGCCCGGTGCGCCGCAATTTCAAAGGCTATGAAAAGGAAACTGAACATAACGATGGGCCAACACCGTGGTTTATTTTTCGCGCTGATGGCGATGCTGTAATCGCAAGGCAGCGCGTGGTGTTGGATCTCGACGGGCCACATGGTGGTTAGCGAAATTGCGAAGGTGCGAAATAATAGTGGCTTCCGCAACAATCTCCGCGGCTACTTCTGATGCGAATGCTGTCCGTGGGCACCGTGCTGGCTGCGGTGGCAGCGTTTGACTTCGATCCGGGCCAGCGCCTTCCGCAACGACGTTTCGACGGTGGCGATTTTCCCGGCGCGCATCCTAAATGTGGGAAGGGTCTCTGCGCGCTGACATCCGGGTAGGGCGAGCCGTCCCTGACGAGCCGCAGTCGTTGGAACGTGAGCGGTTACTATTGAAACAAATCGTAGGCCGCCTGGAACTCATTGAAGGTCTTGAACTTTTCCGGGTAAACCTCCACCACCGCCTGCTGAAACGGCATACCGTTGTTCACCTTCGTCACCAGCGGCACGAACCGGCGGTGGTCGCCTTTGACCAACAAAAACCGCACCAGCCGCTCGCAGGTCCGGTAATACTCGTACATCTCGTGCGTGTCCGTCGGTGAAGCCGTGACGAGCAGCAGGTCTTTGAGCGGATACTGGGCGGTGCCGTGCCGTTCGCTGCCGCGGGCGCCGCCACCGATGCCTTTCAGCTTCTTGTAGGCATTCCCCTCCTCGAAGAACGCGACGCCCGTGACAACCCAATACGGCACATACTTCGGGAAAAACCGATACATCACGCAGCAACTCACAGGGAATGCCAGGTTGCGGCTGAAGGATTCGTTGTTGGCGGGCGCTTCGATATACATCTCGCTGTATCTGGAGGTGCTCGCTATCCGTCCCTTGCCAACCTCCGTGCAAAACGCAACCCAATCGCTGTTCCTGGCGAAGATGAACAAGTGGCTCTTGCCCTTCCGATAATCCTTCTCCAGCCCGAAGTCCTTCGTGATGTAATCGTAATACGCCTCCGCCTCGCGCGCGGCCCGCTGCGCCTCGGCCAGCTTCTGGTAATGGATGACCATGTGCTCGGTCTCGCCGTGCCGCCATTTGCCGCTGGCTATCGCCTGCTTGCCCCACTCCAGCAGCAGTTTGTCGCTGAGCTGGTCCCAGGACTTCTCGGCAAACGCCGCGCCTGCGCCGGGCGCCGGCGCCGGCGGAGCCGCAGGCGTTCGGGGAGGTGTGGAGGGGAATTGACCGGCCGCCAATGTGACAACGCAGAAGAGCGCTGCCCCTGCTCGGAGAAAGGGCGCTTTCATGGCCGCCTTGTAATGACCGCCGCTGCGCTTGTCAAGTGTCGTCACGGCCGCCAGACTCTTGGCGCGTCCGGAGGCCGCGCTCCATCCAGGATCAGTTCTTTCGCCGTTTTCGGAACCAACCGATCATCAATGCCGCCATGGCCGGTGCAAGCAGAACGGCCGTTGAAGGTTCTGGGACGAGATTGGGTGAAAGCGAGGTGACGTAGCTGGCCACGGCCCAAGTGCTATCGTTCGTGTTGTACGAATAGTATTGGATCGTCATATTGGTGTCCCCCACCGTGGCCAGCGAGAAGCCGACTGTCGCGTCGACCATCCACTCGCCATTGGTATAGACGAGAGTACTGCCACTGTTATAGAGCGTGTTTACTCCCGCTTCCGGGTTGTCAATGAAGTTTTGCGGTGGCGCACCGCCGTTGCCCGCCATTATTTGAATCATGGCGTTTCCGGAAGCATTGGTGATGCTGGCGACGGTTTCGAGGTGAATGTGGCCGCTCATATACAATTGGACGCCGTTGGTGCCCAGTGCGTTCCAGAAATCCGAACGGGTCAATAACGCGGCGGTATTGGTGCCGAAGAAATGCTCGGCCTCCTGATTATTCGTCTGACCCGGGCCATTGCCTTGCGTCTGGAAAAACGGCTCATGGGACATGAAGATTTTGTAGGGCGAGCTTGACTGCTGAAACTGCTGGGTGACCCATGACTGGTCCAGATAGTGATATCCCGACCAAGGCGTCGAGCTGGCATATGTCGGGTCGAATTTAAAATACTGATCGGCGGCGACGAAGGTAACGCCCTTGTGGGTGAAGGACCAACTAAAACCCTGCTCGTTGTCGGTCACACCGTTGTTGGGCCCGTTGCCCGGCACGTAGGAGCTGAAAGCGTCGTAATAAGCCTGCTTCAACACCGCAATGGGCGCTCCCTCGGTGTCGTTGTTCTCATGGTTGCCACGCACGGTATAGATCGGGGTGCCTGTGCCCGTGGAGTAGTTGTAGACGGGCTGCATGGCCGTCTTCCAGTTGTTCAGCATTTGCGTATAGAGCGTATACGCATTCGCATCGGTGAAATTACCATTGAAGTCATCGAACAGAGAGTGAGAGGGGCCGTTTGTCAGGGCATTCCCATTGGCCAAGTCGCCGCCCATCAGCACCAGGTCGGGATTCAGAGTAGCGATCTTCTGTGCGATGGTGTTCAAATACGGACTGACTCCCGTGGTGGTGTAGTCAACATCCCGTGTGTCGCCCAACATGACAAAGGACCAATCGGCTTGGAGCGCCGGCGCACACAGAAGTGACACGGACAGACATACGAGGGTTTGCGGAATCAGTTTCCTTTTCATAGCGGAAAACCCATTTCTCCTTGCAGGCAAGGCTGCGCTGCAACGCTTTGGTTGTCCACATAATTCCCCCTGAACAATTTTCCCCGATCTTGGTCCATGTTGATATTCGTCGCAGCCGATACCGGAATTGCAGGGTGGCACGGGCGAGGAAACCAATTGCCTGACCGGGAAACGCGCTTCCGTGCTTGAGGAAGCCAAAGCGAAATCGGCGGGAATTACTTCTGATGCGAGTGCTGGCCGTGGGCGGAGGACTGGCCGCGATGGCGGCGTTTGACTTCGATCTGGGCCAGCGCCTTCTGCAATGACGCTTCGACTGTGGCGACTTGTTCTTCGCTCAACTTCTGGGCGAGCGCTTGCTCGGCGCGTTGGCGCGCTTCAACAGCGGCGGCCTCGTCAATCTCGTCCGCGCGCAAGGCCATGTCCGCCAGGATGCGCACGGCCTCGCCGGTGATCTCCGCGAAACCGGGGCCAACGGCCATCGCGGTCTCCTCGCCGTCCTTGGTGATGCGCAATTCGCCGGGGACGATGGTGGTCATGAGCGGCTCGTGGCCGGCCAGCACGCCGAGTTCGCCCTCCGTGCCGGGCAACACAACCATGTCCACCTGCTCGGAGTAGGCGACGGCTTCCGGCGTGACGATTTCGAGTTTGAACGTTGTGGACATGGGGCGTTTTAGTGACTGGTAACTGGTAATTGGTAACTGGAAACTGGTGGTTGGTGATTGGTGACCGGAATCCTGAATACCAGTTTCCAGTTACCAATTACCAGTTACCGTTACTCTTTAATCTCCTCGATGCCGCCTTTCATGTAGAAGTTGCCCTCGGGCACGTCGTCGTGCTTGCCTTCGAGGATTTCCTTGAAGCCGCGGACGGTTTCCTGCACGGGCAGTTGTTTGCCGGGGCGTCCGGTGAAGACCTCGGCCACGGTGAACGGCTGGCTGAGGAAGCGCTGAATTTTGCGCGCGCGGAAAACGGTGAGCTTGTCGTCGGGCGAAAGCTCGTCCATGCCCAGGATCGCGATGATGTCCTGCAGGTCCTTGTACCGCTGGAGGACGCGCTGGACGCCACGGGCGGTGTCGTAGTGGTCCTTGCCGACGATGTCCGGCGTGAGCGCGCGGCTGGTGGAGGAAAGCGGGTCCACGGCCGGGTAGATGCCGATGTCGGTCAGCGCGCGGTCGAGCACGATGGTGGCGTCCAAGTGCGTGAAAGTCGTTGCCGGCGCCGGGTCGGTGATGTCGTCGGCGGGGACGTAGATGGCCTGGAAGGAGGTGATGGAGCCCTTCTTCGTGGAGGTGATGCGCTCCTGCAACTCGCCCATTTCGGAGGCAAGCGTCGGCTGGTAGCCGACCGCGCTCGGCGTGCGGCCGAGCAGCGCCGAGACCTCGGAACCGGCCTGCGAGAAACGGAAGATGTTGTCAATGAACAACAGCACGTCCTGGTTCTTCTCGTCGCGGAAATACTCGGTGATGGCGAGGCCCGACAGCGCCACGCGCAAACGGGCGCCGGGCGGCTCGTTCATCTGGCCGTAGACCAGCGCGATCTTCGACGCGCCGAGGTCGTCCTGCTTGATGACGTTGGCCTCGGACATTTCGTGGTAGAGATCGTTGCCCTCGCGCGTGCGCTCGCCGACGCCGGCGAACACGGAGACGCCGCCGTGCATCTTGGCGATGTTGTTGATCAACTCCATGATGACGACGGTCTTGCCGACGCCCGCGCCACCGAACGCGCCGACCTTGCCGCCCTTGAGGAACGGGCAGATGAGGTCAATGACCTTGATGCCGGTGGTGAGCACCTGCGGACTGGTGGATTGCTCCGTCAGCGCCGGCGCGGGACGGTGGATCGGGTAGAATTTCGTGGCGTTGACCGGCCCGCGCTCGTCCACGGCCTCGCCGATGACGTTGAACACGCGGCCCATGACGCAATCGCCGACGGGCATCATGATGGGGTTGCCGGTGTCGGTGGCTTCGTAACCGCGCTTGAGGCCCTCGGTGGATCCCATCGCGATGGCGCGGACCCAGTTGTCGCCGAGGTGCTGCTCGACCTCGAGAGTGAGCTTGGTCGTCTTGCCGCCGACGGGGAACTCGACGGTGACCGCGTTGTAGATGGCGGGCAGCTTGTCGGTGGACTCGAACTCGATGTCCACGACCGGCCCGATGATTTGAACGATTTTGCCTTTATTCATGTGTCACTAACCTTAAGCCGTCGCCATTTGGGCGGATGCGATCTCCAAAAGTTCCTTCGTGATGGTGGCCTGGCGCATCTTGTTGTATTCGATGGTCAGGTCCTTGATGAGCTGCGCCGCGTTGTCGGTGGCGTTCTTCATCGCCACCATGCGGGCGCTGTGCTCGCTGGCGCGCGCTTCGAGCAGCATCTGGAAAACGAGATAATTGACGTAGTGCGGCAGCAACGTGCCGAGCACGCCGTCCGCCGACGGCTCGAACAGATACTCGACGCCGGTCCGCTCCAGCGCCGCGCCCTTGCGGTCGCCGTTCATGCCGGCCTCGACGGCCAGCAGTTCGCCGACCGGCAGCAGCGGGCGCAGTTCCATCTTCTGGTTCAGTGTGGAGATGAACCGGGTGAACAGCACGTCCACGCGGTCCACCTCGCCCTTGGTGAAAAGGTCCTGCACAAACTTCGCGATGGCGCGGGCCTCGCCGAACTGCGGCGGGTCCTTGTAGGTGAACTCCGCCACGAGCGGGCGCTTGGTGCGGGCGACGAACTGCGACCCCTTGCGGCCGGCGCAGATGAAAAGCGTCGTCTCCTTGTCGAGCCTGGCCGCCTCGCGCATGAGGTTGCTGTTGAGCGCGCCGCAGAGGCCGCGGTCGGTGCTGATGAGGAT
>Ga0209083_1002793_pt1 | contig 15774 bp, 10 predicted proteins | sample AM7aDNAmetaG_FD_184132 | JGI IMG/M metagenome (GOLD analysis project Ga0209083, IMG submission 184132) | Freshwater microbial communities from Finland to study Microbial Dark Matter (Phase II) - AM7a DNA metaG (SPAdes) (version 3) | ecosystem: Environmental > Aquatic > Freshwater > Lake ...
AACTACCATCAAAATATACATTGTCAGTTGTACCGGGAACACTTGCGCCAGTTACAGTTGATCCGCTGGTCGCTGTCCAGTGCGCTGTATCGTTCCAGTTGCCGGTACCGCCTACCCAGTACCTGTCGGCAAAGGATGCAGTTACGGCAACGAACAAAAGTAACCCCGCCTTTATGCATGGTCTTATTATTTTATTTTTCATTTTTTACTTTTGCCTCGCTGAATTAATTTTGTTTCTACTTGTCTTTTTCTCCGTCCTGTACCGGCTGGCCGTCAGGATATATAGTAGTATAGGTGGTGGAACCGTCCGCAGCTTTCTTTTTCTTTATTATCCTTCTTATTTTCTTAGGCGCGGGCTGCTCAGCGGTAACTTCCGGTTTTGCTTCCTTTAGCGCCGGATTTTCTTTATTTTCCGGTTCCGCGGCCTTGATTTTTTCCGCAGGCGGTACAATAGCAGGCGCGGTTTCCGTGCCTGCCGGCGGTACTTTAACCGGGGGCTCTGCTTTTACCGGTACAGCCGCCGGGGCCTTTTCAGGTTCGGTTTTATTAATTTCAGCCGGAGCTTTCTTTTCTCCGAATTTTGCCGTCATTGAAAACTTGTGGGTCAAACCAAAATCACCCCGCGGCACCATGGCATAATTAAGTTCCAGCCTCTCGCCCATGGCATTAAAGCCAAAGCCGATACCCGCGGTAAAACCTCCGAGATCATAACCGAGCTCATAGCCCAGCCGCACAAGCACCAGGCCCAATACGTTGCCTTCCACTCCCAGCCCGCCTCTTAATTTTGAGGCCTCCGTATCAAATACCACGTCCGCCAGGAAGAGCACATCGTAAGATTCTATCTTCTGATTAATGGCCACCCCGCCGCGGAACAGCAGCGGATAATTTCCGTTCCCGAGTTTTAAAAGGCCCAAACTGATATTTTGCGCGCTAAGCCCGGCTCTTATTTCCTTACCGAGCAGGTAATGCACGCCCACATCAAAAGATAATCCCGTACTCGAAGCCGTATCCAGGGTTTCCATAAGCAGGTTGGCGTTGATACCTATTCCCAGGCCGTTCACGCTCGTGCTGTAAGATACGCCCGCTAATAATTCCGAAACATTAAAACTTCCGCTCAGCGTGTAATCCGTTCCGTTATTTATTTCAAGGGTCCGCGGAACATCCCCGCTGGTTAAATATTCTATTCTGAAGGCCACCACGCCGGAATTATTTGGCAAAGGCATGCCAAACGCGGCATACTCAAGATTTATGCCCTCCATGTAGATCATGTGTAAAAGCGACAGCTGGGGGTCTTTTAACTGATAGAGCCCGCCGGGATTCATTACCAGGGATTCAAGATCATCAGAAAGCCCGGCGTATGCATTTCCTAAAGCGGAGGATCTTGCGGTGGGATTTATTCTTAAGAAGGAACCTGAGTCGGCGCCTGTTCCCGCGTAGGAACAGGAAACTGTGGTCATTATAAAAACAACCAGGCTTACTACAGGCAATTTTAAGTACCGTGTTCTTGCCATAAAGAACTCTCCTTTATTTCTCGTTCTTTCTATTACTATAACAATAATATTTCCTGTAGCGTAAATGGTATTATATTAAAAAATCACATGCTAGTCAATAGCCGATTTTGTATTTTATCTTACAATTTCTTTTTACCGGAGGGCCCTGCGGCTGTCAGGGAGGGCAGGTTTGCAAAACAGGAGGAGGCCGTTTAAAACCGGGGCACCAGGATAGACAGGCGGCAAAAACTACGCAAATTTCTTTACAAAATCCAATTCTTCCCCGCGGGTCCTGATCCTGCCGTCAAGTTTTTGTGCCAGCAGTTCCTGAAATATTTTTTTATAGACCGGCCCGGGCCGGAGGCCGCAGGCCTTAAGGTCAGCGCCGGTGACACTCACCTGCACCTTGATAAGCGAAGATAAGTACAGGTGTATTCTCTGCCGGGCACGGAGTGATACGGACTTTGACATATAGTAGAGCAGCCCTTCGCAGGAAACATCGGATAAGACACTGAAAATATCGCTGTTTTTCATCTTTGTTTTTTCAAGCAGGCGCAGTGTTTCGGCGCAGGTGTCCTTGATCCGCTTTACCTGCTGAATAATCTTTGAAGAGAGCTTGAATTTTTCACAGATATGTACTACTTTATCCGTGGAAAGGCCGTCAACCAGCGCCAGGAAATTGACCAGCCAGCGTTGCACCGGCTCGTCAAGAAACAGCACTTCTACCGTAAAACTGTTCACAATTTCCCGGAAAATACGCCTTTTTACCGGCGTTATCCGTATTTCAGGATGAATATATTTTAGTACATCCAGTTCGAGCATCCGGTCAATGGCTTTCATAGGCAGGTCTTCATTTAAAATAAGTACCAGTTCATCTTTCATCTTATGCGTCGCGAGCCGGTCAAACATCTCGAGATCCAGCGCGTTTTCCATAAAATTCCGCGTGCTCTCTTCTATATTAAAGCCGTATCTCTGCTCAAAGCGGATGGCGCGGAAGATCCGTGTCGGGTCTTCCACAAAACTCATATTATGCATTACTTTTATTGATTTTTCCTGCAAATCCTTCCGGGCGCCGAAGAAATCAACAAGCATGCCGAAATCCGCCTGATTAAGTTCTATCGCCATGGCATTGATGGTAAAATCCCGCCTGTAGAGGTCATATTTTATCTTGGAGAATTCAACGGTAGGGGCGCTTGCCGGATATTCATAGAATTCGACCCGGGCTGTAGCAACATCCAGTTTCAAACCACCCGGCAGGTATAAGACCGCGGTCCCGAATTTTTTATGCTTTTTAATCCGGCCGCCGAACTTCCGGGCCAGGAGCGAGGCGAAAGCAATGCCGTTCCCTTCTACGACCAGGTCCAGGTCAAAGTTCTCTATATTCAAGAACAGGTCCCGGACAAAGCCGCCGACAACATATACCTTAAATTTTCCTTTATCCGCGAGCCGGCCCAGCTCAAGTAAAAGAGCCTGCATTTTCGCGGGCAGGCGCTTTTCCATAAGTTCCTTAACATTATGCAGGTGCGGGGAGGCGCTCTCCAGTTTTTTTTCTATCTGTACGGTTTTCTCTTTCATGATATCTTTATTTAAGCTCCGCAGGACATCCGTACGGGTCACTACCCCTATAATGGAGGAGTTGGTATCAATGACCGGGATCTTTCCGACCCCTTCGTCTATCATGAGTTTTTGAATATCCGAAACGGAAGTATCCGGGCTTACCGTCTTGACATTGGTCCGCATGTAGCCGGACACCGCGGCTGCATTAAAATTATGCTGAATGGCTTTATCAAGTTCCGCGATAGAAATTATACCCATTAAGGTCTTGCCCTCGGCGACCGGAAGCGAGCTGTGATTGAACCTGAGCATTATTTTCCTGGCTTCTTCCACGGTCACGCCGGACTTGATGGTCAGGACCGGCTGGCTCATAATATCGGAGGCGATCATGAACGGCCGGGTCTTTTCGCGCAGAACTTTGAGCAGTTTTTCTCTAATATCAAAAAGGTTGCCTTCTTTCAGCGTGGCCGCGGCCGCGACCTTATGCCCGCCGCCGCCGAATTCTTTCAGCACTTCGCCCGCGTTTATTTCATCAAAAGAGCTCCTGCCGATTATATGGATATTTTTCGGAAGTTTAACAATGACAAAAACACATTCAAGATTGCCCATATCCCGGAGCTTGTGCACCACCACGGAAATATCTTTGACGAACCTGTCCATTTCCGCGACTGCCAGCCGGACGGGCATGCTTTTTACGTCACAGGTCTCGATGTTATTCAGCAATTTCCGGAAAAGCGCGTCCTGTTCCGCCGAAAAACCGTCCTTTAAAAAATCCCGGGCTATATTTATCTCCGCGCCGCACTCCAGGAGATAAGCCATCATCTGAAAGTCCAGGGAGGTCACCGTGGAAAATTCGAAAGACCCCGTTTCTTCGTAAAGCGCCAGGGCAAAAAGCGTGGCTTCAGTAACGGTTATTTTAATTTTATCCTGTTTGAATTTATATACGAATTTTGTTATGGAGGATCCGGCCCGGAGCTCCTTTAAGACTTCTTCGCCGGCTATATCATCCCCGCCTTCCGGGTGATGATCCCAGAGAAGGACCTTAATTCCGGGATTCTCCAGGACTTTTGCCAGCTCGCCGATGCGTTTTTTTGATTTGGTATCGACAATTATTATTCCGTCAACTTCCTTAAGTTCAATATCGCCGGCTTTGTAGACCTTGAATTCCGTATAGAGGGAAAGATATTCATTTACATTTTTTTCGGCACTGCCGGGCAGGACCATTACGGCATCCGGATAGAGTTTCTGCGCGGCGGCCAGGGACGCGAGCGCGTCAAAATCCGCGTTATTGTGCGTGGTAATAATTCTCACTTATGACCGAGGACCTTTTTAAAAGCCCGGACTATTTCAGGATCAAACTGGGTGCCTGAATTCTTTTCAAGTTCAAGCAGGGCGATATCCATATCCAGGCTTTTCCTGTAAGGCCGGTCGGAAGTCATGGCGTCATAGGCGTCAGCAACCGCCAGGATCCTCGCTATAACGGGGATCTCCTCTTTTTTTATGCCGTCGGGATAACCACTCCCGTCGTATCTTTCGTGATGGCCCCGGATACAGGCAGTTATACCTTTCATGAATTGAAGCGGTCCGACGATCTCCGCCCCTTTATCGGAATGGAGTTTTATCTCCTCCTTTTCAGAAATGGTAAGAGGCCCCTGTTTGGAAAGGATATCATCCTTGACCGCTATCTTGCCTATATCGTGCAGCCGGCCAGCGTAACGCAGGGCCATCAGCTCCGGCTCGGACATATTCAGCGCTTTGGCGATCTCAACAGCATATTCCGTGACCCGGTCGGAATGCCCTTTGGTATAGGGATCTCTCGCTTCCATGGTCAGGGCAAGAGTTTCTATGGTCTCAAACTGCCCGGCATTAAAGGAAAGCCGGCTCGAGGCAGTTACTTTTTCTTCCGGAAGCGGAACCCCGTCCCGCTTGCCGCTTAAAATACCTGAAAAAACCAGAGGCCTGGGTATTCCCGTTTTTTCTCCGGCGCTCCGGGCTGTCTTAGTTCCGGAAACTTTTTTAAGGAAGCCGGCGTCCAGCCCGACGGAGGCCTGAACACTCAGAGTTTCTCCTTCTTTTTCCGGGAGCCGCAGGGAGCCGAGATCAACATCTTTGAGCTCTTGCGCCGTCTCAACTATTTTTTGGAGCAGGAAATTCAATTCTTTTGTCTCGGAGACGTTTTTACTGATCTCGCCCAGGCTGGAGAGCTCTTTAAGTTTGTCGGTTATTTCTTTATACATGCGCGCGTTCTCAATAGCAACGGCCGCCCGGGCCGCTATCACCATGAGAGAGTAAAGGTCGTCTTCCGTATATTTCAGGCCCTGCGCTTTACCGGTCACATTGATAACTCCGATAACTTTGCCTTTTAACGTGAGCGGGACACTTATGAAGCATTTTACCTGATAAGCGGGGTTACAGGTGCCCCGGAACCGGTACTCTTTATTGATATCCCTGACAAAAAGGGGCCCGCCCGATTCCGCGACCCGCCCGGCTATGCCTTCCCCGACTTTGAGCACCGTATTTTTTACAATATTTTCGGAAAGGCCTTTCGCGGACAGAATGCGAAGTTCTTTCTTTTCAGGATGGAGCAGCATAAGCGAGCAAACCCGGGTATCCAGAAGCCGGGAAGTAACATTTACGATAAGGTTCAACAGGTCCTGCAGGGTAAGGGTCGAAGCGACCTCTTTGCTCAGTTCCCGGAGGGAAGCAAGCGGCAGCCTTTCTTTGGCCATGCCTTTGCCGACCATTAAGACAAAATCCCTGCCTATCCCGGATATTTCTGAGACCGGCGTTTCCCCGGAACCGTTCCCGGAATTTGAGGCCTGAACGATCTTATTGCGCCCTTTTTTACGGAAGGCGAAAATAACGAAGCTAAAGCCGGCAAGGACCGTAAGGATAGTTATAATATAGAAATTATAATTATTCATGTTATCATTATATAATAAAAGCTCCGGGATGTAAAGATGCGCGTCAGAAATTCCTCAAGAAGATAGAAGCAAAAGATATTAGAACTGTAGTTGCTTGATTCATCAAGCATTTTTGGCCTCATAAATGAGGCAACTACAAAAATTGTCCAAGACGAGGAATTTCTGGATGCGCGTGGCTGCGGCTTTGGCGGGTGCGGTCAGACAGCTTTTATGACTAAGTCATCGTAACAGGCTTTTATTGTTTCCCCGGGTTTTACTACCAGAAAACGCTCCTTATCCTCCCATTCCCCGTTGATCAGGTCCTGCATAAGCCCGAGATCGGCTTTATATTCAAGGTATTTCAGCTTTTCCTTTTCCGCATATTCTTTCGTTTTTTGGTCAAAACCCAGATGTTTTGTCATTTCCGTTTCAATATAAACTATTGTATCGTTATGCTTTTGGGGGCTTAAGGATTCCATAATGAATTTCGCGTTCTCTTCGCCGTACATTTTTACAAATTCTTCGTAAGTGCCCCGGGTGCCGTAAAGTTTCATATTTTCGCCTTCCCGGTACATGGAATCACCCCGCTCCATATAGCCCGCGGAAGTAAAGGGCCGGCTTAGATTATCCTTGAAATACTGCAGGAACCGCTTATTTGAACCGAGCAGGAAGCCCGCGCAGTCATGCACGCGCGCTATTACCACGGGAAGTTCCCCGGCTTTGAGCCCCTCGGCGGAATTACCGCAAAGCCCGTAAGCTAGGAGGACAGCTTCATAGGGGTATTTTTCGGTCTTTTTTGCCGCGTCTATTCTTTCCTGAAGCTTGGCACGCAGCTGGTCGGATCTTTCGTGGAGCCCTTTTTCAAGGAATTCCGCGTCAACGATATTTTGGGTCCGGCCCGCGAAGTGGACGGCTTCCCTGAAAAATACTTCACAGGCAATAAGCTTGAGGCGCATCAGAGATTCTTGCCGGCAAATTCCACGGCATTTCTGAAGAGTGCCAGGCCGTCGCCTTCTTCGGGGAGCTTTTCCCGGGTCCATCTGGGGTGGGTATAGCGCGATACAAATCTTTCCGGATGCGGCATCAGGCCGAGAATATTTCCTCCGGGATTGCAGATACCGGCGATCGCGTCCACGGAGCCGTTGGGATTGGCGGGATAGCCCGCGTTTTCCCCTTTTTCATTCACGTATCTGAAGACCACCATATCATTTTTCTTGAGGTAGTCCAGGGTCTTTTTATCGAGAGTCAGGAATTTTCCTTCACCGTGCGCTACAGGCAGGTAGATAAGTTCTTTGGTCCCTTTTGTAAAGACGCACCTTTTGGAAGTATTCTTAAGATACACCCACCGGTCTTCAAATTTTCCGGAATCATTATTAAAAAGGGTCGTATATTCTTTTTTATCTATGCCATCCAGGCCGGGCAGGAGGCCGGTTTTAACAAGCACCTGGAACCCGTTGCATATGCCTATGATGAGCCGTTTCGCGGAGACAAATTTTGAAACGGCGTCCAGGAGCCGGTACTGGATCTCGTTAGCCAGTATCTTTCCGGAAGCCACATCATCCCCGTAAGAAAAACCGCCGGGCAGGGCGAGTATCCGGTAATCCATAAGCTCCACTTCTTTATCAAGCAGGCGGTTTATGTGCACGAGTTCCGCTTCCGCGCCGCAAAGTTTAAAAGCATTGACCGTTTCGTAGTCACAGTTCGTGCCCGCGGTCCGGATAACTATAACTTTAACTTTTTTTGCCATTTTTCCGCCCAGGCGGATTTCGCAAAGGGTTTAAGGATAGATATTTTTACCTTTGCTCAATTTCCACCGCTGTTTATATTTGGAATAATACCTTTTAACGTTGCCAGGCCTTAAAAACCTTATAGACTTCGCTTTCTTTACGGATCCCGCAGAGGGCTTTGCCAGGCTTCTTTCAGTTTTTTAATGTCCTCGCTTACCACAGCCCTGCCGTCCAGGCCGTGCACGACCAGCCGTTCCCCGTAAGTTATGCCTATATTTGCAGCCGGGAACTTCCTGAAAAGGGCTTCAAACTTCTTTCTATTCTTTTTTTCAACTTCTACCAGGAACCGGGTATTTGATTCCGAAAAAAGGATATAGTCCTCGCGCGCCAGGCCGGCAACCCCGGGTACCCGGTCCAGATAGATATTCGCGCCCAGCCCGCCGGCAAAAGCCATTTCGGCCAAAGCCGTGCCCAGCCCGCCGTCCGAGCAGTCATGGCAGGCCCGTACAAAGCCCTGTTTAATGGCTTTATGCATCAGGCTAAATATTTTTTTCGCGTTCACGGCATTTACCCTCGGCACGGTATTGCCGATAAACCCGTTATTTTTCAGGTAAACGGAACCCCCCATTTCGTCAAAGGTCCTGCCTACTAAATATACCAAATTGCCTTCTTTTTTAAAGTCCATCGTAACGCAAACCCTTATATCTTCCAGCACGCAGATACTGGAAACCAGAAGCGTGCCGGGTATCGCTATCTTTTTTCCGCTGTTCACATCCGCGTATTCATTATTCAGGCTGTCCTTGCCGGAAATAAACGGCGTGCCGTAAACGGTGGCTATGTCATAGCAGGCCCTTGAAGCCCGGACCAGCCCGGCAAGCTCTTCCGGTTTGTCGGGGCTGCCCCAGCAGAAATTATCAAGTATCGCGATCTTATCGGGGTCTCCGCCCACGGCTATTATATTTCTTACCGCTTCATCTATGTTGGAAGCCGCCATCCAGTAAGGGTCTATCATACCGTACCGGGGATTTATCCCGTTGGCCACGGCCACGCCTTTAAGCGAGGTAAGCACCGGCCGGGCCACCGCCGCATCCCCGGGCCCGTCATTCTCCGCGCCCTGCAGGGGTTTTATTACGGAACCGCCCTGAACCTCATGGTCGTACTGCCTGATGATCCATTCCTTGCTGGCAACGGACGGGTCAGAAAGTATTTTTTCCAGAGCCGGGCCCAGGTCTAGAGGGCAGGGAAAATCCGGCTCGGGCAGTTTCTTTTCTTTCCAGGAGGCGTTGAGCTTAAATCTCGGGCCGCCGTCATGGATAAATTTCATATCCAGGTCCGCCAGCCTTTCCCGGCCGTAGAAAAGCTCCAGCCGCCCGGTGCCGGAAAACTCCCCGATCACCACGGCCTCGGCATTCTCTCTTGCGAAGATCTTCATTATTTCGGAAAGTTTTTCCGGAGGTACCGCGAAGACCATTCTCTCCTGGGCTTCAGAAACCCAGATCTCCCAGGGGGTCAAACCCGGGTATTTGAGCGGGACCCGGTCCAGATACACCCGGGCGCCGGTTTCCTCAGCCATTTCACCTACCGCGGAAGAATAACCTCCGGCCCCGCAGTCGGTTATTGCGTTATAAAGCCCGAGGTCCCGGGCCTGAAGGAGAGCGTCCTGTACTTTTTTTTCCATTATGGGATTGCCTATCTGCACCGCGCTTACTTCCGTGTCCTTATCCAGGGCTATAGAGGAAAAAGTCGCGCCGTGGATCCCGTCGCGCCCGGTCCTGCCGCCCAGAGAAACAATAATATCTCCCTTCCTGACTTTTTTAAAGCAGGCGCCGGCCGGCATGAGCCCCACGGTACCGCAATAAACCAGAGGATTGCAGGTGTAACCCTCTTCAAAGATCACCGCGCCGTTGGCGGTGGGGATCCCCATCCTGTTGCCGTAATCCCGGACGCCGGAAACCACCCCTTTAAAGATACGTTTCGGATGCAGGGTGCCTTCGAGCATTTTTTCTTCCGGATAATCAAGCGGCCCGAAACAAAACACATCGGTGTTCAGGACCGGCTTCGCTCCGAGCCCGACCCCCAGAATATCCCTTATTACCCCGCCTATTCCCGTGCCCGCGCCGCCGTACGGTTCAATAGCCGAGGGATGGTTGTGCGTTTCCACCTTAAAGGCAACGCAGTTCTTCTCGTCAAATTTTATTATGCCCGCGTTATCGGTAAAAACAGAAACACACCAGCTTTTATTTATTTTGTTGGTGGCTTTAATGACCGTCTGTTTCAGCAGGTTATCTATCTTTTTCCCGTTGTAGTTGATGATCCCCCGGAAGGTTTTATGCTTGCAATGCTCGCTCCAGGTCTGGGCGATAGTTTCCAGCTCGACATCGGTGGGATCCCTCTTTTCCTTCTTAAAATAATTCTTGACGGCTTTCATCTCCGCGAGGGTCAGGGAGAGGAGCCCGCTTTTGCTTATAGCAAGCAGTTTTTTGTCACTGGCTTTAAGTATTCCTATAATTTTTACGTTTTTCATTTTTTCAGGCTTTCTTGATCTTGTAGAACTGCACGATGCCGTTGGCAAGCAGTCCGGAACAGATCTTTTCTATCTGTTTCTTATCCAGTTTCCCTTCAATAATATAGACCTGCCCGGCTTTGACGGAAACTGCGCCGCTTATGCCCAGGTCCTTTATTCCTTTCATAACAGAATCTCCGGCCGCGTCGGTTACTCCGGCTTTATACCAGACTTCAACTTCCCACTTCATAAGTCTTCCTCCATTGGAAAACGATTCCACTGATTAAAAAACTTTCGGATTCCACTGATTAAAAAAATATCCTTCAACGATTCTTAGACCTTACAAACTTTAAAACGCGCTTGGTTACATTATATCTAGCGACAGGTCCAGACTCTTTGCGGAATGTGTCAGCGCGCCTACGGAGATGTAATCCACTCCCAGTTTCGCGAATTTTTCAACGGTCTTAAGATTAACTCCTCCGGAAATTTCCAGCCGGCAGCTTTTATTGACCAGCCGGACCGCTTTTTTCATATCCTTAATGCTCATATTGTCCAGCATGATGACGTCTATATTTGCAGCCAGGGCCTCTTCGACTTCCTTAAGGTTCTGCGCTTCCACTTCAATAAGCTCGCCGGGATATTTTACCTTTACCGCGTTCACCGCGTTGGCTATGGAACCGGCTATTTTGATGTGATTATCCTTGATAAGGGTCCCGTCATAGAGCCCGGCCCGGTGGTTCTGCCCGCCGCCTACGGTAACCGCGTATTTTTCAATATCTCTGAGCCCCGGCGTGGTCTTTCTGGTATCGAGCAGGGTAACTCCGTAGCGCCGGGTCTTTTTCGCGTACTGGCTGGTAAGAGTGGCGATACCCGACAGCATCTGGAGCAGGTTAAGCGCCAGGCGCTCGCAGGTGAGTACCGTCCTTGCGGACCCCTTGAGTTTTAGGAGCACGGTGCCCTTTTTAATTTTGTCCCCTTCGTTTAAGAGGATCTTAACTTCCATTTCGGGATCAAAGACGGTAAAAACCTCTCTGGCCAGGGGCAGGCCGCAGACCACACCGGTTTCCCCGGCAACTATCCGGGCTTTTACTTTAAGGCCTTCCGGCACTATGGTATCGGTGGTAATATCCCCGCTGCCCACGTCTTCGGCAAGCGCGGTCCTGATCAAATTCCTGGTATTCATTTTGCTATCCTTTTAAGATTTTCTTCTAGTTTTTGTTTCTTCTCTATATATTCCTGCTGTTTTTTCTTTTCACCCGCAATAACTTCCACGGGAGCCCGCGCGAGAAAGGCCTCATTGGAAAGCTTGACTTTGGCTTTCGCGATCTCGACGGTCATTTTTTCAATTTCCCCGGCAAGACGCTCTTTTTCTTTGCCCAGGTCAATAAGCCCTTCCAATATAACAAATATTTCAAGTCTTGGCAAGACCGCAGTTACCGCAAGCTCCGGTTTCGCGGCCCCCGGCCCCGCCAGGAGCGTCCCCACTTTGGCCAGGTCCGTGATATAATGCATATTATTTTTTATGGAAAGAATATATTTTTCGTCCTGCGTCCTTATGTTTACGTTCACCCTGGCTCCCGGGTTGACCTTCCCCTCGCTCCTTGCGTTCCTTATGGAGGCAATTATGGATTTTATAAGTTCCATTTCCTCTTCAAAATCTTTCTTGATCTCGTCACGGGCGGCCTCGGGCCATTTTGCCGTCATTATGGACTCGCCTTCGTGCGGCAGAGACTGCCAGATCTCCTCGGTAATAAAGGGCATCAGGGGATGCAGGAGGCGCAGGATCTTTTCCAGCGTGTCAGAAAGCAGGAACTGGGCCGTTTCCCGGGCTGAATGTTTCTCGGGCGTGCTTTGCGCGGCTTCAAGGTTTTTTGGATTCAATCTCGGCTTGGCCAGCTCTATATACCAGTCGCAAAACTCGCGCCACGTGAACTCGTAAAGCGCGTGCGAGGCCCGGTCAAAATTGTAGGCCTCCAGGTCCCGGGTAACCTCTTCCACCAGGCGGTTAAATTTTGAGAGCAGCCACCGGTCCGCCAGGGTCAATTGCAGTTTTTCCGGTTTTATCACGGACGGATCGAAGCCTTCCAGGTTCATAAGTACAAAGCGCGAAGCATTCCAGAGCTTGTTCGCGAAATTCCGGTAGCCCTCAAAACGTTCATCGGAAAGGGTGATATCCCTGCCCTGCGCCGCTTGAATGGCCAGGGAAAATCTCAACGCATCGGTACCGTATTTTTCCAGCACCGCCAGGGGATCTATGACATTGCCGCTGGACTTGCTCATCTTCTTGCCTTCGGCGTCGCGGATAAGCGCGTGGATATAAACATCCTTAAAAGGAGCCGCGCCGCGGAATTTTATCCCCAGCATGAGCATTCTGGCCACCCAGAAAAAGATTATATCAAAGGCCGTGGAAAGGACTGAAGTAGGGTAGAATTTTTTAAGTTCGGGTGTTTCCTCAGGCCAGCCCATGGTGGAAAAAGGCCAGAGCGCCGAAGAAAACCAGGTATCAAGGACATCCGGATCCTGTTCCACTTCCCCGCCGCAAGCCGGGCATTTGTCCGGAGCCGCAAAGTCCACGATAACTTCCTTGCAGGCCTTACAATACCAGACCGGAAGGCGGTGCCCCCACCAGAGCTGGCGGCTTATGCACCAGTCCCGGATATTTTCCATCCATTGATAATAGGTCTCCTCCCAGTGCCCGGGAATAAATCTGACCTCTCCTTGCTTGACCGCTTTGATAGCGGGTTCCGCCAGCGGCTTCATTTTTACGAACCACTGCAGGGAAACTATCGGCTCGACCACGGTCTCGCATCTGGAACAATACCCCACGGAGTGGGTGAGCTCGTCAACTTTTTCCAGCAGGCCCAGAGCTTCCAGTTCGGCAACAATTTCCTTCCGGGCTGCAAATCTGTCCTTACCCTTGTATTTTCCTGCATTTTCGTTAAGTACCGCCGAAACGTCCATAATATTTATTTCTTCCAGGTTGTGTTTTTTCCCCAGGGCAAAATCATTAGGATCATGCGCGGGAGTCACTTTTACCGCGCCGGTGCCCATTTCCATGTCCACGCTTTCATCACCGATGACCTTGAGCTCCCTGTTCATGAGAGGAAGCAGGAGCGTGCGGCCGATAAATTTGTTCCATCTCGCATCCCCGGGATTTACGGCTACCGCAGTATCTCCGAGCATTGTTTCGGGCCGGGTGGTCGCCACGGTAATGCGGGCGCCCGGTTCTCCTTTTACGGGATACTTTATGTACCAGAAATGGCCCTGCGTTTCTTTATGTTCCACCTCTATATCGGAAAGCGCCGTGTGGCATCTGGGGCACCAGTTAACAATGTAATTGCCCCGGTAGATAAGCCCTTCGCGGTAGAGAGTGACAAAAACGGTCTTAACCGCGTTGGAAAGGCCCTCATCCATGGTAAACCTTTCCCGGGTCCAGTCGCAGGAACAACCCATGGTCTTAAGCTGGTTTATTATGGTACTGCCGTATTTATTTTTCCACTCCCAGACCCTTTTCTCAAAAGCTTCCCGGCCCAGGTCATGCCTGGTCTTGCCTTCCCTGCGCAGTTCTTTTTCCACGACATTTTGCGTGGCAATACCCGCGTGGTCCGTACCCGGGAGCCATAAGACATTAAAACCCTGCATTCTTTTAAAACGCGAGAGCGCGTCCTGGATGGTATTGTTCAAGGCATGGCCCATATGCAGGGCCCCGGTCACGTTGGGCGGAGGGATAACAAGAGAATAGACCGGCTTTTTTTCATCCTGCGCATCGGCAGTAAAATAACCTTTGGAGAGCCAGATATCGTACCATTTTTTTTCAACTTCTTTGGGCTCATACCGTTTTGAAAGCTCGCGTACCGCCATAATTTCTCCCTAATCTACAATTTTTCTTCGTTAAAGTTATGTGGAGGATATATTATTGGTTTGCTTCGTCATGTAATCACGGCTAACGCCGTATTCCTCGCAATGCCAGCTAAACTGTCAGCTATATTTGTGCCTTATTTACCGGCGCCTTCTATTACGCTTACATTCTGGGTGAATTTAAATCTGATATCCCCGGTATTTCCCGCTTCATTATTTTTTCCGTCCAGTAATTTTATTCCGGGGACAACTACCGTAAGATTGCCGGCTTCTCTTCTTGCGGTATTAAAGACCAGGTACCCTTCCATTTTTACTCCCGGATAAAGTTCCCGGTTCTTGAAAATTGTTTTTTCAACTGCGTTATACCTGTAATAATCCTCCGTGTAGACTACCTCGGGCTCAAACCCTCTAAAACCCCTCGGCTGGACCAGGGTGCTTGCCGGGTAAACATTCTTAAAATACTCTGAGGTAAGGGCGTTTTCCTGGCCGCCGAGCCCGTCAAGCAGGACGGCTTTTGCAATATCAATAGAGATCTTTTCCTGCCTTGCGTTTTCCACTTTCAGCTTAAATACGGTGTAAAATATTTTTTCACGGTTAAGGTAAGGATTCCATTCGGGGTAAGCAGCCGCGGTTTCCAGGTCTTTCCTTTTTGGGAAAGAGAGCGCCACTTTAACCCCGGCCTTTTCTATTTTGCAGGCGCCCAGTTCGGAATCTATCTCATAATCCCCGTTGCCCGCTGGCACCAGTACCACAACAGTCCGGTAAAAAGGGCCGCAGCCCGCGAGCAGTAATAATAAAAAAAGGGCTCCCGGTAACAGAGCCCTTTTGCCCGCGCAAAGCTTCATTACTTCACACCGTCTTTCAACAGTTTGTATTCAATACTGTCCACCAGGGCGAACCAGCTCGCCTCGATAAGGTTCGAAGAAACCCCCACGGTGCTCCAGATATTTTTGCCGTCAGTTGATTCGATGGTAACACGGCAGATAGCTTCCGTTGCCGCCTGCGGATTAATTATCCTGACCTTATAGTCCCTAAGATGCACCTGTTCCAGGGACGGATAGAACCTGTTGAGCGCTTTTCTAAGCGCGTTATTAAGCGCGTCCACCGGGCCGTTACCCTCCGAGGCGGTATGCTCGGAGACCCCTTTTACAGTGAGCTTAATGGTGGCTTCCGAGACCAGCTTGTCCGCCTTGTTCTCCACGATGACCCGGAAACCTTCCAGCGCGAAAAAAGTCCGGTGTGTTTTTAAGGTTTTTTTCATAAGGAGCTCGAAAGAGGCCTCGGCATCTTCAAAATTGTAGCCCCGGTTTTCCAGCTCTTTAAGGTTTTTAAGAAGTTCCTTGGTCGCCGGGTTATCCTTCCCCAGTTCGACATTCAGCTCAACGGCCTTGTAGAGCACGTTGCTGATCCCTGATTGATCGGAGATCAAAACCCTTCTTTTGTTCCCCACGATATCCGGCTGCATATGTTCATAGGTCCTGGGATTTTTTTTGACCGCGTCTACATGGATACCGCCTTTGTGGGCAAAAGCGGAAAAACCCACAAAAGGCATATTGTCCGGAAGTTTCACATTGGCAACCTCCGCGACAAAAATAGAAAGAGAAGTCAGTTCTTTTATTTTGGCCGGCGGCAGGCAGTCATAGCCCAGCTTGACCTGGAGGTTGGGGATCACCGTACAGAGATTGGCATTCCCGCAGCGCTCGCCGAAACCATTTACGGTCCCCTGGACCATAACGGCT
>Ga0209083_1002794_pt1 | contig 15773 bp, 15 predicted proteins | sample AM7aDNAmetaG_FD_184132 | JGI IMG/M metagenome (GOLD analysis project Ga0209083, IMG submission 184132) | Freshwater microbial communities from Finland to study Microbial Dark Matter (Phase II) - AM7a DNA metaG (SPAdes) (version 3) | ecosystem: Environmental > Aquatic > Freshwater > Lake ...
GACTGGCGGGTCCGAAATTGACCAGCGCGTCTTCGGCAGCATATCGGACATCGTACATTTCGTCGTCGAGCTTCCGAAGCAATGCGGGGATGGCATGGGGATCGCCAATTTTACCGAGCGCTTGTGTGGCGCGAAGACGGACCAGTTCCCGCGGTTCATCCAGGGCTGCCAGCGCCGGGCGGAAGGCTTCCGCGGCGCGCAGGTGGCCGAGCGTGTAGAAGGCGGTGGTGCGGCACTTGTCGCGTTTGAGCAGCGGCAAGATGGCTTGCACGGCCTCTGCATAGTGGAACGGTCCCGCCCGTTTATCTGCTGATGAATTGACAGGCGGCCCTTTGACGCGCTCAGGGTTCCTGGCCACGTCGAGGGAGACGCCTGTCCCGCTAATCTGGTCGCCGAACCGGGCCAGGAAATAGCAGCAGAGCCGAGCCACGTCGTCGTCAGTTGCGGCACTGATACCGGCGATGAGGGGTAGAATGGAGTTGGTACCAAGATGATCCACGAGCTCCTCGACTTTGACACGGACCATGACGTTGGGGCTGGCGAGGCGGGGGATCAAGTACTCAAGTGCCGAAGTGCCCAAGTGTTTAAGTTCGTCCCAGGCTTTGGCGGCGTCGGCCTGATCGCTCGTGGCAATGCGGAAAAGATGTTCAATGGGCTGGTGCGGATCAACGGGGGCAACCTGGTAGGAGCGCCCTTCCGGGCGCGATTGGGAGACGAATGTCGGTTCCGGTCGCGCCCGGAAGGGCGCTCCTACAACGGAAGAAGCTTCGCAATCCAGTCCCGCTCCGTACAATGGTTTTAACCAGATTGCATTGTTGGTTTGGCCTTGGGAGTAATGGCCGTGGCCACCCAGATCCAACAGCAACCCGATGGAACCGTATTCGCGTTTATCGCCGTTGTGGCCGGTGGCTTGGGATTGTTTCGGATCGGTGCCGATGTAGGTGTTGGTCCCGGCGTGTTCGAGTAACAACGCAAAGGAATTATTGATGGCGGCTCCCTGGGCGGTGGTGTCGCCGGTAAATTGGTTGTTGCCGACGCGATCAATCAGCATGCCGACGCTGTAATCGTGGGCGGCTCCCTGGCAGATATGGTTGGCGGTGTAGGTATTGTTGCCCCCCCAATCCACGAGCGTGCCGGTGCTCAGGTGAATGCCGGCCCCCTGGCAATATTGGTGGGCGTCGTACCGGTTGTGGCCGGCCGCATCAAGGACCAGCCCAACCGAGTACCAATAGCTCGCGCCCTGGCCGTAGACGTCGGCTTCGTAATGATTTTGGCCGGCCAGATCGCACAGAATGCCGATCCCGCCGCCGGCATACGGGCGCATGCCGTAGCCGAACCCTTGTGCCAACGAAAAGAAATGGCCCGGCAACCACGGACACGGATATTTGCCGCCGGCAAAATACGAATTGTGACTGCGCTCGTTCAGTAACAAGCCGACGCCTTGAGGCCCGGCGAATCCCTGGGCCATGTACGCAGCCCGGCACGTTGAGTTCTCGCCGCGCTGCCAGAGGATGCCGGTGCCGAACAGGCCGGCCCCCTGGCAGAATGTGTCGGCTTCAAGTGTTTGCTTGCCGGGGCCGGTCAGCAGGATTCCGCAGCCGAAAAAACCAGCTCCCTGGGACAGATGTTTGGCTTGAAACGTGCAGTTGCTGCCGAGTGCCGCAAGGATCCCGATGCCAAAGACCCCGGAGCCCTGCGAGAAACTGCGCTTGGAAACGAACTGACTGTTGTTGCCGAGATCAATGACGATGGAAATCGGGCGGCCGGCCAGACCGTTTGCTCCGCCGGCAGAGTTTGAATAAACATTGTCGCCACCAAGTCCGATGATGAGAAAGGCTTCGTTGGTAAAAACATTTCGACCGGCCCCGGTGACAATGATCTTGCCGAGTTCGGTGTTGGTCTCATACCGAAAGTCGCTGGTAAACCGGTTCGTGCGTACCAACGCCACGGCATCGTTCACCGCGCCAGCAAGCTGTGTGGCCGCTGCCATCATTACCGGTAAATTGAACTTGTCGGATGAGTTAAGAATGGCGTCGGCCAACTCCGTGTCCTGCAGTTCGAGTCGAGCTTCGCGTGCCAAGAAATTCGTCAAGAATCCGGTATCGATACCGAGTTGCTGCCAGCTTTCAACGTCAGCTTTGTCAGCGCCGTGGAATGTTTCCGTTACAAAGCTGGCCAGCGCGGCAGCGGACGGGGCAGGTAGCGCCTGTGTCGCCGCAACGGCGGCAATCTGTTTCACCGCTTGCGCGACGGGAGGCGGTAGTTGGGCGAGAAATGCGGGGTCAATGTTGAACCGGGGCGGTCCCATCACTTGGGGCGGCGGGTCGACTTCCAGTTGCTGTTGAGCGAAATCGGTCAGATGGCGCAGAGTGGTTGCTGCTGCGCAATTGCTTAATAGCATTTGTGCGTAACCGGGGAGTCGGAGTGGGTCTTGGAGGAAGAGTCGGGGCATGGTGAGCACCAACTCAGCTTCGACGTTGGTTTTCTGAAAGCCGAGGTCATGCTCTGTCATCTTGAGGGCGCGGAGTGCGAGTCGGAGCGCATGCGCATCGGCGGCATCGAACGCCGTTGGTACTTCCGCCTGGAGTACCAGCGGAGTCAGTAACGCCACGAACAACAAAGCGCGGCGGATCATTTTACGTCTTTGTCGGCTGCACAACGAAAACCAAGGGTGTCAGAGCGGGTTTCGCAAATGGTTTTGGGCTCGCGCTGGGTGACAGGGGCCAACGGGCCTACTCGCGATCCACCGCGCACAACGGCAGTTGATTTGTCGAGCGCCGTGCCGGTCCATTCCCGTAAACCACGGGCCATTCCAACGATTCCAGCCGGACTGGAGTCGGCCGGATTGGCATAGACTTCGGTTCGACCCGCACCCACTTCTGTCGTCAGCGGTGAATTGCCCCACGGGTATTGCCGTCCGTCTGTGCCGCGGGCGGCTTTTTCCCATTCTTCCTCGGTGGGTAACCGCTTGCCGCGCCAGCCGGCGTAGGCATAGGCGTCGTAAAAATCGACGCCAAAGACTGCGGAATCCCACGTCAACCAATGTCGCCGGTCGGCGACGGCCAACATTTTGCCCTGTTGAATGGCGTCGAGAACTTGCGGCCACGCCGTGGGGGTGTGGTCCTTGTGACCGGCGGCGAAGGGGTGTTCGCGGGGTTTGGCACCGTTGGCCAGCGCGGAGAGAAATTGTTGATAGTCGCCGATGGTGACGGCGTATCGATCCATGTAAAAATCTTTCAGAACTTTCTTGCCGCCAGTTTGGTAGATGAATTCGCCCCCGGGGATTTTTGCCATCGTCCCGAAATCCGCCGGCCGTGGCAGGGCGGGAACGGTGGGCGGACCTTTCACGGTTTGCAGGTGCCACCACAATCCGAGGGCGGAGACGGCCCCCACCAGCACGGCGACCGCGATACCGATGAGGCTGACTTTACTCGATTTGGCCGGGGGCGGCGTGCCCGCGGAAGGGGCGGGGGGAAAGAGCTGCCGGTTGAGTTCGGTGGCCACTTGCGCGAGATCGCCAAGGGCCGCCAACGGACGGCGGCCGGTTCCGCCGGTCAGGCGCCCCAGTAAATCACTGACGGGTTTGCGGGCCGGGCCGAGACTGGTCACGAGGCTGGCAAAGAGTGTGCCGATGGCGCGGAGATCGTCGGCCGGTGTGGTCGCGGGTGGTTTCTCGAACGACAAAATATTCAACAGCTTGGCGTTGCCAGTCGAGTCGATGAGAATGTTGGCGGATTCGATGGGCGGGTGGGGGACTTTCTTTTGCCAGAGGAAATTGAGCGCGTTCGCCACGCCGACCAGGGTTTGGAGCAGATGCTGCTCATCCAGTCGTCCGTCGGTTGTGAGGAACTCTGGGAGGGAGGGGCCATCCACGAATTCCATCGCGCAGAAATGGATGTCGTTGGCGCAGCCGGCTTCGTACATGGCGACGATATTGCTGTGGGCGATTTGCGCGGCGGCCTGCATTTCCTCCTGAAATCGGGTGACGTTCGCCGGGGTGGCGGCAAGTTCCGCGGTCATCGTCTGGAAGGCGACGGTGCGGCTCATGGATTGTTGCGCTGCCCGATAAATCGTGCCCCAGCGGCTCGTCCCGATGGGTTCGTTGATTTGGTAGGCGCCAATGGTTTGGCCGGTCAGGTTGTCGGTCATGGGAACCTCATGGTTGTGTGGATGGGAGCAGGGTGGTTGGGGTGGCGAGGGTATCTTGCGGCTGGTGGCGATAATAGGTGCGCACAATATAGCCGAGACAGGGCTCGGGCAGGTGGGCGATGAATTCTTTGCTCTTAAAATTGTCCCAATTGGCCGGGATTGGCAGCCATTGGAGTGCGCCGGGTTGGGCGGGGGTGCGGAATGGTTGAACGCTGATTGTGATGGCGGTCGGATCCAATTGCCGGTCGCCGACCCGTGCCAGAATGGAAATGCGCAACGTAGCAGCGGCGATCCGGTTCACCTGAACAATCTTGAGCATTCGGCTCAAAATTTCGGGAGTGCTGGCCGGATCGGTTCCGCCGGATGTGAGCGGTGTGAGGGTGGGCAGGTTGGTTGTGACCGGTGAAATTGTCGCGGGTTGGGTTGGCTGGCGGGTCACGATATCCGTCCGGGCCTGGCGCGGATGAGGTTGGGCAAAGATCCAGGCCAACAGCAGGAGCTGTCCGACGATTAATAACAGGACGATCCCCACTCCAAAAAACTGCCAGAGGTCCACCGCGCGGCGCTCGGGCGGGGGTTCATGGACAACCTCAAAAATCAAGCGGACCGATCCGAGCTCCACTTCGTCGCCAGTGGTGAGGCGTTGATCGGTAATCGCGGTGCCGTTGACGTGGACTCCATTGGTGTGGGTCAGGTCGCGGATGAAATAGCCGGCGGTGCGCCGATCGATGGCGGCATGTTGGTCACACACGCCGGCCTCGGTCAACTGGAGCCCGCACTTTGCCGACCGGCCAATCAGCAGGCACGCGGCATCGTTGGTCACGGGTTCGCGCGGGGCCGTTCGGGATTGGAAAAGCAACCGATACATTCGGAGGAATGCTACCACAATCGGCCGGTCTGGTAAAAAAAAATCATGTGCATTTTTTAATCCCCATCGCTATACTGTTCGCCAATGGAAGTGCGGTGCCAGAATTGCGAAGCCCGGCTCAGTGTGCCGTCCGTGGGGCCGATTAAGAAAACACGCTGTCCGAAATGTGGCGTGATGATGCTTATTCCCCCGGCGGGCGGGGGGGAGCCCGATGAGAAACCGGAGCACTCGGAGGAGAAGCGCCAGGCAGCCTTACGGCGAATCTTTGAACCGATTCCCCGGCCGGCTGCGTATGCCGGTGGGGTTCTGTTAATCTTGATGCTCTTCTCCTGGCTCTGGTTGCCCTCTGTCATGGATCTCGGCCAGCGCAAACCAGTTTTTTTGAGTGAAAGTCCCACTGCTCCGACGGCGGTGGTGACCAATGTCACTTCGGGAACTGCCGACCGGCGGGACCTGATGTTGTTCAATGGGGTCCGGCTCGATGGGCGACGTGAAGAGCTGGAGCGTCAGTTTAACCTGGTCTTACAAAATATGCGCGGGATGCAACCGGAGCTGTACACAGGGCACAGCGTCGGGGATATCGATCTCATCATGGCAGGTTTTTATGAGGGGGTACTCAAGGAAGCCACGTTGGTGATGCGGGAACGTCCGGTCGCGACGGAAGTCATTGAGCAGGAACTTCTCGCCCAGTACGGCGAGCCCCAGACACGGACGGACGATAATTCCGGCCGCAGCTTGTCCGGGTTAAACGGTTTGCATTTGGATGCGTCCAAAGACGAGCTGGCCGGTAAGTTAGCCAAATTTCAGCACCGGCGGGCATTGCTCTGGACCGACGGGAACGTGCGTGTGGATGCATTGATTTACTCGAGCGAGGGCGCGAATGGGACCCCGACTGCCCGGTTGCAGGTTCATCTGGCGGCGACGGCCTGGCTGCAGGCGAGCCAGACGGCAGTTCGACCCGTTGGCATTCGCCCATGAGTTCCCGGCGCATTGTCATTACCAAACACAAGCAGACGTTGCTTTTTTATGATGGCTCCGCGCAACTGTGTCTGCCGGTTGTGCTCGGCAAGAACCCGGCGGATAAACAGCGCGAAGGCGACCTCGCCACGCCGGAAGGTGAATTCTATATTTGCTCCAAAAATCCGCAGAGCCGCTATCACCGGTTCCTGGGGTTGAGCTATCCGAATCTTGAAGATGCGGAACGCGGTTTGCGGGACCGGCTGATCGCCGCGGAAGAAGCCGTCGCAATCCGGACGGCCATTCGGGATGGCCGTTGTCCGCCGTGGAAAACTGCGCTCGGTGGTGAAGTTGGATTGCATGGTCCGTGTCCCAATGTCACTTGGACGCATGGGTGCATTGCCATGAGCATTCCGCACATTGAGCAACTCTATGACCGTCTCGACCTGGGCGACCCGGTCACGATTCTGCCCTGATGACCGACCGGCTGCTTGTCGATCTGGAACAACCGCATGGAGCGGTTGCCATCCGGTCGCCGTATTCGACTGGGGGAGCATCCCCTTGTGGACTGGCACCCGAAAAATGTTGGCGCGTTGGTAGACAAGCTGGTTATACTGTTCTTGGCACTGCTTGTTATGAGATCACAAAAACACAGAAGGCCGTCGGGACCGGGACCATGGTATAAGCAATCAACCAATCTGTTTGCCCTGGTGCTAGCGATCGGAGTGGTAATCGCACTCGTCGTTTTAATCTACGCCGATTCGCAGCTTCATATTTTCTCACAACCCAAAAAATCGCCCTATAAGCTCAACGCTGCGGACCGTCCTTAGAGCGTGTTTTGAATGTCGGAGCATTCGGCTGGCAGCCCGTTGGGCGGGCCAGCCCGACAACCGGATTCCTTGGCAATTGTAGGGCGTCCCGCAGTCATGGGACCCTCTGGACTTCGCGCCGTCCGCTGGGGAGGACTTTTGAAACAGGCTCTGAGCCGGAACCATGCAGTTGACCTCGGGCGGGCTGTCCCGCCTGCGTGGCCATAGCCACTTCGGCGTGGCGAAGGCCCGAGCCCGCCGTTCGCACCGAAAATAATTCTTAGCCGTGGATTTGGGGTCCCCGTTGGGGGTTGACAGTTTACCGGGAGCCGATAAAGTCCAGTCGAAACGCCCCCTTGCTGAAACTGGCAGACAGGCATGACTTAGGATCATGTGCCGAAAGGCGTGTGGGTTCAAATCCCTCAGGGGGCACTTCGCTTACGAATCAAAAGTGCACGTCGCGCGGCTGGAGACAGTACAAGCCAATCGTGATCGTCCAGGCATCGGCTAGCGACAGGCGTTTCAACTCATGGCCCGCGCCCCAGGTGTCCGTGTACAGAATCTCCTGGGTCCGGTCGTTGTACCCGATGATCAGCCGCATATGGCCGCCAAACCCTTTGATCTCCGGCTTTTCCTTGATGACTCCGACCACACAGCCCCAGGTCAGGGGTGCGCCATTATTAATGGACTTGCTGACCGTGCTTTTAAATTCGGCCAGTTGGCTGTCGTGTTTGAGGCGTGCTTCCCTGAGCAGGGCCGGGTCCATGTCATGATAGGCCAGGAGCGGACTTTCGATGATCGTGAGATTTCCTTGCCGGTGCCGAAACTCGGTTTCGGGCTTCCGCGCTTTTTTTGCGATCCGGTTGTAGTCGGTGACGAGCTGGTCGAAATCGTGGAGATTGAACTCGCGCAAGGCGGTGACGTCCATGTGCGTCTCGTCGCTGATGCGGCGAAGTGCGGCGACCATTTGCTCCGGGCTGGTGCCACCGCCGGCGGAGGTGCGCGCAAGTTGGGCGATTTCGTGCTGGTCGAGGTTTCGCCCGTAATATCGGAGCACCCGCTCGCAGACCGCGGCGGCGCAGTAGCCTTTCTCCCCTTGATCCACCATGGGGACGCTGGGAATGACGACATCGCCGTCGGGCTGGTGGCGGGCGCGTTGTTTTAGGTCCAACGCTGAAATCGATCTGGGCGGAGGGGGAGTGCCGACCAGTGCTGACCGACGCGGGTCTTGCCGTGGATCAAATTTGCTGACCTGCAGGCGGGCGTATTCCGGTAAGACTGTGGCAATGCCTTGGGCCCGGCTTTTTTCCGAGTAACTCGAAACCAGGTCCACCCGGTACGGTTCGCGCACCCATGCCTTGCGGCGGACCGTGGCCGTGGCGGTGCGTTCCTGCGCCTTAAAGACGATCCCTTTCGCACCGGACCAGGCGGTCAACTTTTCATCGACGGCCGTAAGAAGTTGCTGGAATTCTTCCACACTCAGTGCGCCAGCATCCCCCCGATTATAGAGCGAGAGCGTAAGTTCCGTCAGGGCATCATGGTCGAAGCGTGCCAGTGTTTCATACACCGGCAAATCGTGAAAAGTCAGGTGTTGAGCGCGGGCGGTATCGTGGGTGGTCGACACCCACCGAAATCCAAGACTGGCGTGGTCGGCTAGGAACGCAGGGGCATTCTGCTGCCAAATCGAGCCGGTGGGTTCCAATAGATCGTCGAGGTTGGTGGTGGCGTACAGCGGGCTGGCGGTGAGAGCCGCCGCACCGAACCATAGGAGAGTGATCCACTTCATGGTGCAATTCTAGCCGGCGGACCTGCCCCTGGCGATGATTTTAGCACTTGCGTGCGCCGGACTTTTTGTTATTGTGCGCGTGTTGACAATCGGAAGCGAGCGTAGCTCAGTCTGGTAGAGCGTCACGTTGCCAACGTGAATGTCGAGGGTTCAAATCCCTTCGCTCGCTCCAATTTCTTTTTTGCGTCAGACCCCGCCAAACCGCGCCAAACCCCTATGTTTACAGGGTTTTCGTGAGGTTCGGTTGCTGCGACTTTTGCGTCAGCCCGCGACCCGTTTTGACCGTCAAAGTCAGAAATCTGTGCGCACCGGTGTGTACACCCCCCGAGCCGTGGCAAATCCTTGATCGCGTCGTAAACCGGCAATTGCGTTTCGTCGGTGTAAACCTTCGACGTGAGCCGGATATCGCTATGCCGCATCAGCTTCATGGCAATTCGTTGCGCGACGCCGTTTCGTTGGAGGTAGGTTGCCCACGTGTAGCGCAGCGCGTGAAAATCCGCGTACCGGCCTTGCTTGTCCCGATACGCAATGCCGTTCCGTTCGGCATCAACCTTGAGCCGTGACGCGCGCGGAATCCCATTTGGAAAAACCAAATTGGAAGGTGAGGGGATTGCCGGGCGATACGCTTTCAACGCCTCGACAATTTCCGGCACCAGGCAGACGGCCTCCTCTTTTTTGTTCTTCGCCGTTTCCGCCCTGACCGTCACGTGCGGAATCGGCGCTTCCAAATCGATCTCGCACCATTTGAGTTGTTTCAGTTCCTCTTGGCGCAGGCCGGACCGCGCCGCCGTGAAATAGATGATACCCCGTGGTCCGGAACCTTCGATCAGCTTCCGCAATTCGTCATCCGTGAACGCCCGCCGCACCCGCTTCTTCTGACCACGCTCATCCACTTTGCCGACGAATTTGAGCGGATTGGCTTGAATGCGACCCGACCGCTCCAGCCAGTTGAGAAAAGAGACCATGCCCTGCAAGTAATGATTCAACGTCCGCGCCGCGCCGCTCTGCCGATTGCGCCAGGCAACGAATGAATCTGCCGTAACGCTGCCCGGCAGTTTCCATCCGCACTCATTCATCAACCGGAGGATGCGCGACTTCAGCAACCGGGCACCCCGGCCACCACGGCCCGCCCGCGCGCGCCTGACCAAATCCATCTCGTAATCGTTCAGGTGATCGGCCAACGCTTGCCGCGCTGCATTCCGAATCAATTTCGGTTCAAGAATGCCGGCCGCTTCCCGTTCTTTTTCCTGAATAAACTCACGAGCCAGCTTGTCGGCTACGACCTTATCAGTCACGGCCAATGATTTCCAGCGGTCAACCGGCATGTTTTCAAGCCGATAGCGCAGGTAATAGCATCGCGTCAGTCGCAGCTTCCCGTTGCGACGGGAATGACGTTTTTCAATTGAGAAAATCATGATTGCCTCCATTCATTAGCATCTGGACTTCACTCCACCGAAACCGGACTCCGCCGCGAATGTGGACACGTTTCAACCGGCCTTCGTTCGCCAGTCGATCTACTGTGCGCAGCGAACACGCAAGCCGTGCGGCAGTCTCTTTCTTGCGCAGCAGGCTTTCGCCAGGCATGTTTGTTTCAGTATTCATTTTCACCACTTAATCCGGTTCCATTTCCTTATGCTCCTCGTAATCTGGATCGTTGGGATTCGGCGGAATACTTAGCAGATATGCCCGATAAACCGCACTGCGGTCCGTCTGAAATCCCCTTTCCTTCAACCAGTCTGCGATTGCGCTAAAAGTTAGCTTTTTCTCATCACGCAATACATGAATTGTTCGGATGTGGTCCAAAATCAACTTTCGTTTTGGCTCCGCCTTCGCCTGCTCAAGAAATGCCTCAGGTTCCGGAACGTCCGTTTGCACAACGGTCGAGGGTGTGCGCACGACGGGCTCCGATATTGATGTGCCTTTCGACTGCTTACGTTGATGTGTTTTCATATGGTTGAAATATATTGAAACAGATAAATTAATGCAAGCAAATATTTCGAATTAAATAATCATGAACGTCTTTTACAGACAGACAGGGGAACACTGGACGGCTGCCATCCCGTTTTTCCCATCCGAGGGGGCAACGAACAGCTAGCGCATTGCCCGCAAGAGCGGTTTGGGGTGGCAGGGGCGAACGTGGAATAAATCACATTCGTCAAAGGTCAGGCGCAAAAACATTTCGTCGAGGTCGAGTAGGTGTTTGTCCGAGGTAACCAAAACTGGAATCGCAGCCAGCGAGGTTTCCGCCAGGATCAATCCATCGTTGTATTCGCCTTCGGGCAATAGGCCCTTGCGGAGCAGCTTGCTCGTGAAAACATCGGTGAGGCCATGCCCGACCGCCGCCAGGTCAAACGGCGTGATTTTCCAGCTCAGCATGTTTGTGAGGGCGCACAGTGCGACATCGGCGTCGTCTCCATGCTCGGTTTCAAACACGAGTTCTTGGACGACCGTCGGGGGAACGCGAAGCAAATAGCCCGCTTTGAGGAAGGTCTCCCGAAAATCATGCGCAGCGTTCAGATTCTGCGCCAGATCGAACAGGATATTAGTGTCGAGCGCTAACTGCTTTTTTTGCAGGGGCGCCGCCATAGATCATCGCCAGACCGCGTTTGAAGGAGTCGCCACGCTGTTCATCCGTGAGCATGTTGGATTTCTGGCGGACTTTCGCGGCCAGTTTGCTCCCCGGTGTTTGATCGGGGTAATCTTTGATTTGTTTTCGCTCGCTCATCGGCTCATCCTGCTTGTGATTGCACCGGAACTTTACTGCATACTCGCAATTCGTCAACACAAACAATCCGACCGACAACAGCCCCGGCAAGGGACACCGGACGGCTGCCGTCCCGTTTCCCTTGACCCTTCCCAACCCGCTTGATTGGACGCAGATGGTCGCCATGGACTGCGCAGCCAGTGCTAAACACCAGCACCTGCCGCTTGCCACGCCGACCAACTGCGCTCACGCTAACGTTCACCTTGAGTTTCGGCGCGTTAGCGACGTAAACTCCGAGGTGTGGTTCGGCATCTTCATTTCACAAATCCGTCGGTCACTTCCCCTTCGGTAGGTCAGATGCCTGAGCTTCTTTGAAGGTGAAGAGACGAGTGTGATCGGTAAGATCGTCCACTACCCACTTGCCGTTGGTCTTTTCCCAGCCAGCCACCAAATACGTATTTCCCCATTTCGACCACGTTGCCTCTGCCGGTATGGGTGTGAAGGCATCAAACCCCCTTGTCGCCCCTTTTATATACATGCGTGAAGCGTCACAACAGAGTGCGACCTTTCCTGTCCACGCTGGCCTGCTAACCCCGTTAAGTTTGTCCGCCTCAGTGAGCGGTTCGAGTGGTTCTGGAGAGAGTTGAACTTGTGGGTTCCGGATCTCAAATAATGTCCTCGCCGTGACAGTTCCGTTTGGCATGCTCTCAATCATATATACGTAATAGGACTGACCGAGTTTCGTTGGTTTGTATCGGTCCAAGGCATGTTGCGCCGCTTCTTTATCAATCGCGGTTATTATCGTGTCCACTGTCATCTTCTTGACGGGAATACCCGCCACCGAGACGTCACCCGCCACCGGGGAGGCCCCTGCCGTATCGCCGTTCTTTCCGCAACCCATCAACATCGCTAACACGACTATCGCTGTCAAGGGGACGAGTCTTTTCACGGTTTCTCTCCTTTTGCTGACTGGTTTTGTTTCTGCTGCCGAACGACAAGCTGACCGACGCGGGCGGTAAAACGCCAAAGGACTCACGATGAATCAGAAACCAACGCCAAAGCCAGACGCCAACGAGCCGGGACAAGTCAGCCCGCGTTCGTGTCCAGCGTCTGGTTCGGGGGCTTTCCTTGCGCCCGCACTGGGAATCTACATCACACCCCAAAGCGTGCTGGACTATCTCGCCGGCAAGCCGCGCCACGACTTCGACGCCGTGCTCGCAAACCCGCCCTTCGGAAAATGAGCTACCAGAAAATAATCTCCGGCATGGCGCTGAACCGACAACAGACGGAAGTCTTTTCGGCCTTCGTAAAACTCGCCGCGTGCGCTTGCGCGTGCGGCACACGCGAAGCGGAATATCTGGAGGAAATCAAACGCTGGTCGAAAGAGGAACTCGCGTCCTTCGCGCTCGCCTTCGGGCAACTGGTCGAAGAAATGGAAGCCAAGCCCTTCACCGACCTGCTCGGCGGCCTATACTGCGAACTTCAGAGCGGCGGGAAATCGCGGGGCGGCGAGTTCCACACGCCCGCGCCTATCTGCCGAATGATGGGCGCGATGACAGCGGACGGCCTGCCGCCAACCGGAATCATCCGCGTGGCCGAACCCGCCTGCGGAGCAGGCGCAATGATCCTCGGCTTCGCGGCCAGCATCCCGAAGAAAGACATCATACGGCTGCGCGTGGACGCAACGGACATCAATCTGGACGCCTGTAATATGTGCTTCGTTAACACGTCGCTGTGGAACATCCCGACGACGGTGACACACGGAAACGCCCTCTCCGGTGAAGTGTGGGCAAGGTGGAAAAACGCCGCGACACTTATGTGGACGTGGCCTTGTCCCCCGAACGATAAAAGTGAGCGAACGCTAGCCAGCCGCCAAGGAGCGTCGCCTTCACCTGCGAGCCGGTCGGCTGGCTCGCGGTTCGCTCCACTGCATGGATGGGGACTCGGCTCATGGTGCCGGAGCGCCGGCTCGGCGACAATCCTCCGCCTCAATCTGCTTCCACCTCTGGTAATTCGCTTCGTCCTTCGCTTGAAGATAGGCAGCGGCAACCAAACCAGCATGAACGCAAGCATCCATCGCGCTGCCGCTACGCTTGGCGATCTCATACTGCTTGACGGCATCTTCGGCAACTTGCTGCTGAATGTGACCCAAATCCTTCTGAGCTTGCTTCTCCAAGCCGCCACCGAAATAGAACCAGATGCCCGCTCCGACCACGACCAATCCGATAACAGCAGCTACCGGATTTGTTTGAGGCTTCTGTTTGCTCATAGGCGGAGGTGCCGGGGATAGAGGAGGCATGACAGAAGCAATGGAAATCGGGAAGAGACCTTGCTGCTTTGCCAATGCCCCCGCCTCCTTCTCATCCTGAGCCTCAACTGTGACGTTTCGATCAACCCCGGTCTTGGAGTCCACACCTCGGATTGCGTATTTCATTGGGTAGTTGCCTTTCCCCATCGACAGAGTGGAGCTACGGGGCGCGCCGAGCGTCCCGTTAGCTCCCACGAATTGTTCGGCTTGACCCTATCCCATCTAAATATCGAAGCGTCCCAGGTCCTGCTTCGATCCATTTCCACTTTCTCTATTGAGACGCCTTAACAAGACGCCCTCCGGGGGTAGCGGGGATCGTGTAGACGGCCTCCAAATCGCCACTGCCTGCGTTATAGAGGTAGAGTTTTCCCTGCTCCGGGTAGTATATGCTCACATTGCTGCGTCCGTAAATGAATTGCACCTCGGGGCCAGTTCTGCCCGAACAGCCTCCCAAGGTTAGAGCACTGAGTACCAAGAGCAGAAGCGCCCACGCTCCACTCGAACTTTTTTTTGATCGCATCGTCATGTCCTCCTCTTTCTTGTTGCCGAACAGGTGTTATACTGCATTCCACCTAATCATTTAAGGTTGCATTCCGCTAAATACCCTTATATTGCTATTACGTTTAGCCGAGAACAGACTATGATTTCCGCTGATTTAGTCAAGGCTGAAAGGGTCAAACAGTTCTGGGACGCCTATCGGGCGTGCGTCGAGGAGCACCACATCCCGCCCCAGCGGTCCGGGTACTACGTTCGCTGGGTGCGGGAATTCATCGATTTCCAGCCCGAAACCAAGCTGCGGGACCGATCCGCCACCGACATCGAAACCTTCCTGAAATTCCTCGCCGAGCAAGCAGGCGCAGCAGACTGGCAGGCGAAGCAGGCCGCCTATGCCCTACGCCTGCTTTATGAGCAGTTTCTTCCCAATTACCGCCCCGATGCTCCTGACGGCCAGCCCAAAGTGGCGGAATCCAAGACATTTCGCGACCGAATTCTGCCGGGCGAAGCTGAGCGCCGCCACGGGGCACTGTTGCAGCAGTTGCGAACGGTAGTCCGCGAACTCCATTATTCCTATAAAACGGAAACCGCCTACTTGGAATGGGTCCGCCGGTTTCTGGCATTCCACGACTATGCCGATCCGCGCCAACTGGCACCGGCCACGGCCGTCAGGGAGTACCTCGATTATCTGGCCGGTGTCCGTTATGTAGCGGCCAGCACGCAGAACCAAGCCTTGAGTGCACTCGTGTTCCTCTACGGCCAGGTGTTGCGCGTGCCAGTCGGCGATCTGGGCGACTTCCAGCGAGCCAAACGTCCCCGCCGCGTGCCGGAAGTGATGACGCGCAGCGAGGTGCAATCGCTTTTGGATCAGTTGGCAGGAACAACGAAACTGATGGCCCTGCTGATGTACGGCGGCGGGTTGCGACTGAATGAGTGCCAGCAATTGCGGGTGAAGGATGTGGACGTGGAACGCCGGCAAATCACCGTGCGCGAAGGCAAAGGGCAGAAAGACCGTGTGACCGTCTTGCCAGAGAAAGCGGTGGCCCCAATGCAAGCCCACCTCGCATCGGTCAAGACCCTGCACGACCGCGACCTTGCCGCCGGTCATGGCGACGTTTTCATCTGGCCGGCGTTGGCCCGCAAATACCCCAGTGCCGCCAAGGAATGGGGCTGGCAATTCGTTTTCCCCGCCCGCGCGTTTTCCACGGACCCACGCTCCGGTGCCGTGCGACGGCATCACCAGCACGAATCGCTGATCCAGAAGGCTGTCAAAGTTGCCGCACGCAAGGCCGGAATTGTCCGGCCCGTGGGTTGCCACACGCTGCGGCATTCCTTCGCCACGCATCTGCTGGAGGCCGGCTCCGACATCCGCACCGTGCAGGAACTTCTCGGCCACGCCAACGTGGAAACCACCATGATTTACACGCACGTCCTCAACCGTCCCGGCGTCGCCCCGGTGCGGAGTCCGCTGGATTCCTGAACGGCAACGACTGCGCACGCATTCCCAGCCCACGCCCCAGCCTCCGCCGCAGCGATCCCGATCATGGTTTTTTCCTCTGGGCACACCTCTTCTTCAAGCCACCCTGGGGCGGGGCGGGCGGCGCTGAAGCGCCGCTCCGCCCCCTCCCCAGGGAACCCTTGAATCGAAATGCGCGTCAATAACAGTCCGCGTTTTAACCCGTGCACTTCCGCCCAAC
>Ga0209083_1002797_pt1 | contig 15761 bp, 9 predicted proteins | sample AM7aDNAmetaG_FD_184132 | JGI IMG/M metagenome (GOLD analysis project Ga0209083, IMG submission 184132) | Freshwater microbial communities from Finland to study Microbial Dark Matter (Phase II) - AM7a DNA metaG (SPAdes) (version 3) | ecosystem: Environmental > Aquatic > Freshwater > Lake ...
GCCACTCGTCCACGTCCAGCATGAGCTTGCCGATGAGGTGATAACCGCCCATTGAATTGGAGCAGAACCCAGCAGTGGGAACGCCCAACTCGTGCGCCGCCTGGCAGAGGCGCGGTAACGGGTTCGCCGAATTCAGTAGCCACGCCGTCGGTGCCAGCGCCTGCATGTCGGCCACGATCTCCTCAATCAACGCGATTTGGCGCAGCGAGTAACTGATTCCTTGGACGCCGCCGAATTCCGTCACCAGGTGACCGGGCGCGTACTGGTGAATGATCGCCACGTCCATCGCGAATCGCCGCTGCAGATCGCGTGCGGCAGAGCAGATCACAAAGTCCGCGCCGGCAATGCCCGCGCGCCGGTCGGTGTGCGCGGTGATGGTCAGGTTGACGCCGGATTCGCGGGCCACACGACGGCCGATGGCTGCCATCAAATCCACTGTCTCGCGATTGAGATCGATCAGGGTGATTTCAGCGCCGTCGAGCCGGTGTTCTACGATTACGCCGTGGAGTACGGTCGGTCCGAAGACATGACTCCCGGCGCCGATGATAGCGATGCGCATGCCGCTCATGATCAATGATCCTCCGTAACGTCCGCCCTCACCATGAATCAGTCCGGAATGGCGAGGCGGGCAAACCATCCTGGTTGTAGAGGTTGCAGCCATCGGGATTCATCGAGTAGGCATAACGCACTGCCACCGGCCGAAGCACCACCGGGCTCGAAACCACCACAGTCGCCCCGTCAATTACGGCGTCAGCCCACACCCAGTGTTTGTCTTCACCCGCAATGGCGAATCTCTGCAGTTTCCCTTCAAGGTCATCTTTTGCAGGACCATGTCCCTGTTTCTTGCCAATCATTAACCCGCGACCGACAGAATCGAAGCGGATGCGGACCTTATCGTCTTCAATGGTCATGCCCTGGTAGAGTGGACCGCTGCACACCAGATCTTTTTGGCCATACTCGTTCTTAAGTGCCCAGACTGCGAGGCGATTGCCGACATCCTCCTTGTTGCGGGGATGAATGTCCTTGGCATCCCCGACATCAATCGCCAGTGCCATCCCGGTGTGCGGAATCTGTAACGCCTTGAGCTGGGCCATGCGCAAGGCCGCCCAACCATCGCCGCCGGCCGGGTTCTCGGAGGGCGCCTGCCAATTCGCCAACTGCACATAATAGAAGGGGAACTCGCCCTGATTCCAAACCGTGCGCCAACCGCCGATCAACGCCCGCATCTTATGATAATAGATATCGCCTTCACTCCCATTCGCCTCGCCTTGGTACCAGAGCACACCTTTGATTCCGTACCGCGTCAACGGCGCGACCCGGGCATTGTAAATGACCGACAGACTCAATCCCTGGGAATGGATTACCTTCACTGGATTCACCGGCGGTGTCGGCAAATCCGGGATCAGGGTGCCACTCTTGCGCGCGGCGCGCGCCGTCTCGACCCAAGTCGCCGCCACATCCACATACTTCCCAAGTTCGCTGTTGTAGCTTGCCAATCGGGCCTCGTATTCCTGAAGCATGCCGGCCAATTCGGGGACTGCGCGCAGGCCAACGGGAGGCGTCCAGGGTTCGATGGCTGATCCGCCCCAGGCACAGTTGATTAATCCAATCGGCACGCCGGTCTCGGTGGTGATCCGTTTCCCGAAAAAATAGCCGACCGCCGAAGCGCCCTCCACCGTTCGGGGACTACAGACCACCCAACTGTTGTTGGTGGGGATGTCCGTAAGCGGATCCCGGCTGGCGGGGCCGGTATCGGTCAACCAGCGGATCATTGTATTGGTGGCAGCGGCGATGTCTCTGGCGGTGGTGGCATGGACGTTGGTGTCGGAGCCGCCTTGGCCAAATCCCAGCAACCATTCCATGTTTGACTGGCCGGCGCAAATCCAGACATCACCCACGATTACGTCGGTGAAGGTGACAGTGTTCTTACCGGCCACGGTGAGATCGTAGGGACCACCGGCGGGAAGCGCCTGCAAATGCACCTGCCACTGGCCGGCGGCATCAGTTGTGACAGTGGCCGTTTGACCCGCAAACTTTACGGTAATTTCTTCGCCTGGTTCAGCCCAACCCCAAACCGCAATGGGCAGTTCCCGCTGCAAAAGCATATGGTTGCTAAATAAGTGGGGGAGTCGGACGTCGGCGTGTGCCGACTCCATCACCCCGGCCATGAGGAGTGCAATCACGAACCAGTAATATGTTTTCATTTTCATCCAGCGTTTAAATGCAGTTTTACCAGTCGTTGGTGCGGAAGGGGGAAGCCGGCAGGCCTTCCTTATTGTAAAGGTTCACATCCGGGACATTGTCCCAGCCATAGCGCACCGCCACGGGCACCGGTATCTCGGCACTGGAAACGACAACCGTGTCACCGACAATCTCCGCTTTCGCCGGAACGAATTTCTGATAGGCGCCGGTAATGGTAAAGCCTTTCAAGTCCCCGTCTTTGGCCAGCAACCCGCTGCCGGTATGAGTGAAGCTGATCACCGCCCGGTTTCCGTCAATCTTCAGGGATGCAAACAATGGCCCGGAGTACTCGATCTTGTCGCCGTACGCCAGGGCGCGGGCTGCCAGGGCCAGCCGGGTGCCGACTGCCTCCTTGCGGTTGGGATGAGGATTCCCGGCATCGCCAACGTCGGTGATTACGGTCATCGCAGTGTTGGTGGTTCGCCCGAGCGATAAAAATTGTTGCTCGCGAATTTGGGGGCTTAACCCGGCCCAGGGCGCAACCTGGACGTAGAGGAATGGAAAATCGCCACGACCCCATTTCTCCCGCCAGTCAGCGATCATATCGGGGAAAAGCACGGAGTAACGCTGATCCCAATTGTTCGCTTCCCCTTGATACCAGATGACCCCGCGGAGCGCATAGGGGACGAGCGGGGCGATCATTCCATTATAGAGGCTCGTTGCGGTGTAAGGCGAAGTGAATGGCGAGACCGGGCCCGACCGGGGAAGATCCGTCCAGGCCACCCCGGCAACGGTCGGATTTGTGTACTTGGCGTGGAATGTCTCCAGTGCCGATCGATAGTCCTCCACAGCCTTGATGAAGGTGGCAACACTATTGGTCAGGATGTCGGTGTAGAACTTCAGCTCGGGTCGCTTTTCGAGTCCGTCACGGCTGGTCCAAGCCTGGGCTGGTGTCCCGCCCACCGAACTATGGATCATGCCCACCGGAACGGACCGCGCCTTGTGGATATCACGGGCAAAGAAGGAGCCCACGGCCGAGAAATTGGGGGCCGTTGCTGGACTGCAAACCACCCATTTGCTGTTCGCTTCCGCCAGCGGGGCCGGTGCGATTTTCATGGCGATGGTAAACATCCGGATGGCGGGATAATTCGCCGTCGGGAGTTCGGTCTTCGCATTGGCGGCGCCACCGAGGGTAAACTCCATGTTGGACTGACCGGCGCAAATCCAGACCTCGCCCACAAGCACATTGGTGATCGTGAGCGTGTTATCGCCCACGATGACCAGCTCATACGGACCGCCCGCCTTGTGCGCGGGGAGGTCCACCCGCCACTTGCCGTTTGTGGCCGTGGTGGAAACCTCGTGGCCATCAAATTTAACCGTGACCTTCTCGCCATCGTTGGCCGTACCCCAGACGGGAATGGGCGTTTCCTGTTGGAGCACAGCCCCGTCCGTGAAAAGCGGGTTGGGCTTGACGGCAGCCCCGGCTGAGACGGTTAGGGCGATGCTGAGAAAAAAACAGAGCGGACCGGTTTTGTGACTACTATTGTTCATCGTGTTGCTTCCTTTCCGACGGTCGTTTTAAGGTTCGATCTTTTTTTCTCAAGTGATGGTTCCTAGTGAGGAGCATTACGAACACTAGCAAATGCCATTTTCGAACGGAAGCTGCAATCCGACATTTTGAAAATCAGCGGCGTTCAGGGCGAGAACTATCGATGCTGGCTGAACCCAGTTCTGCGATCGGCGGTCTGATAGTGGGACAGGCGTCTTGCCTGTCAGATTGAATAACAGACAGGCGAGACGCCCGTCCTACTATTAAACGGGCGAGACGCCCCGTTCTACTATTGACGGCGATGCGCAGCACGCTACTGGTGCGTCAACGTCCGCCCTCACCATGAATCAGTCCGGAATGGCGAGGCAGGCAAACCATCCTGGTTGTAGAGGTTGCAGCCATCGGGATTCATCGAGTAGGCATAACGCACTGCCACCGGCCGAAGCACGACCGGACTCGAAACCACCACGGTCGCCCCGTCAATTACGGCTTCAGCCCACACCCAGTGCTTGTCTTCACCCGCAATGGCGAATCTCTGCAGTTTCCCTTCAAGGTCATCTTTTGCAGGACCATGTCCCTGTTTCTTGCCAATCATTAACCCGCGACCGACAGAATCGAAGCGGATGCGGACCTTATCGTCTTCAATGGTCATGCCCTGGTAGAGTGGACCGCTGCACACCAGATCTTTTTGGCCATACTCGTTCTTAAGTGCCCAGACTGCGAGGCGATTGCCGACATCCTCCTTGTTGCGGGGATGAATGTCCTTGGCATCCCCGACATCAATCGCCAGTGCCATCCCGGTGTGCGGAATCTGTAACGCCTTGAGCTGGGCCATGCGCAAGGCCGCCCAACCATCGCCGCCGGCCGGGTTCTCGGAGGGCGCCTGCCAATTCGCCAACTGCACATAATAGAAGGGGAACTCGCCCTGATTCCAAACCGTGCGCCAACCGCCGATCAACGCCCGCATCTTATGATAATAGATATCGCCTTCACTCCCATTCGCCTCGCCTTGGTACCAGAGCACACCTTTGATTCCGTACCGCGTCAACGGCGCGACCCGACCATTATATATCGCCGACAAAGTTAACCCTGCGACCGGGTGCGTTGGTGGAATCGGCAGGGCAGGAATGGTCGACCCACTTTTCCGCGCAGCGCGGGCGGCTTCCACCCAGCTCGCCGCCACATCGATATACTTCTCCACCGCGGCATTATAGTTCGTCCAGCGGCCCTCGTAGGCTTGGGAAATTGCGGCCAACTCAGGGATTGCGCGGAGGCTGGTCGGGATCGTCCAGGGTTCGATGGCGGTCCCGCCCCAGGCACAGTTGATCAATCCAATCGGTACCCCCGTCTCCTCAATAATCCGTTTCCCAAAGAAATAACCGACGGCCGAAGCGTTCCCGGCTGTCAGGGGACTGCAAACCACCCAATTGCTGTTGCTCGGGACGTCCACAACCGGATCCGAGGTGGAGGGACCTTTGTCGGTCAGCAGACGGATCATTGTGTTGGTGGCGGCTGCGATAATGTTGGTCTGGTTATCAGCACTGCCGAGGCCGAATTCCATGTTCGACTGGCCGGCGCAAATCCAGACATCGCCGACGGCGACATCGGTCAGGGTGATGGTGTTCTTGCCGGTGACAGTGAGTTCGTAGGGACCGCCGGCGGGCACGGGCTTCAACCGCACCTGCCACTGGCCGCTGGCATCCGCCGTGGCGCTGGCTGTTTGGCCGGCAATGCTGACGGTGACTTTTTCATCTGGATCAGCCCAGCCCCAAACTGCATTGGGTAGTTCGCGCTGCAAAAGCATGTGGTCACTGAACAGGTGGGGGAGCCGGACGTCAGCCTGCGCTGAAGCCGCCAGTCCTGCTACGAGGATTGCGATCAAGAACCAGTAATTTGTTTTCATTTTCAGGAAATCCAACCTTTCATATTATTTGATGATTATGGAATGAACGTCCCCCCGAAGGCAAGCTTGCGGACTCCGGATGGTGTGCAGTTGGTGGCGTAGTGGCCGCCGTCACTGGCGACTGCCACCAGAGTTCAGTCAGTCAGAGTGTTTCGGGACGGACGCGACTACATCCCAAGTTTAGCGGCAGTTTAAATAGCAGAACGGGCGTCCCGCCCGTTGATTAGTAGGACAGGCGTCCCGCCTGTCTGATTGATCTAATTTTACAGACAGACGAGACGCCTGTCCCACGAATTCTCGACTGTTCTCCTACAATTGACTTGCCCCGGGCGGGAATTCCCGCACAATAAGCGGAAACGGGACGTAGCTCAGCTTGGATTAGAGCGCCTGCCTTGGGCGCAGGAGGTCGCAGGTTCAAATCCTGTCGTCCCGACCAATTTTTATTAACCAGGAGAAGTGTCATGATGCGGACTCGTGGATTGTCATTACTAATGGCGGTGGCAGGGCTGGTCGGGTGGTTCACCGTGAGCGTGAACGCGCAGACGCTGACCACTCTGCACACGTTTCAGTGGGACTCCGGTAGCAATCCAACGGATGGCGCCCAGCCGCTGGCCGGCCTGGTGCAGGGCACCGATGGTCTGTTGTATGGCACCACGGAATTCGGCGGCACAAACGCCTTAGGTACAGTCTATTCAATCGCCACCAACGGCACCAGCTATCATACGCTCTGGCATTTCGGTGCGCCCGGCGATGGGTTCTCTCCCCAAGCGGGTCTGATTCAGGCCCATGATGGGAATTTCTATGGGACGACTTCCGGGGGCGGTACCGACGGCGGCGGCATCATTTATAAGATCTCACCGGGCGGAGTGCAGACCATTCTCCGCTCACTGATCGGCAACACCCAGGGCAGCTATTCGGTGGCCGGTCTGGTGCAGGGCAGCGATAGCAATTTTTATGGCGTGGCAGCGCACGATGGACTGAACGGTGGTGGAACCGCCTTCAAGATCACGTCCGCCGGGGTGTTCACAGTCCTGCACCAATTCGGTGCCGGATCTGATGGGGAGGAGCCGTCGGCCGGGTTGGTGCAAGCCCGCGATGGTAATTTTTACGGCACCACCTATCGGGGTGGGGCGAATGGACAAGGGGACTTCTTCCGACTCAGTCCGGGTGGCGTCTCGGCGAATCTCCACTCGTTCCAGGGGGGGAGTAATCCCAATGGCGGATATCCCCAGGCCAATCTGATCCAAGGGACGGATGGCTGGCTCTACGGCACAGCCACCGGCGGCGGAGATTCGGGCGCCGGGACGGTGTTCCGGATCAGCACCAACGGCGTCTACACCACACTGCACTCGTTCACCGGCGGCAGTGATGGGGGGAGCCCCCAAGCTGGCCTGCTCCAGGCCAGCGATGGGAATCTCTACGGGACCGCCCGAGATGGCGGCACCGGTAACGGCACCATCTTCATGATCACACCGGCCGGCGTGTTCACCACAATCTATACCTTTGCCGACGGAACGGACGGCCGGTTGCCATCGGCCGGACTGATTCAGGATTGCCTCGGATTCTTGTATGGGACCACTTCCGTGCCATCCGATGGACTGAATCCCATCGGGACAGTGTTCCGTCTGGCAATCCCGCTGCCGACTGTGGCCACTCCGGTCATCTCCCCGAATGGCGGCGACTTCGGCGGACCGGTTGCCGTCACGTTGAGCTGTGCCACCCCGGGCTCGACAATTTATTTCACCACCAACGGTGTCACCCCCACGGCGGACTCGCCGGTCTACACTGGTCAATTCCTCCTCACCGACACCACCACCATCAAGGCCATTGGAACCGCCTGTGCTTTTAATCCCAGCGCTGTCGCCTCGGCCCGCTTTGTGATCTACGTCGCCATCACCGGCCAGGCGAACCCTGCGGGCGCAGGCACCATCACCGGGGACGGCGGCGTGGAACGCCGCTCGAACGCGCTGCTTTGCGCCACTGCGAATCCCTGTTACACGTTTGCCAATTGGACCGAGGGCAATGGCGTGGTGAGCTCCGCGGCCTGCTACTCGTTCGTCGCGCTATCCAATCGCACACTGGTTGCCAATTTTACACTCCAAACCCGGACCCTCAACACAGCCGTTGCCCCTCTGGGGGCGGGGACTGTGACCGGTGGAGGCGTGGTGGACTGCGGATCGAATGTCACCCTCTGCGCCACCGCAAATCCCTGTTACACCTTTGCCAATTGGTCGGAAGGCGGCAACCTCGTTAGCACAATCCCGTGCTATTCGTTTGTCGCGAACACCAACCGGACGTTGACCGCGAACTACACGCTGAACACCTATGCCATTAACACCAGCTCTTCCCCTTCAGTCGCCGGCATCACCAGCGGCGGCGGTGTGGCGGCTTGCGGCTCCAATGTCACTCTGACTGCGACCCCCTCTGGCTGTTACGCTTTTGCTAACTGGACCGAGAACGGGACCGTTGTCAGCACATCGCCCAACTACAGCTTCACCATCGCTGGGACCCGGTCGCTCGTGGCGAACTTCAACGCCGCGACCGTCACCATTGATACCAGCGTGATTCCCACCAGCAGTGGCACCATTAGCGGCGGCGGCCCCGTGGCGTGCGGTGCCAATGTGACGCTCCTGGCCACGCCAGCCGACGGATATAGTTTTGTGAAGTGGACCGAGAATAACCTTCTGGCCGGCACCTTCGCCGGTTACTCGTTTACGGCTGCAACCAATCGGAATCTGGTTGCCGTCTTTGATCGGGTGCCCATCGTGACCGGCGGCCCCGCCATCACCAACGCGCTGCTCGTCGCCAATAGCCGCTCCATTGTGGTGGCCGGCGAGACCAACTTCTTTACCATCACCGCCACCGATCCGGATGGCGATCGGATGTCGTACCACTGGTCTTTTGGCGATGGCGTTACCAATGATTGGTCGCTGCTCGCCCTGGCATCCCATGCGTATGCTGCCTCCAACTGTGGCCCGTACCAGGCGACTGTGACCATTAGCGACGGCCAATTGAGCACCACCAAGTATCTGGCGGTCATTGCCGCATGTGATTTGACAATCACCAAATTGCAGGTCGGCCTGAATTTTGCCAAGGCGAACTCCGACAGCATCACTCTCAAAGCCAACCTCACCTTGCCAGGGCTGACGGCGGTTACCCAACTTGCCAGTGTCCCCGTGATCGTCGACGCAGGCGATGTGCAGCTGCCCTTCACGTTGGACAAGAAAGGCCATGGCGTCAGCACGAACGGCAGTATCGCCCTCGCGTACACCAAGGCAACCAAGAAGGCGGCCGCCTTCTGGACTGCCAGCATCGCCCTGAGCAAGGGCACGTGGCGCGGGTCGCTCGCGAAATACGGATTGGATGCGCAGGCCCACAAGAGTCCGGGTGTTTTGGTAACAGTCCCGGTGGTGCTCCTGATTGGCGACGAAGCTTTTGCCGCCGAACCGCAGTTGCATTACATTTCCACATTGAACAAGTCCGGCACCGCAAAATAAAGTGGTGTGAACCGATCGAATTCATGGAATGACTTATCATCGGGCAAATACCGACTGGCTGGCCGCTTGTCGGCTGGGGCTTAGCGTCCATTGGACCGCAAAATCGGCGCCGCGCCATGGCGCCGTCTGTAATTTCCAGGATGCGGTGGACCGGTTCCGCCTGGATGACTTTCTTGCGGCGGTCGACCGGAGCGGGGTGGATTATGTCATCTTTACCGCGACACATGCGCTGCAGATGCTCCCGTGCCCGCACCCGGTTATCGATGGTATCCTCCCCGGGCGAACGGCGAAACGCGATTTGCTCGGCGAGCTCGCGCAGGGGCTGGCCGCGCGCGGCAAAAAATTGATCGTGTACTACAATCACTCCTGCAACCAGGCCGATGATCCGCCTTGGGAACGGGCCGTCGGCTATCACGATCCAACCAAAGACCGGTTCGCGGACAACATCTGCGCCATTGTCCGGTGGCTCGGGGAACGGTATGGACAGCTCATCCAGGGGTGGTGGTTCGACAGTTCGTACTCGCTCGATGTCCGTGGGCCGGGCAATTCGGTGAGCACGGACATGACCGGGTTTGCGTTCCCTTGGGAACGGTTGACGGTGGCGGCCAAGGCGGGCCACGCCGACCGGCTCGTGACCTATAACGCCGGATATAACACGTTCCTGTATACCGACCATCAGGATTACTGGGCTGGGGAAATGACCGACCTCAACACACCGCCGACCGGCCGTTATCTGCCGAGTGGCATTCAGTGGCATGGGTGGACCTGTTTGGACGATCGGAACTGGGTCTACAGCGACAACAGCCGCCCGCCGCATCCACCGTTGTACAGTGATGCTGAAATCCTGCCGTTTGTGTCAAAATGCCGGCAGCACCAAGCGCCCATGTGTTTTAATGTGGTTGTCTACCAAGACGGCACGCTCCTCGAAGAGTCCGTCCAGCAGTTGCATCGGATCACAGCGGCGATCGGTGCGACATCGTAGAACGAGCGTCTCCCTCGTTTATTAGTAGGACAGGCATCTTGCCTGTCTGTGTAAATGCGCAGGGGCGAGCCTCCCGGCGAGCCGTGGTTTTCACTTTTCCACGACCGGCCCGACGGGGGCTCGCCCTCCAGACATTACCGGTGAACACGCTGGAAGTTCGCATTGAAAAAGAGGCTGCTCCACCAAGCGTTTTCTGGTAATCTTTGAACCATGAGCGATGAGATGAAAAAAAAGGATGTTCGCTGGATTCAACGCTTCGATAACTTTCAGCGCGCCTTTGCGCAGTTGGCTCAGGCGGCGGCACTGGCAAAACAACGGGAACTTTCAGAGTTGGAAGAACAGGGGCTGATTCAGGCCTTCGAGTTCACCCACGAGCTGGCATGGAACACGTGGAAGGACTTTTTAGAGTCGCGGGGTACGGCGGCCAAGATTTATGGTTCACGCGATGCGACTCGTGAGGCCTTTGCCGCCGGCCTGATGGAGAACGGCGAGGCGTGGATGAAGATGATCGAGCATCGCAACGAAAGCTCGCACACCTACAATGAGAAAATCGCCACTGCCATCGTCGCGGCGATACTGGGGTCCTATGTACCGGAGTTTACCGGATTCCAGCACCGCTTTTTGGAACTCGAACGCCAGGAAGCCAAATGAACCACGGTCTTTCCGCCAACACGGTGGAGCGCATCCTGTCGGTGCTGACGCATTATCCCGAAATTGAGAAGGCGGTGTTGTATGGCTCGCGTGCCAAGGGAAACTACCGGACGGGTTCAGACATTGACCTGACGCTGTTCGGCGACCGGATCACTCACACGCTGCTCACGCGGTTGGACAACGAACTGGACGATTTGCTCCTGCCCTACACGATTGACCTTTCCCTGTTCGTCAGCCTGACCCACCCGGAGTTGATTGACCACATCCGTCGTGTGGGCGTCGTGTTTTATGAGCGGAAGAACGGGTAAATAACAATGGACAATGGAGTGGGTGATGCCGATCACCAGCATGTTCGAATCGCCGCCAGACGTTACCGGCGCTGGCGTGTTTCGTAATGGAGGGCGAGCCTCACGGCGGGCCGAGGTTTTCTCTGTTCCACGAACGGCTCGCCGGGCCTTCGCCGCGCTCAGGGTCCCGCCTGCGCGGACGAAGCCGCTACAGCTTCTACTGCCGTGTTCTGCAAGCGGACGAGGTTGAAACCATCTGAAACTCGGATAAGATTCAGCATCATGAAGATTGAAATTGAAAAAGAGTCGGACGGACGTTGGGTTGCTGAGATTCCGGACCTGCCGGGTGTGATGGCCTATGGCGATAGCCGGTTGGAGGCGGTGGTGAAAGTCGAGACGCTTGCGTTGCGGGTCATTGCGGATCGCTTGGAGCACGGCGAAACTGTTCCCGAAATGTCCGAGTTGTTTGCGGTGCTGGCTTGAGTCACTGGCCAGCCACCAAGGCTCGCCTGGTTTTGGCGGCCTTGCTGCGCAGCGGTGGTCGCTCAAGCGACGCGCGGGCACATCCAGTCGCGTGTTGGCGCGGCCCGGCTGGCCGGATTACGTCTTTGCTTTTCATGATGGAGTGGAAATCGGCCCACACATGCTGGCCCGAATCGCTCGGCGGACTGGTCTCACTCCCAATGACCTATAAAAGTGCGCCGAACGGACAGCAGGCCGGCCGGGTTACTGAAAGCGGGTGGCTTTGAGAATTATCTTCCTGGCTGTATTCTGCTTGTGGCTCGGCTGCATCCTCTCGGCATCCACTGAACGCATCCAAGCCGGTATAGATCTGACTCAGGCGGACACTGTCGGTCCAATCACGCGATGGGGATTTCCAGTATGGTGGAAGGAGATGACTCCGAAGCTTTATCCGAGCTACCGGTATAATGGACTCCGGTTATTGATCAATTCAGGATTGTGGAGCATTCCGCCTCTTGGAGGCTTGTTCTGGCTCGTTCGTCGACTAAAACGGAAGAAACTCTAAACTCCCAACGCCGCCGGCAATGTTGGCGGGCGAGTCTCCCGCCTGCGCGGACGACCCAGGCTCCGCCAAAGGTTTTGCCGAGGCGAGAGCCGCTACGGCGCGGCGAAGGCCCGGCAAGCCGTTCGTGGAACAGAGAAAAACTCGGCTCGCCGGGAGGCTCGCCCTCCAGAAGACGTTACGTTACCGGTGAACAAGCTGAAAGCTGGCGCTGCTGGGCATGGCTGTCAGCAATTAATGCGCCAATGAGTTTTTACACAGAACAAGGCTAGCGCGTTTGAAAGGCCACTTTCAGACTTTTGGGAGATGGTGTCACATTCAGATGTTCCCACTGACCGTCCTGAAAGCTGCCTTCTACCGTGGTGTTCTGCGGGGCATGCAGTTTAAATTCGACGTTCCATTCTTTCGGCCATGCCGGCAAAACCTGGATCGTGCCATCGATTTCTTGGACGAGCATGGCTTGTACCGCCAACATGCCCACGGCCCCGTGATCCTGATCCGGTACCCAATCGCAGTTCGGTCCCCAGAATGCCGGAAAACGGCAGTGCGGATTGGTGGTCGCAAAACGTTCGCTGACGGCCCGATTGGCTTCTTCAGTCAGCCCCAGCAAAGCGGCTTGGACGTCGTCCTGAATCCAGCCAGCGTAATCCGTTCGGAAGCCCAGCGGATACCACCACGGCAAGGGCACGAGCTCCTTCCGCAGGGCATAGGCTGTCTGGCCAGCCTCCAGGTCGGGGCGACCGATCTGCAGCAGGCGATAGGGGAAGATTGCGTAGAGTTCGGGTGATTCCCAGTTGGAGATGGGGCCGCGAATCTTTTCCGCCGGGTAAAGGGTCCGCCGTGAATCGGTTCCAGGTGCGGGAATCGCGCGCGGCCCTGGTGCGGCAACGCCTTCGTTTGCAGGCGTCTTGGAGTTGGCGGCCAACGGCAAATGTTCAGGGAGGAAGCGTTGGCTGCGCTCATCCACCCGACCAAATGGCAACGGCGGCAACTGCGCAAACAACGCGCGGGCTTGTTCCAAGAGTTCCGCCGGAACACTGTCGGTTGGCAACTGGAGCAGTTTCTCACAGCAAAATTTCAGTCCAGCGATCTCCGGTACAGGATTGACGGTGTCTTGCCAGGTCTCGAGGGCCTGGGAAGGTTCAATGCGCAATTGCCCGTTTTCGCTACGAGGATAATGCTGGTCAAAGAAGGTCAGGACGCCGCGCGCCATGGGGACCAGTTCACGAGCGATAAACGCCGTGTCGCCGGTATAGGCAATATAATCCAGCATCATGGCCAGAGTCTCGAGATTGCCGGAAAAATGCAGCCGGATACAAGGGTTGGGGGACTCGCCTGGCTTGAGTCCGGTCCGGTCCCAACCGTAATCATCGCCAGCATAAGTTCCGAAGAAGGTCATGGTTTCCGGGAAGATCGCGCCGGCATGCCCGAAGCTGAGACGCACCCGGTGTTCGGCCATCGCCAGGTTGTCAGAGTAGAGCCGGAAAAATGGCGGCATCAGATCAAAATCACCGGCCGCCAGCATTGCCCAATAAGTCAGGCGCGTGTTCTGATGCCAGTAGTGCCCTCCCCACAACCGGAAGTCGGCATCCAGGGTGGCCGTCTCAGCACTATGTTGCAGCGTGCCGGGATCGACCGTGAAAAGGGATCCATTGAATTTGATCGGATAGCGACCACGGCCGGCGCAGGCCGAAATAAAGCGTTGGAGCGTGTAACCGCGGGTGACGACCCGCGCCGCCGCGCAACCATCCGCAAAAACATAGCTGCGCTCCCAAAAACTCTGCCACCATTCCTGATGAGCTCGCCAGGCGGGCGTCCAGTCTCCCGCCGACAGTCGCGCGGACAGTGCGGTGATTTTCGCCTGCCACACCGCCGGGGTTGTGGGTTGCAGCGTGAGCAGTGTTGCTGTCAGCCGATGCCGGTTGGCTGGCGACTCCGACTGCAGTACGCCCGGCGCCACCGTTTTTAATCCTTCTCCGCGCAGAGCGGCGCCGAAAATTCGATCGAGCAGAGGATCTGGCGGAAGTCCCGGCATGTCAGCGAGAGATTGTTGCCGTAACAGCGCATCGCGGCAGGAGGTGGTGTTGTGGTGATACCAAAGCACGGTATCGCCACTGTCCCGAATCAGTGTGTCAGGCGTGGACACAAGGAATTCAGGCGCACCTCTTAGGCCATAGGCGCTGTGGGCCTCAACGGGTAGCAGTGGCCGCGCCTGCGTTCGCCAAATCTCACTGCGAACCAGCAGTCCGACGGGTTGATCGCTCTCAACCTCCAATCGGACCACAGGCGCGCCGGCATCCACCCAGAGTCGCAGACGGATTTCCTGTCCGGATGAACCGGACCGAATCAGGACTGCGCCATCCCGCAGCGCGAGCTGCTGCGAGAACGGCTGAAGGGGGCGGACCAGCGACGGTGTCAGCCGAACCCGGACCCGGCCGATCTTGAGTAGGCGGACGGCGTGATCCCAAGCATCGGTCTTGGCCAGGTAGAATACCAGGTCGCCATTGGGTTCGACCCAGAGATTGACGCCAATGTCGCCGTTGCCCAAGGGCATCGAGCCGGCCGCATCGGCGCTCGGTGACGGCCAGATCACATCACAGGCATTCAGCTTATTCCAGTTCATCAGATTCCTCTTGCAGAAGTATGGTGTGAGCGGAAACCGGACGTCAAGCTCATCCCGGATCCCAAATCCACGGGTAAGAATTATTTTCGATGCGAACGGCGGGCTAGGGACAGCCCGCCCTGCCGGGAAAATCCGGGGTAGGCGCGCTGTCCCGACCGCGCCGTCTGGGCCGGCCCGACCCACCGGAAGTTATCGACACACTGTAGTTCTGGCATACAACATGGGGGACTTTATTTTGCTGGAGAAATTAACGGTGTTGAATAATTAGCCGAGGCATTGAGCCAGAGGGAATAATCCGGTCTTGGAATGTGGAAAATCATCTTGCAGACACAGTCGCCAGGGATTAAATGACGGCCAATGAAAATTAACACTCCGCGAATGTAGTGGGCAAAAGTCCGATGGGAAATGTCAGGGTAGCTGGAGCACCAGCGCGGGGCGATTCGGCCGCAATTCCAGCGGGTCGGGCCAAGCCCAGCAACGGCCAGCCGGCCACGCAGTGGTTGTACGAGGCCGGGTGGGGCGTGTGGATGCACTATCTTGACCATAGCCTGCTCAATCCGGACCAGCCGTGGGGCTCAGAGTTCCAGAGCCAGTGCTCACCCGAGAGTTGGCGGGAGCTGGCGACCAACCCAGCCACACTCCAGATCGCCGTCCGCGAATGGAACCAGATCGTGGATGGCTTCGACGTGAAAGGGCTGGTGCGCCAGTTACAGGAACTTCAAGCGGGGTTTCTGGTTTTCACCCTGGGGCAGGTCGGTGGGTTCTATTGTGCGCCGAACGCGACGCTGGATTCGATTACCGCCGCCGTCGCCCCCGGTACCAGCTTCTGCAGCCGCCGCGACCTGGCAAGCGAATTGGCGGATGAACTCGCCTACGCGAACATCCGGTTGATCGTTTATGTGCCCGCTGAAATTCCGTCGTGGAATCCACTGATCTGTCGGGCGTTTGATGCAACCGACGCCACGGCAAACGTGGCCGCCAACCAAGCCGCTTACGCACGCTGGGAAACTGTCTTGCGCGACTGGTCGCGGCGTTTTGGAACGAAAGCATCCGGCTGGTGGATC
>Ga0209083_1002801_pt1 | contig 15751 bp, 6 predicted proteins | sample AM7aDNAmetaG_FD_184132 | JGI IMG/M metagenome (GOLD analysis project Ga0209083, IMG submission 184132) | Freshwater microbial communities from Finland to study Microbial Dark Matter (Phase II) - AM7a DNA metaG (SPAdes) (version 3) | ecosystem: Environmental > Aquatic > Freshwater > Lake ...
ATAATAACACGATCACATCCAACACGGTTGCCAACAACGGGTATGGGATTTCACTCGACAACTCGTCTGACAACAACCTGACCGGCAACACGGTACCAAACAATTATATTGGCATCAGTGTGTATTCCGGTGCAGACCGGAACACCATTGCCAATACATCAGCGAATTCCAATACCATCGGGGTCTACCTCTACGAAAGCAGGCAGAATAACCTGACTAATATCACCGCGAACTCAAACTCCGTCGGAATATATGCGAGAACGGCTGACAACACGACAATTTGTGGAGGTAGCGTGGGAGGAAACGACTGGGGCATCTATCTTGACAATTCCACAGGTGTAAACCTTACCGGAATTACAGCGACCGGAAACCAGGTGGGGATCGCACTCAACGAGTCCGATTCGAACACCATCGCCCACAACAGGGTGAACAGCAGCAGTTCATACGGCCTGAACGTCGTATCGTCCACCTCGAACCTGGTCTATGACAATTACTTCCTGAATGACAACAATATCAACCCTGATGCGACGGGTGGAAATACCTGGAACGTAACAAAGACTCCGGGAACGAATATTATCGGCGGGTCCTTCCTTGCAGGTAATTTCTGGGGCAGCCCCGACGGGTACGGGTTCTCCCAGACCACGAACTCGACAGACGGGATTGCCAACATCCCGTTCGATATCACCACCGGCAACACGGACCAGTTACCGCTTGCCATTTATCCCCCTGGTCCTCCACGTCCTCCGACACCAAATCCGCCCTCGCCCTCGCCACCTCCATTACCTCAGCCTGTCCCCTGGGTCCCACTGCCGTTCAACCCTCCCTTCCCCCTGACTCCTTCCAGTGAACCTGCCGTTGTGGTCGCGGATTCCATCCCGACTACAGTAGCAACCGGACAAACAGTGACCATGGATATTATCATTGAAAATAACCAGCAGGTCCCCTGGAAGCCTGGAGACTATATCACCCTGCAGGCCTGGATAACCGATACGAACGGGGTAGTGGTCAGCCAGGTGGTGAACGTCCCCGTGAAAGACGGAGAAACGGTAAAAGCCGGGGATGTCTACAATTTCCGCCTCACACTCCAGATGCCATCACAGCCAGGCAGTGACACACTGAACCTGCAGGTCTGGAAATACGCAGACGGGAAGTGGGTACAGCTGGGGGCGCCCACCACCAAACCGATCACCGTAAATGGAGAAGTTGGAAAAGGCCGGCACCTGGCAGTGATTACTACCGATGTGACCATTGTCCCCCGGTATACCACCTCCAGCAGCACATCAGCCTTCACATTGCCCGTGGCCCACAATCAGAACTCTGCCGGGAAAGCTGGCTCGGTCAATACAATGGTCAGCTCAGTAACCGTCTATCCGGAAGAACAGGCCTGGCATGATCTGACTGTTCAACTGAATTCGACCCGTGACCTCCCATACAACCCTGTCACAACACCCCGTCTGAACCAACCTTACAGGGGGAATTACTGATGAGACAAAAACCGTTTGTGTATATCATTCTCGCGATAGTCCTGCTGATGCTCATGGCGATGGTCTGTGTCTATGCTGCACCGGCACCCCCGGCACCACCACCGCCTCCACCCGTACCGGTCATACCAAATCCCCCGCCGCCTCCACCGCCAGCGCCACCGGCTCCACCAGTACCACCACCTGCTCCCACTTCCCCACCGACTGCGATACCTACCCTGACCTCGCCACTAACACAGCCGCCAACGGCAGCTCCCACAGCTGCACCGACGGGAGGCGCATCAGCAGCCCCGACCGTGGCACCCAGGCCATCATCCACACCACCGCTGCCATCTGACACGGGATCTGGTTCCAATCCAACCAGCAGCCCGACCGCAGCGCCGACATCGGGACCCACAGTTCTCCCGACATTGCCGACGATAAATCCCACGTCAAACCCCACCCCTGACACAGGTGCCGATACTTCAAGTCCGGCTCCGGTTAACCCGGCACCCGCAGCAACGGGGACCGGCCAGTCGACATCAAGCCCCACGTCGATACCGACCTTTGCACAACCAGGGACCCAGGTGGTTCCAACCGGCGGCAAGCCTGCTTCTCCCGGTGGCATTGCGGGTCCGGCAGCAGGAGGCGGTGGAGGATTTTCGAGAGTGGCAGATCCCGTGCAGCCCGGCGGTCCCCCGGCTCCGGGGATCGTCCTGCCGATTGAAATCTCGACCGGAGGCCCGCCAGACATGCCGGGACCTGATTCCCTGAAATCAGCTTCTCCCGGAGCACCATCCGGTGCAAAAGACTCGCAGGGTGAGATGGCGACTGACACTTCGGGTTCAGATTCCTCCGGTTCATCAGCAGTCCTTGATTCACTCCGGGGCACCGCACGGAATGCTACTGCCGTTACTCCCGCGTCGAAAATTGTACCGCCGATGGCCGTACCGGCAGTTGCGGTCACGACCGGGGTGGCCGTCGCCCTTATCGGGAACCTGATCTGGATTAACCTCGATAAAATATTCTCTGCAAAGATTTTCTTATTTTTAAGGGATTTCCTCGGCGAGAACCTGCTCCAGAGGCTTGATGAATACGAGGCGAAGAAGCGCAATATCTCAGTTGGACTGGCAAAAAAGACTTCAATCGGCCTGACCCACACCGAGATCCTGGTGGCAATTGCCGGAGCCCTGCTCATTGGTATCGCTACCCTTGTTGCATTGCGGGAGGCATTTGCGGTGAATACCATCGCCCTCTATGTCGTCACCGGTGGTGTTGCCATCACGCTCCACGAGATGGGCCACCGGTACGCTGCCCACCACCAGAAAGTTGAGACCGAGGTGAAATTCTGGGAGCTCGGGGCGGTGATCATGTTTGTTACCGGCTGGTTTGCCGGGAACGTATTTGCACAACCTCACCGGACGGTGATGGAAGAGAGTGAATCGGCGAATCACCCGGTAGAGGGAAAGATCAGCCTGGCCGGACCGGCCGTGAGCATTGTCCTTGGGATTATCACGGTGCCATTCCTGTTTATCGGCGGTGATATCACGCGGATCGCGTCAGTATTGCTGATGCTGACCCTGCTCATTGCGGTGTACCACCTGATGCCGTTCGAGCCGATGGATGGAAAAGCAATTTATCACTGGGATAAGCGTGTCCTGGTAGCCGTCCTGGTCCCCCTGATGGTGGTCTATTATTACCTGTTCCTGTTGTAGGAGACCCGGATTTTTTTTTAATTTTGTTGAGTTTCCTTTTTGCGGATGTGTGGTCTGAATTGGTGGGATGTCATATCATCTGCACTATTTGCATAACTCCGTTACCTCCGGCGGGATCACGGGTGAATTTCGGGTGCAACAGGGAATAACAGATTCCATAACCTGGAAAATTTCTCTGGCAAAAGAAGTTTTGGTGGGGTGGGAAAGTGACGTTCAGGTTAATCTCATGTGCGTCCTTTTGCATTCACACCCGAAATGGCGGAATTTTATGAATCGTAACCTGGACGAGAACGTTCAAAAAGACCGGGATGAATATTCAAAAAGCAACGGTATCAGGTACAACCATTTCCAAAAAGGAAAGAGACTCCTGGCCGGACCAGAAACTGGTTGTAAAAAAACGGCAGGGATACCATGGCCCGTATCAGGAAGAATTGCCTATTTTGCCGCCTTTATACGTTTCCCCATAATACATTTACCTCCTCTTTGACCGCCAATCGGTTTTTCAGGCCTGCCAAGTGATGCCATGCACCTCGCCATCAGGGATGCCCCCCTCGGAAGGGCACTGGCGACAAATATGACACGTTCCATCGGGTCCTTGTATACATTACGGTCCCGGATCCCTTCGATGATGTACTCAGGTTTTCTTCCTGACATGGCAGCTCTCCCCGAAAACCCAATCGCAGAATTTGCATCCACAAGATGATTGTCTATCGCCACGTCAAGTGCCCTGAGCGCGATTCTTGAGCAGACCCGGTCGATCACCTCGGAAAGAGTTTTCTTGCCCTGCTGCTTGTAAATATCCGCGCCAAGCATCTGGATCGTCTCCTTGTTGCTGAAATTCTGACCGCTGTCAACCCCGATGATCGTCACCCCCGCTTTGGATGAAATATCCTCATCTAACGGCACGATCCCAAAATGCGAGGTTCCACGGGGTACTACTGATATATTGATATACTCATGTATCTGGTCAACGTATTCTTTTACAATGCCTTTTTCGCCCTTCGAAAGCCAACCGGTCTCGATCTTGTCTCCCAGAAATTCATGCGCACTCCCATACAATGGATTCACTTCACCGGTACCCCTCACCATCACATCGGCAATGATCCCACCTAATCCGACAAAGCAGCCTATTGTTGAGGAATACGGGTGTTTTTCATCGTCGGTTGCGGGACCGGTAATCCTTCCATCAAGGATTGTCCCAAAATCAACCGATATACAGGGGTTCCTGAAATCCACGGGAGAATGAAGAGCACCTTCTTTAATCCCGGCCATACCAAGGTCCCCCTCCATATCATTCGCAATATCCTGTTTACCGGATATTCCCGATATAGGTACAGCACCAGCGATGGTACCGCAAAACGTCACTTTATCAGCAAGGCTGTATTTCTGGATATCTGCATGAAGTGATTTTTTGGTCATCGGCGGTGTAAACTTGGAATTTGGAATGCCAGCATCCATACATCCCTTTGCAATTCCGGTAATGAATGCACTGGCATCAGCCGAAGAATTCCATTTACCGACAAGACCAGTACAATAGACAACAAAATCGAGGTCTTTATCGGGGTCAATATGCGATTCCCTGATAGAATGACGGACAATCTCCTTAATAAAATCGATTACGGCACCCTGGGAGATCGGGATCCCCTCGAATGAATGGCCTAACACCTTTTCTCCTTCTTTCGGGGCCCGGATCTTGTAAGTCAGGCGGGTCGTCGAATTGATGGTATACGTGATCCCAGTTTCAAGGTTCGTACCGACGATAATGCAATCTGTCACCGTGTTCCCAAAGTCCACAGACAACACAACATAATAGGGTTTTTCGCGGTACTCCGGGATCGCAACCCCCCCCGGCTGAAGAAAGACCGGGACGGGCGTGTCTTCCAGGATATACGGGACAAGAGACTTGAATTTACCAAATGGCATATCTCTAAATTATAAGCGGATCTTTATATAGGTTTAGTTAATTGTTTTGGTATTTTTGTCCTTACCGGTTGTACCTGTTTATCGGCAATCCGTTCGTTATGTCGAATGGTGATACGGAAGTAGACGGAACACAGGACAGATGGTCATGAAACATGATGTGATCTGCATAAGGGCGCCAAATAGTCCACCTGTAAAAACGGGCCAAAATTCGTCCCCCCATCACCTGCCGGGGGTGCGGGACCTGATGATTGATATGTCCGGATGAACTGCAACAGGGACCTTCGGTATTGCGTGCGGTTTAAAAAAATCCGGGTATTCTAATGCAGGTAGTCACCGATACGAGGCCAGTGACCGGAAAGGTGATCTTCACTGAAATATGACCCCGGGGTCATAATCCAAATGGTGAGTCCCATTTGTGTTGGCAGGCATTACAATGACACTTCGCGATCATCTGTCCGGTTTCGGTCGTAACCAGGTCGTCAAACTCAGTATCTTTTGATTTACAGTTCGGACAAATAATATCAGCCATAAGAAAAGTCACCTGGGAAATCCAAAAATCTAACTATGATTATACGATTGTTTAGTATTTCAACTGTCTGAAACGCAAGAGAAATTCCGGACGGGGTCGTCTTGTCAACAGTGATGAAAAATCCTCCACATCAGACGAGCAACCGGATTTGTCCTCATCAGGGGTCTGATATTTCGTTTCCAGAAAATGTATCCCTGGCATGCTCATCGCCCGGGAAATCTCCCGGTAATACGGTCTTGCTGATCATAATTCCCGGGTAACACGAATTTTGCCGGGCAGGAGGAGACTCCCTCGCAAGGCGCAGGAATCACCAGCAATTATAATTCAGGAGATCCGGAATTGATTACTGGAATATTTCTGTAACGCCATGAATCCAGAAAGCGATAACAACAAAGAGAGAAATAGTACGCGATAGGGATAAAAAGTTACAGGACGGTTTCCCAATTGACGAATGAGCACCACTCCCCAAAAAATATCACCCCTAAAATATGGCAGATTATTCTCATTGCGGTAATTGCAATCGCTTTTACGACGCTTTGGCTAAAAACGTATGAGTCACTGAATACCGTTATCTGGATGAACGAGTTTGTGAAAGCCAACCGCTGGACAATCCCGGTTGGGGTGATTTTGTTTACCCTGGCGGTCGGCCTCTGCCTGAAATACTTACATGCACCCGATGTGATCCATGGTGGGTTTTCTGAATCCATGAAGGGAGACGGAGAGCACGGGAACTATAAAATATTCCCGGGTACCCTGCTCTCCTCATTCTTCTCCCTTTATTCCGGGGCCAGCGTAGGACCAGAAGGTCCAGTAGCATTTCTTATCATAGAAATTTCCGCCTGGACCCGGAAGAAATTAAAAATCATCAACGAGGCCGCCCTTGGATTTGACGTTGCCGCGCTGGCATCCGCGTATAACGGTATCATCGGGAGTCCCATCTTTACTGCCGTGTTTGCCACGGAGTTCAACGTTGGCAATAAAGATGCGCTGAAATTCCTGGCCTGGAACCTGCTCGCAGGGATTATCGGTTTCCTCTTCTTCTCACTGCTCGGGTTGCAATCATTTGCCAGTTTACTGGCATTCCCACCCATCGATCAGATCTCCGTCCTCTATGTAATCTATGCGATTATTCTCGGTATCCTTGGTGCGATAATTGCCCTCCTGATGGGACTCCTGATGAAGGGCATGGGAAAAGCTATGGAAAAGGCATTTAAAAACCGTGTGATGATTCGTATTCTCTTTGCCGGGGTGATCATCGCCGCAGTCTGTTATTGCATCCCGGAACTGATGTTCTCAGGGGAAAGTTCGATTCACTCAATTATTTTGAACCCTGCACAGTTTGGAATTGCACTGTTGCTCATCATGGCCGTCCTCAAAGTAGTGCTTCTTGCCCTGTCTTTCAAAAGTGGCTATCTTGGGGGTCCGATTTTCCCAACGTTGTTTACCTGTACAATGGTCGGGCTCGCGTTAAGCCTGATGTTTCCGGAAGTCCCAGTCGGAATATTTGTATTATGCCTGGAAGTGGCAGTTATCACACTTGCATTAGGTGTACCACTGACGGCCATCCTGTTGGTCGCAGTGATTTCAAGTGTAAATCAGAACATGATTGCATTACTGGTCATTTCAGCAGTTGTTTCCATGGTGCTCGGTTTTTCACTGCGGGAATATCGGGAGAAACAAAGGAAACAAAAAGCCCGGACATCCGTGTAAGATGAAGAATTTTTTTTGTAACGGTACCAAGGAAACGGAAGGTGTATAAGAGCAATATCCTGATACACAGTTGTGTATGGGGCCGTGACATTCACGGGATCAACAGAATGATACAACTCAAATAATCTCAAATATCGGGATTATTAGAATTAAAACCCTGTAAATATCCAGGATAAGCTCTATCCGCAAATGGGGTTAAATGCGGGCGATTTAAACGAGCAAGAGAGGGTCCTGTTAATCCCGGTAAGGTAATACTACCAATCGATCGGATTTTTTCATTAATCCGGTGTATCCTCACTTAGGAGTCCTATTTTTCGGGCACAGTGTGAAAACCAAAGGGTGCGAGGCTGAACCTTTTATCGATCGTCACGTAAGTAAATGGTGATTGGCCTCGTTCCTGCCCGTAAAATTGCAGCATATTATTATAGGTTCCAGTCATTTCCTTGGTAAACAAGGTGGATCCATGAAGAAGTACTCACAACCAGCTTATGCGATAGTAATTTTGTCAGTGATCATTTTTATTTTGGTTTTTCCTGTCAATGCCCAGGCAGAGGTAATTACCGTCTGTCCGGAAGGGTGTAATTTTACGAGTATACAGGATGCGATCAATGGTGCGACGGCAGGAGACACCATCCAGGTGATGAGTGGCACCTATCACGAGGTCATTGAGATCAACAAGTCTTTAACCATTACCGGGATTGCCAGGGTCGGCGAATACCCCCATATCGGAATATATACGATGCCGGTGGCGGTGAATATCAGTGCCCCTGGTGTCACATTTGAGGGTTTTGATATCCACGGTGAAGGTGAGCATGCAATCGAGCTCAAAGCCAGCCATATTACGATCAGGAATGTAACCGTTGGTATCCACCGCCCGGGGTACGAGGGTGACGCAGTGATGGAGGGGATCGGGATCTCTAATATTACCATCTCTGACTGCACGATGCAGTCAACGGGTGGTTACGGGATCTATTTCCAGGACAGCCAGAACCTGACGGTGGAACGAAATATCATCATAGTAAACAACCAGAGTGTCAACGTTTCCCCGAGCGCAATTGCGTCGATATTTTCGCCGCTTCGGTCAGACTACGCAGGTTTTTTATTTGAAAATAATACGGTCACCGGAGGGACGATCGAGTCTTCTGCCATCTGGCCGGGCCAGCAGGGACCCACCGCTGACATCCACAATATCATTATCAGGAACAACACGGTTACCAACAGCCCGGGATCAGGAATATTCGTGAATGCACTACCGGATACTGCGGATACCGGGGAGGCCATGTACCACCAGTCTGATATTGCAATTCTGGACAACCAGGTCTCTGATTCAGAAGATGGGGATGGTATTTCTGTCTGGTGGGCTCGCGATGGCCTGATTTCTGGTAACAAGGTAAAAAATTTAAAAGACTACCAGTCCGGTGTGTATCTTGAGGAATCTACACGCATCAAAGTCGTTAACAACACAATTTCAGACTGTACCGGGGAAGATACGACCGGGCTTGAACTATACGGAGTGACTGCATCTACGGTATCTGGGAACAAAATGGACCGGAACACGTACAATTTTGCGTTCTCGAGTTCTGGCAATCTTTCCCCGATGATGGATATCGATGGGACAAACCTTGCGGATGGGAGGCCGATACGGTATTACCAGGGTTTGGATCACTTTTCAGTCGACGGCAAAGAGGCCAACGGTGCTGCATATTATTTCATCAACTGCCGGGACTTCTCCGCCGCCGGGCTGGCACCCTCCCACATGTATGAAGGGATCACGTACATGAACTGCCAGAATGGCACCCTCACCCATTCGGACGTGGAACATTGTATGGTGGGAATTTTGCTCCTCTCGTCATCAGACTGTATGGTATTCACCAACAGGCTGTCGGATAACACTGCTGGTATCCGGATGTCCGGGTTTAACAATTCCATGGTCTGGAGAAACGAGGTATATAACTCAGGTGAAACAGGGTTAATGATCTCCGGCATTAACCAGGACCTCAAGGTCAGCAATAATAATATCAGGAATAATTCAATGGGTATCATCCTGAGCATCAATCCCCTTGTTGCCGAAAACTATCATAATACCCTTGATGGGAACGAGATCATTGGTAACAACCGGGGATTAATCGTCCGCGGAACAAGAGGTCTGACTGCCACAAACAATGTCATCGGTGATTCAACAGGGAGCGGTATCGTGTTCCAGTATGCCAGAGATACCAGGTTCAGCCAGAACCAGATCCGGAATAATTCAGTCGGCATAGAGATCCTGACCAGTCCATTCGGCAGTTCTGTGACTGGAAACAATACGGTTGTGGACAATTACTTCAATAACTTTAACCAGGTGATCATTCTGCAGCCAGAGGATCCGAAGGGAATCATCCTTCAAAAAGAGATGAAAGATTCACCTGTTTTTGATGAGAAAAAGGATTCGTCAGGTCTGATTGCGGCAGTTCCCTCAAGTGTGGTCAATTACTGGAATGTGACAAAGACTGCCGGAACGAATATTGTTGGCGGGCCATACCTGGGCGGCAATTACTGGGCATCACCCAATGGTTTGGGGTTTTCAGAGACCCATGCTGACAGGGGCGACGGATTCTGTAATGAATCGTACGTGTTTGACGGGCATAACATCGATTACCTCCCGTTACATACCTATGCCCCGAAGCCGGCATTCCAGGCTGACTTTTTCGTCTCACCCGTGAACGGGACCGCTCCCCTTACAGTGAAATGTACCGATGCATCCGTTGGAAACCCGACCTGGTTCACCTATAATTTTGGGGATGGAATGAGTGCCACGGGACCGAACCCGGCACATACCTACCTGTTCCCGGGTGTTTACACGATTAACATGTCCATTATGAAATATAATACTACGACAAATTCCGTGATGGCGAGCAACGCAACAAAACCAAATGTCATTACCGTGAACAGTGTGCCCATCAATCCGCCGGTAGCACTATTCACCGCATCCCCGACAATGGGGAAGGCTCCCCTGACTGTCTCATTTACTGATCAGTCAACAGGAAACCCTACATACTACAACTATGATTTCGGGGACGGACTCAACGGCACCGGTAAAAACCCGCTCCACACCTACCGGTTCCCCGGGGCTTACAATGTAACCCTGTCCGTTTTTAAATCTGACAGCAATAGCGGGACAACGATAAGCAACATGTCAGTTCGAACGGGCATGATTGTTGTCAATGGAACATAACACAAAAGCCATCTTTTTTTGTCAGGCAGGGACATTATCTGCCTTCCCGCCCCGGGAAAACCAGAACATGGTCAACTGTGGGATATACACGGTAGTGTTGGCTGTATTCGGAAGGAAACGAGGTACAGGGAACGACAATTGTTGGTGAAATTCTGATAACGTTAAAACGGCCTCGAAAAAAAGGGTCAAACTTCCCCCGATGGCGGGAATACGGGATAATCGATTCCAATCACAAAAAATTATATATAGTATAAGTAAAAGAGTAAATTTTATCTGTTTTGGACAAGGTGGCAACAACGAAACAGTGTGGAGATGAGACCGGACAGGGTAGGATTTTGTCATGAAAGATCAGGAATGGCGGCATGCCATTATGATGTGACTGGGTTATTTCACTGGAAATACTCGGAAGCGAGTGCGAGCTGACGGTTGCTCGTTCGCTTGGAAGAGCGGCTACTGGTGATACCAATCCATGCCTGAATCACGTGTTCCATGGTAAAAATATCGGGAGATCCGAAGCATCCGGCCAGAAAATCCGCACCTGCGAGCTGCCCTGTACCGAAAGGGAATGGCTCACATGAAGTACTGTACCTGTAACTTGAAAAAATCGGTTGCCATCTGGTATATGGCACTCTTTTTCGCTTTATTTTTCTTAACCTGCACCGTGGTATCCGCTGATGCGGCAACGGCCTGCCCGGAATTTACCAGGATAAGCACTGGCGGGTTCGGTGACCCGCAGAACAACTATGCATGGTCAGTTTCCGAGTTCAGGGGAGACCTGTATGTAGGAACGGGGCGGAATGTTCCCTACCTTGTTTCGCTTGCCATGAAGAAACAGGGGGTATTCCCGGAAAACATGACCGTCTCCGCCCTGACACATCCCGGCGGGGCACCTCCGCCACAGTTTCTCCTCCCGAACCAGTCACCACCGTCGCGTGAAGACGTGATCACATGGTCAAATGATATGCGTCCGGAGATCTGGCGGTATCACGGGGGCTCCTGGTCACGGGTGCACCAGGCATCCACCTTTATCAACCCGTTAAATGGGTATACCTACCCCGAAGGGATCGGCTATCGTATCATGACTACGTTTAATGACACTGGAGGGACTGATGCCCTCTATGCCGGGGTAGGATTCGGATTTGGACGTGTACTCATTGTAAAATCTACAGACGGGGTCACATGGGTACCCGTCAATACCAGCAGTATCCCATCGCGGGATACCCGGGCAATGGCGTCGTATAATGGGAAGCTCTATGTGGGGACAGCCGACGGGGTCTTTGCATCCGCATCCCCCTCCCCGTATGCAGATACCTGGCAAAAGGTGGCTGGTTTCCAGGTTGCCTCACTCAAAAGTTTCAACGGCCACCTGTATGTCGGGACAGGGAATCCAAACGGCCCGTCTGAAACGAATGGTTTCGAAGTATGGAGAAGTAATGTTGACTCTCCCACCGGTCCTGGCGACTGGACCCGGGTGGTCCAGGGCGGGGCGGGTGACGCATGGAATGTCCTTGCCGCCTCGATGCAGGATTACAAGGGAGACCTCTACGTCGGATCGATGAACCTTCCCTTCGCCACCGGGACCGGCGGCCTGAAGGGGTTTGACCTCATACGGTTAAATCGCAGTGACTCGTGGGACCTTATCGTCGGCAATTATCACCCGAAAATCCCCACTGAACCCCGTGGTCCTCCGCTGAGTGGCTGGCCGTCCGGTTTTGTCAATCCGTTCAACCTTTATGCCTGGTCAATCGGGGAGTATAACGGGGAACTCTACCTGGGGACGTTCGACATATTCAGCTTCGCCCGGTTCATTGGCGATATCCCGGGTGGGTATGACATGCTCATTGAGGCAGTTACATCCATGGAAAGCCCTGGTGCCGGCAGTGTAACTCCGGAGACCGGGGTTCTCACGTCAGGGCTCGGGGAGTTAAAGCACATGAACCCGGGGTATGGCAACGGCACGTACCTCATCCCCATTATTGAACTCCTTGGGAGGGAATTCGGAGGGGCGGACCTCTGGACAAGCAAGGACGGGGTGCATTGGGTCCCGTTGGAACTGAACGGGTTTGGAGACCCGAATAATTATGGATTCCGGACCATGCTTACAACCGGTGACGGGTTCATTATCGGCACGGCAAATCCCTTCACGGGGTGCCAGGTATGGCGTCGCTCCACCCCGGAGAACCCACCCGCCAGTATCACCAACCTCCACAACGTCTCGTTCCGGCAGGACTCTGTCAAATGGGCCTGGACCGATCCCGGATCGCCTGATCTCTCCCATGTCATGGTCTTCATTGATGGTGCATTCAGGGAAAACGTGACCAGGGGGCGCGAGACCTATACGGCCTCTCCGCTGAATCCTGATACTTCTTACGTTATCTCAACACGGACGGTTGGTATGACGGGCCTGGTTAATGAGACCTGGGTAAACAGCACGGCGAGGACGGCCCCGGACGTAAAGGCATGGAAGTTCCGGTCCGATCTCCATAACACGGGGATATACGATGACGGGGGGGAGAGGCCGGAGAGTGGCCTGCGGTGGAACTATTCGACCGGAGCTCCCGTGGATTCGAGTCCTGCGATCGTTGGAGGGGTTGTGTATTTCGGAAGCCCGAACAATTCGGTCTATGCACTTGATGCGGTGACAGGTACTAAACTCTGGATCTTTACAACCGATGGAGAAGTACGGTCAAGCCCGGCAGTTACGGGCGGTATTGTCTATGTCGGTTCTGAGTTTGGTAGTATATCAGAACAGGTTTATCAGGGTAATCTCTACGCACTTGATGGAGCGACAGGGGCGAAGATATGGAACTTTTCCACGAATGCCGGGATCAGATCAAGCCCGGCCATCGTAGACGGTGTCGTCTATTTCGGGTGTTATAATGATCATGTCTACGCACTCAATGCAACGACGGGTGCGGAGATTTGGAATTCACCAGGAGTGTATGCGCAGTCCAGTCCGGCAGTCTCAAACGGCACCGTCTATATCGGCGGTGGAGAAGTGAGTGTTAATGCGCTCAATGCAACGGATGGAAGCGAGCGATGGAGTTTCCCGACTGGGAATTTTATGGACTGCAGCCCGGCCGTGGCGAATGGTGTCGTGTATATCGGTTCATGGGACAAAAATATCTACGCTCTTAATGAGACAACCGGCACCGAGATATGGCATTATACCACGGGGTCCCTGGTCACATCGAGCCCTGCAGTCTCGAACGGCACGGTCTATGTCGGAGGCCAGGATAATAAACTCTACGCGCTCGACGCGGCAACGGGTGCATTCAAATGGAGTTACACGACAGGGAGTTATATCTTCTCCAGCCCGGCCGTTGCAAATGGTGTCGTCTACATCGGGAGTTTTGACCATAAGGTCTATGCTCTCAATGCTGACTCAGGAGTCCTGGAATGGAGCTACACAACGGGAGGCCAGGTGTTTTCCAGCCCTGCGGTGTCGAATGGCACCGTGTATATTGGGTCGAAGGATGGCAAGGTCTACGCGATTGGCTCCACCCCGGAGAACCCCCCCGAAAGTATCTCCGGCCTCAACAATGTCTCATTCCAGCCGGACTATATCACGTGGGCCTGGACCGATTCCGGGTCGGTTAATTTTGACCACGTGGAGGTCTACCTGGACGGGGTGTTCATGGACAATGTGGCCAGGGGGCTACAGGCGTACAATGCAACGTTACTATCCCCGGAAAGCGAGCACATTCTTTCAACCCGGACGGTCAGCACGACCGGCCTGGTCAACGAGACCTGGGTGAACAGCACGGCGAGGACGGCACCGCCTGCGCCGACATTCCTCGCAGATTTTACCGTGTCCCCTGTGACCGGGACTGCTCCGTTCACCATACAGTGTACTGATCAATCCATCGGAAATCCAACGTACTGGAATTATGATCTCGGTGATGGAACGTATATGACCGGTCCGAACCCGGTACATACTTACCGGTTCCCGGGCGTTTACACGATTAATCTGTCCATTATGAAATATAACACCACTACGCATTCCATGATGGGCAGCACAACAACAAAACCCGGCATCGTTACGGTAAGCAGTGTCCCCGTCAATCTACCGGTTGCACAATTTGCTGCTTCGCCGGTATCGGGGGCCGCACCTTTGAATGTTGCATTTACCGATCTGTCCACAGGAAATCCGACGTACCTGATATACGATTTTGGGGATGGACTCAATGCAACGGGAGCCAACCCCGTCCATATCTACCGGTTCCCCGGGGTCTACAATGTGACCCAGTCAGTTTTTAAGGTTGACAGCACGAGCGGATCGGTACTTAGTAATTCGTCCGTTCAGAATGGTCTTATTGTGGCAAATGGGATATAATCCCCAACTATTTTCCGGTGAGGTGACCCTTCTGCCCTGTTTTATGAAATTGTATGAGGGCTTCATCATGGGGATCATATACACGGAAAAGTAATACGATGAACAGAAATTCCCTGGGATCCTGGATGACCCCCCAATTTCTCCCATTCCAGGATTTACATAGACGGAGCACTGGTCGGTTGTCCCCGATCACATCATGGGTTTCGTGGCATCTTGTGGTGTGATCACAAAGATGCAATGGCCATCACCTGAAGAATAACAGCGTTCCTCTACGACCGTCACCGGGAAGTCCAGGTGAAACGAGAATATCGCAGTCAGTACACCGGTAGCAAAGACGCAGGAACCGTGACCCGTGACCGGGAGGTCCTCGCATTCAAAACAGCCCCGGACCTCCAGCCTGATCGGTTCGGTACCTGAAAGTGTTATTGCTCCAAGGCCGTGGGCCTGCCAGAATGCGTCCATCTTTTGTACAACGTCCTCCACAGTGTCGCCGGCTACCTGTGGGGCTAGGACTTTGCCTACCTGCCTGCCGGTACGTTCCAGTACCGGGTCAATATTAATGCCCATTGTCATCGCCTGCGTTCGGAAAACCAGTACGCAGTAGCGGAAAAAGGAGACAATATCGTCGTTGACAAAGGGCTGGTCTCCACTGGTGCCATGGTGGTTAGGGGTATGTGTCCCGGCTTCACGGTCGGTGTTGGTCAGTCTGCCGATAACGTCAGATGACAGTTCGATGACACGCCTGCGGCTGTCTTCTGGATCAGGGTGCGACGTGACGAGCCCTGAGTGTATCAGGTCCCGGATATGCACCGATATGGTGGACTTCGCCTTCCCGGTCCGTTCCACGATCAGGTCAAACGGGAC
>Ga0209083_1002804_pt1 | contig 15740 bp, 15 predicted proteins | sample AM7aDNAmetaG_FD_184132 | JGI IMG/M metagenome (GOLD analysis project Ga0209083, IMG submission 184132) | Freshwater microbial communities from Finland to study Microbial Dark Matter (Phase II) - AM7a DNA metaG (SPAdes) (version 3) | ecosystem: Environmental > Aquatic > Freshwater > Lake ...
TCATGTTCTCAAATGGGAGTGAACTAATGGATGCGAATAATACGTTTGTCCAGCCGAGGTTCGGCATGTTCTCTCCCGAAACCTTCAAGATCATCAATATTCCGGAATCCGGAACGTATTTCCTTAGTGTAATCGCTGAGGATAACCCCAAGCCATGGAATGTATCTATCATCTCCATCCCCAAAATTCTTGGGATGGGACCAGGGCCTGCAATTACCAAAAAGGTCTAATTCCAGGCCCGTTCTCCAGATAATTTTTTTGGTATTCGAATCTGAATCATAGTCACCATGACACTGAAATTTGTGGTATCTGAATTCACCAAATGAGTCACAAACTCCTGTTTTTGGAATCAGAACTGAACTGAATTATAAATGGGGAAAAATTATAATCAATTGTATGTATAACTCATGAAAACTATCCATAATCCGATGATCCTGAATAAGAGAATACCATGGCAGGTCGTTATATTGGTCTGCATCCTGGCACTTTTATGTATGATAGGTCCTTCTCGGTATCAGCAGAAAATAAGCAAGTTGGATATGTGCAGACAGGGAGCACGGATGTAAGTGGGCCAATACCAAAATCCTATCTTGCAGCTCTATTATATTCCCTCACCCACTTTGACTCATCACAGAGTGATTCAACCCCTTATGGCCCTCCAAAGGGTGTTTTCACCATTGACCTGAAGACATTGCCGATAGTTTATAAGTCCTTTCTTATGTCTGATGACGGGAGAACTACCTCGACTTCCCGCCCGTTCGAACGAATTATAGTACGGTCGGGCTATAATTGCAAGGGTGTGTGGGGAGGGGGGTTAGACATTTTTTTTATAGGCTCAATTTAAAACCTATATCGTTTAAGAGACCACTGTGTCTTCCCTTTACAATGTACTGTTCAACAAGAGAATAATATCTCAAATTTACTATAAATCGCCCGGAAAATAAGTTTTTCAGGGAATCTCCTAATATCTCCCTAATTCAAGGCCTAAATCTTCAACCTTCTCCAAGAACCGGACTGACTGCAGTACAAGGTACTTGAGCTCATCATTGTTGAGTGAACCAGTCTGTTTAAACTTGATATGTTTTCCTACCCCCGGTTGGGTTGCCGTTTCAGCCGGCTGAAAGGCGAGAAGTAAATGAACGAGAATAAGAAGTATTTTGTGACCATTTAGCACTCTCGCATACGGGAATGCCTTTGGGTCAGGTAAAGGTTTCGATAAATGTTGAATTGGGAAAGTGGGGGGCTTCTTTTACTATTTGGCCCTGCATCCGACCTTCCAGGCCCTGTTGGGCCACCCGCGAGAAATGTAGGATTCATCTTCATTCATTTTGCTCTCTGTTTATCCAGACGCGTCTCCATCTCAACCACGGTCCGGGTGATTTTCATCAATGAGTCCGGGTTCAGTGATATTGAATCAATGCCCTCCCTGACCAGGAACTCGGCAAACTCCGGGTAATCACTTGGCGCCTCCCCGCAGATCCCGCTATGTCTTCCGTTCCGGTGTGCACCCTGTATCGCCATGGATATGAATTTCATCACCCCGGGATCTCGTTCGTCGAATTCATGGGCGATCACTCCAGAGTCACGATCAATACCGAGAGTCAACTGGGTCAGATCGTTTGACCCAATTGAGAATCCGTCAAATAAACGGCTGAATTCATCAATAAGAAGGATATTGTTCGGGATCATTGAAAAGGCAAAGGCTTCATCAGGGTTCCCAAGATTCATCATTATCTTTGTTTTCGGACGGGTTAAGTTCTTTAAGGACTCACTATCAACGTGGAACGGCAATATTCCATCGTACACGACCCCTTCGTCCCCTTCTGAGCAGTTGACGGTCACATCCTGTCCGGTTCTGATCTTTTCTGTAGCGTCGTTCGTCCCTACTACCGCTGCAAGACCAAGCTCCCGACTTACAATAGCGGCATGACAGGTACGCCCTCCCCGATTAGTAACGATCGCAGTGGCCGTCTTCATGACCGGCTCCCAATCAGGGTTTGTTGTATCAGTGATAAGAATTTCCCCTGGCTGGAACTCGGAGAGGTGGCTCACATCAGTGATTATTCGGGCCTTTCCTGCTGCAATCTTTTCTCCTACGCTCCTACCTTTCGCGATAACCTGCCCTCGTTGCTCCAGATGATACGTCAGAAGAACATCCTTCTCTTCCTGTAAGTGAACGGTCTCTGGTCTTGCCTGTACGATAAACAATTCCCCGGTGATTCCATCCTTTGCCCATTCAATATCCATCGGGACTGGCTGATGGGCTTTGCCTGAATAGTGATCCTCAATTTTGATAGCGTACTCTGCCAGAATGAGGATCTCATCATCAGTGATGCAGAAACGTCGGCTTTCAGATTCGGGTACGTCCACATTCCTCGTCAGGACCTTGGATGTCCCCTGACCATAGATCATCTTGATCTTCTTATCGCCGAGATTTTTCCGGGTAATTGCCTTATGACCAGTCCGTGCGGTTTGTTTAAAGACGTAGAACTCATCAGGATTAACTGCTCCCTGAACAATGTTCTCGCCAAGTCCATATGAACCCGTTATGAAGATAACATCTTTGAATCCGGTCTCGGTGTCAAGGGTAAAAATTACACCGCTTGAGGCAAGGTCGGAGCGGACCATCTTCATCACCCCGATAGAGAGACCGACCTCAAAGTGATTGTATTTCTTATCAATCCGGTAGGATATTCCTCGATCAGTGAAAAGTGCTGCAAAACATTTACTACAGATCTCACGAAGTGCATGATATCCACGGATGTTCAGATAAGATTCCTGTTGTCCGGCAAAAGAAGCGGTAGGGAGGTCTTCTGCTGTTGCTGAGCTCCTGACTGCAACATCTGTGTCCGGGCCATATATTCTGCAGAGTTTGTCGTAGGCTTCCTGTATCTCTTTCCAGAGATCGTCAGGTATACCAGCGCTTAGGACCAGGTCCCGCACTTTTTTTCCAACGATCGCAAGATCGTAAATGTTGGTCTTATCAAGGCCCTCCAAGGCCTCTTTCATCTGGTTAGTGTGTCCCCAGTACTCACTACGTGCCAATATGCATCGGAGGTTATTGCAAACCCATTGGGAATCTTTATTCCTTCCTTTGTAAGCTCTGTGTACATCTCACCAAGCGATGCATTTTTCCCCCCGACACTAGCGATATCTTCATTGTTTATCTCCTCAAACCAGCGTATATATTTTTTCGAACTCATATTTGTGCCTCGGGTTTTTCAGCCTTCAGTTCTCCGATTATGGTGATTGCAATATTTTTCATTGAGCAAACCTCCTGGTATCTCTAATATTATAGTATCAAGCGGAGGAACAATACATGTTTCGTTTCAAAGCAATTTTTGAGACAAAATTGTAAAATGCATAAAACGGCGGTATGAGGATTTTCCTAATAATTTCTCCCATTATGGAACTAATTTTTCTTTCCATCTTTGTGAATAAAAAATATAGATCCTATCTTTTCCAAATTCGGGTTTCGTAAATTAGAGGACTATAAAATCATACAAACTCATAATTGATTCGTATCTTGCAACTCGAGGGTACAGATATATATTCCCATGCGAAATGGAAGATGTTTCTGACAGAGGGATAATTGTCAAGATATTTTCTATAAATTATATTTGAAAAGGAATAGATACATTATGACAGATAAACTAAAATTAGCGGTTATAATTCCGATGTTGTTCATAGAATGGTTGTATATGCCATATCAATTGATGCAAATATCAGCTAAGAAGTGTTTAAAAGAAACAAATAAATTACAGAATGTATGGTCTCACGTGGAACGCCTTCAGCGTAATATATTGACCCCAGGGATACTCAGTCTTTCCAGGAGGTTTTAACAATGGATATACTCAGCCTTATAATTCTTGCAGTAATTTCGCTAGTAATTATTGCGATTCTCATCATGTCCATCCGGATAGTAAACCAGTGGGAACGGGCAGTACTCCTATTCCTGGGAAAATTCGTAGGCATTAAAGGCCCTGGTTTGTTTATTATTGTCCCGTTCTTCAATCACATCCCATATATTATCGATCTGCGTGTTATCACAACATCGTTCAAGGCAGAACAGACATTAACAAAAGACACAGTCCCGGTAAATGTAGATGCCGTCTTGTTCTGGCAGGTAATTGATGTTGAAAAAGCGGCACTGGAAGTCAAAGATTATGTGCAATCTATTTCTTTGGCATCGCAGACCGCACTCCGGGATGTTATCGGCAAAACAGTCCTTTCAGATATGCTTACCGGGAGGGAAGCAATTGACAATCAACTTCAGAGGTTGATAGGAGACCGGGTAATCGGCTGGGGAATCAAGATTATTTCAGTTGAGATTCGTGACGTAGTTATCCCTGGAGCTCTCCAGGATGCAATGTCCATGCAGGCACAGGCAGAACGTGAGCGGCAGGCCCGTGTCATTCTTGGTGATTCCGAGCGGCAGATTGCCATAAAGTTCGAAGAGGCTGCGAAAAGTTATGAGAACAACCCCACCGCACTTCACCTCAGAGCAATGAATATGCTTTACGAAGGATTGAAAGGAGCGCATTCGACAATAGTCATCGTTCCGTCTACCGCTCTTGAGACCATGACACTCGGAGACATGACAGGGACCCTTGCACTTGCTAAAACAATACAAAAAGAGCAAAAAGAATTATCAGATCCCAAGCAGCAAACAGAGTGATTAAGATGAGTCCGGAGGTGACCGATCACTCACCATATTGAACCTTTTTCATTGCTTCCAGGTAATATTTTCGGCCATATTTTATACCATTCCCTGGATAATAAGGCCGGCTTCACGCTTTTCACTGCTTCTTTAATGTTCATCCATCCGAGGTGGATCCCAATCGCCATCGACTACTGTAATAGGAAAACTATCGTATGTTTCAAGAGAGCATATATGACCTTAACCTCGAATTGTCCAAATTCGTAATAATTACTACCCGGAAAGTTCCTGCTATATGTTTAGGAATGAACGGAAAAGTTGAAAAAGCATTCAGCAGAATGAGTTCCCCACTATCTGTCTTTTTGCGAAATGACAGAAAAAAAGTGATAAAAGAATACGAGATGCTTCTGGCCAGATTAAAAACCGAATTATAGCAATGATCTGACTATGTCCCAATCCGATCATTAATTGAAAATGTGTTTAAATTAGGAAACAATCCAGTCTCTCTTAATCGATTACACCGATATTCTTGAGATTCTGTGACGAAGTTCATTTGTGTGAATATACTTTTAGTCGTAATGCTTATTTTAAGCGGTTTTAACTCAAAGGAACAATTACAAGCCGTTGCTGAATAGTGATTTGATAAGGAGGCTATAAAATAAAAGTATTTTTTTCAACTGCTAATAATAAGCAATTAACATTATTTGATTTTGAATCGACATCATTGAGAAAAATGTGCGTGTTGGGACTTTCTGCCTTCCCCCTGCCGGTTCGCTGCGGTGAACGAAACGTTGAGACGTTTCCTACGGTAGAGAGGAAGGACCACCGTGTACTCGTGAGCGTCCGAATTAGACCGTCGGCCTGCAAACAATGAGGATTTGCCGTTTACAGTTAGGGCACTTCAATTCAAGTTCAATTGACGACTGGATATCAAACAAATGACCTGAAATTGTATTTGTGGTTATAATTCCGTTACAAACCGGACAATTGATTTCAGTGGTGCGTCGGGGAATGTTAACGGTAGGGATCATGATTGTTTAATCTCTTCCTGCCACAGTTAATACTCATCGTCCTTCTGTAATCGTCTGCTGATTAATAATCCTTCTTTACATCGGGAGGATGCCGGTTTATTGCGAGAACACATTACCGGGTAATCTTACAATGTCCATCAATCGCCCGATGGTTAATTCGCTATGAATCACCCGTCGGTCATTCGTGTGCGTAACTGCCCATCGGTTACACGTTCCGTAAATCTCCCGACGGTTAATAGACTTAATTTCCCGGCGGTTATTCGGGTAAGAAACAGACCGTCGGTTATTCGTCTGAACCGTTCCACCCACCCACCCCCGTAAGTACTTACACGTTTGGAAATAATGGGCCACACCTGTCACGCTCTTTGGGTGGACCCGGTCGGACCCTGTGAGAACTGCCCGACATTAAGGGTATTTGAGACAAAACAGTCGGAACATACACGTTATGCACACCCCCCAATGGCAGGGTTTGGGATGAGACCCGATAGAGACAAAGGAGATAGTCAGGAAGCGGCTGAACATGACAGAGGATTATCTCAACTACTCGTGGGACAAGAACCGGTTTGGGCTCTCGCTCGACCAGGGTCTCATTGTTGCAATGGAAGACGAGGCCCGGTGGATGATTGCAGAGAATTTGACGGGTGGGAAAAACCGATCATCATATTTTGATATGATATACGAGGACGGGAGCCGAGCGGTTAAACCGTCAGCCGATACCATCATCAGGTGAGTTTGTATAATGATGACGTGACTGAAGCCTGGTACAAAAACATTATCCTTGTCCTTACTCTCATGATGACAATGATCGTTCTCATCATCGTCAATTATCTGCTAATCAGTCGCCGGCTGGAGTGGTCAATCAGGGAGGTCATTGCCGGAAGTGAAGTATTTGCAACTGGCAACCTCGATTACCGGATCTCGATAACTTCAAATGACGAAATCAGTGGGATTGCTAAACAACTCAACGAAATGGCAGAACAGATTTATCAGGTCACTGCTTCAAAGGTTGACCTTGAAAACGAAATTGGCATGCGTAAAACAACGGAAGAAGCACTTAATCAGGCAAATATAAAGCTCAATCTGCTCTCCGGCATTACACGGCATGATATCAAAAACAAAGTAGTTACTATACAAGGGTTTTTAAGATTCGCTCGAAAAACAAAAGATGTTGATGAGATTCAACCATTTCTTGATAAAATACAAGATTCAGCAAAGGTTATTGAGTACCAGATAAATTTTTCAAAGGATTAACAGGACTTGGGAGTAAACTCGCCCAAATGGCTGAACTTATCGAATATTATTATATTAGCCAGTAACCCCGCGATTCATAATTTTGATGAAACAGGAACTCTCCAGATACGCGAAGTAGGGGAGCCAGGGAAGGGTGCTCAGTTTGAAATCACAGCGCCGAATGGGAAATGGCGTTATGGGAGTGAATTATAGGATAGTGTTTCGTTTCTGCTACATCTTGCAACATGATTAAATTTGCTGGAGATCGTGTTTTGAATTGGTAGCAAAATAAAAATAATTGCATAAAAATATGCCATATTTATTCATAAACGGATCTCGATATTAATTCCCTTTATATTGGAATGAATTGATGATGTCATTCTGTGTTGATTCGGGGATATTCAGACTCTCACTGCTATCACCGGCAGAAACAGGTTTTTGGATCGTAAGAATTACAAATTTGTAAGGACTATATCATACCTGCCATCTTACAAAGGGATTCAATCCGCGTATCCATGTGAAAAATTACTTTTTCTTTGGGCACTTCGTATTAAGTTTGTCATTACATATTTTATCGCATATTTTAATATATTGATTTTCTCTACATACATGAAAAAATTCTACTATTTTAAACAGTTGAGCACATTGATAGACCTTATTACACAATTCTGACAGATTCGGGTTGTTAATTTTCCATAATTTTGTGATTTGTCTGATAGCGAGTTCACTGTCTGAATGGACTTTTACTGTGTTTCTTGTATAACATTTTGCCTCATCTAAAGCAAGTATTATTGCTTTATATTCTGCCTGATTATTTGTTGAATTTCCTAAATATTCACCATGTTTTTTAATTATTTCATTGTCCTGAATGAAAAGATATGAAATTGAAGCGGGTCCGGGATTTCCCCGGCATGCACCATCAGTATAGATTTCTAACACATCTTTTTTATTGGGTTTTCTTTCTTCATATAGCTCTTGAGGAAATATGGCATGGGAAGTTGATTCCGGGATATGAAGTCCTGACGAAATACGGATTTAAATGAATTCATATCTCCTCAAATATACCCCCCATGCAATTCGTGATCTTGATAAACAGTCATCGATGCAATTATGGAAGGAATCGCCTCCGGTCGGACACGACTTCGCTACGGTTATGCTTCCACCACTCCGGGTATCACTAGGAGAGATAAATGAGGTGGAAACGTCTTTCACCTACTTCGCACAACCTTTAAATGTGAATACTCCTATCATCACTATACTAGTGCACCTGATGAAATCTAACGGGATCTCCAATTGTTGAAAGGTTTGCGCTGGATATAATGATTGGAGATTGTCGCATCCCTGGCATCCACATCTAGTGAAACTATTGATAAACCAGACCGAGTCCCCCATGAATAACAATCACGAAAAGACAAGACAAGACAAGACATTCTCTTCTGATAAAAAATATCACATTGCCCGGAACTCCGGAAGCGGTATGCAAACCTGGCAATATGGATAGGAATGGTGCATGATGGCAGATGCTATCCGGGTCCTCTATGTCGATGACGAACTTGGTCTCCTTGAAATCGCGAAACTTTACCTTGAGGAATCAGGTGAATTTTCTGTTACAACTATTGATTCGGTATCTGCAGCATTAGACCTATTGGGAAAAGAAAAATTCGATGTCATCATTTCTGATTACCAGATGCCAGGCATGGATGGCATTGAGTTCCTTGTTGAAGTAAGGACACGCTTTGGAAAGATTCCATTCATTCTGTTCACCGGTAAAGGCAGGGAAGAAGTGGTAATCCAGGCTATCAATAGCGGAGCAGACTTCTATCTCCAGAAAGGTGGCGAACCTGAATCACAATTTGCCGAACTCTCACATAAAACTTATTCTGCTGTCTCCCGGAAAAGAGCCGATGAAGCACTGCTGAAAAGTAACGAAGAATTACATGCAGCCTATGAGGAACTGACTGCAACTGATATGGAACTCCGTGCTAATTTAGATGAACTGACCCAGCAGGAACAGGCTTTAAGGGAGAGTGAGGCACAAAAAACCGCAATCCTTGACGGCATTACCACCAACATTGCCTTTGTAGACAAAGATTTGAAGATACTCTGGGTAAATAAGTTCGCTGCAGAATCTGTTAACAAATCGCCTGCCGAAATGATCGGTCATACCTGTCACACCTTTTGGGCAGACCCGGAAGACCCTGTGAAAACTGCCCGACATTAAGGGTATTTGAGACAAAACAGTCAGAACATACCGTTATGCACACCCCCGACAGCAGGGTTTGGGACGAGAGGGGCGAGCCGGTATTCGATGAAAAAAGAAATCTCATCGGTGTTGTGGAAATCGCCCAGGACATCACCGAACTGAAACAGGCAGAAGAAGCGCTGCGGGAGAGCGAGGAGCGGTACCGCGACATTTTTGAAAATTCAGTAATCGGGTTATTCCAGACTGCCCCCGGCGGTCGACTGATTAACGTAAATGATGCTCTTGCCCACATGTACGGATTTTCAAGTGCTGCAGAAATGTTAACCTCCGATTTGGATGTTGGCAGCCCACCATATGCCAATTCGGAAGAAAGGCAGGAAGTGCTTCATATTCTTGTGGAAAAAGGGAAAATTGAGAATTATGAAACCCAGCACCTTAAACGAGATGGTACAAGCTTCTGGGTCTCGATAACTTCCCGGGCCTTCCTGGGTCCGGATGGTGCGGTGCTCTTGTACGAAGGCACAATCATCGACATCAGCGAGCGCAAGCATGCAGAGGATGCACTTCGTCAGAGTGAGCAACTTTTCCGTGAGGTTATTAACAACGCGAACGATGCGATATTCCTGCTTGAAAGGACCCCGGAGGGTCCCGGTAAATATCTTCTTGTGAATGATAAAGCCATCCAGATTCTGGGATATTCAGAAAAAGAGCTCCTTGAGATTTCCCCCCGGGATATCGTACCAAAGGATATAGCGAAAAAAATCATGCCGGAGGTCATAAAAAAACTTCTCAAAGACGGACATGCTAACTTTGAGTCTGCGCATCGGCGAAAAGACGGGAGTATCTATCCGATTGAAGTCAGCACCCATACATTCCGTCACAAAGAAAAGGATGTTGATCTCTCAATTGTCCGCGATATCACCGAACGTAAACGGGCTGAAGACGCACTTCGCATAGCGAACAAGAAACTCACCCTTCTCTCTTCAATCACCCGCCACGATATCAACAACCAACTGACGGTGCTGATGGGATACATCAACATTCTCGAAAAGAAGCAACCCGATCCTTCACTCAACGAGTATTTCGGAAAAGTAACAACTACTGCACAGCGAATTTCTGCCATGATCCGGTTTACCAAAGGATATGAGGAGATCGGTGTCATTGCACCCACATGGCAGGAATGCCACAAACTTGTGGATACTGCTACAAAGCAAATCCAGCTAAGGCAAGTCGTGGTGGAAAATGATCTCCCCTCCAGTGTAGAAGTATTCGCAGATCTGCTTATAGGGAAGATTTTTTACAATCTGATTGATAACGCAGTTCGGCACGGAGGAAAAATTACTACTATTCGATTTTCTATGAAGGAATCGGGTGATAGTCATCTGATCATATGCGAGGATGATGGTGAGGGTGTATCTACTGAAGATAAGGAAGATATCTTCAAGCATGGCTTTGGAAAGAACTCAGGGCTTGGATTAACCCTTGTAAAGGAGATCCTTGACATCACCGGCATCACTATTTGCGAGACCGGTGAGCCAGGTAAGGGTGCACGGTTCGAGATCACGGTGCCGAATGGAAAGTGGCGTCATGGGAGTTAATTTGCTATAGATCGCTCCGGTCGAACCCCGCTTCGCATCGATTATTCTTCTTTCCCCTCTGGTATCTCCGGGAAAAGATAAATGAGATGAAAGTCTCACATCCACTCTGCACAACCTTTAAAAGTGCATATTCCTATTATCACTATATTAGTGCATCTGACGAACTATACCAGGTTTCTACAAATGCTGAAAGTAGCTTGCACAGCATATAAGAATTGAAGAATACCACATCCCAGGCACCCATTCCCAGTGTAACTGTGGGAAAAACTAAACCGAGTCCCAGCATGGATAACAATCAGAACAAGACATTCTCTTTTGATAGAACATGTTACATCGCCCAGGACTCCGGAAGCGGTATGCAAACCAGGATTATGGATAGGAACGATGTATGATGGCAGATGCTATTCGGGTCCTCTATGTTGACGATGAATCCGATCTTCTTGAGATCGGGAAATTATTCCTTGAGGAATCGGGCGAATTTTCTGTAACGACCATTGCATCGGCACCTGCTGCATTCAACATCCTCAATAAGGAAAAATTTGATGCCATCGTTTCCGATTACCAGATGCCAGGTATGGATGGTATTGAGTTCCTTGTTGAAGTGCGGACACGCTTTGGAAAGATTCCATTCATTCTGTTCACCGGCAAAGGACGGGAAGAGGTAGTTATTCAGGCGATTAACAGCGGAGCGGACTTTTATCTTCAGAAAGGCGGGGACCCGGTCTCACAGTTTGCCGAACTGGCGCATAAGATTAAACAGGCTGTCTCCCGGAAGCTGACAGATGTGGCACTGCTAAAAAGTGAAGGTCTACTCCAAACCGTAGTGACCAATCTGCATGGAGTCATCTTCTTTGTTGATAAAGAAGGGATCTTTCTTCTCTCTGGAGGTAAGTCTCTTTCATTGTTAGGACTCCAGCCAGGGCAGGTCATCGGATTATCGGTGTTTGACGTTTACAAAGATGTGCCAGAAATTACCGCTGGAATGAGGGCCGCTTTATCAGGAAAACTCTGGTCGGGGATCAGCCATGTGAAGGATATTTTCTTTGATACGATTGTCACACCTATTTTCGATAGTTTAGGAATGGTTTCGGGTGCTATGGGAATCGCGGTAGATATCACAGGTGAAAAGCGGACTGAAGAGGCATTTATAACAAGCGAGGCACAAAAAAGTGCCATCCTTAACGGCATTACCACCAATATTGCCTTTGTAGACAAAGATTTGAGGATTCTGTGGGCAAATAAAATAGCCGCAGAATCTGTTAATAAATCGCCTGCCGAAATGATTGGCCACACCTGTTACTCTCTTTGGGCGGACCCGTCCAGACCTTGTGAAAACTGCCCGACATTAAGGGTTTTTGAGACCAAACAATCGGAACATACAATTATGCATACCCCTGATGGTAGAGTTTGGGATGAGAGGGGTGAGCCGATATTCGATGAAAAAGGAAATCTTATTGGTGTTGTGGAAATCGCTCAGGATATCACAGAACGGAAACGGGCGGAGGAGGAACTGGTATCTACTCAGGAACGTCTGAAAGAGGCCCATCGTCTTGCGCACATCGGAATCTGGGACTGGGTTATAGAAACCGATACGGTGACCTGGTCAGAGGAACTGTGCAATATAGCAGGATGGAACCCATTACTACCGGCTCCCACCTATGCAGAGATTCCACTGGTCTATACACCTGCCAGCTGGGAAAGTCTGAGTGGTGCTGTTACGAGAGCACTTACGAACGGTGAACCGTACAATCTCGAGCTCGAAATGATCCGACCCGATGGCAATATACGATGGACAAATGCGTTCGGTGGCGTGAATCGTGACGGGGAAGGGAAGATTATCGGGCTGCATGGCACGGTGCAGGACATCACCGAATGCAAAAATGTGGAAAAAACGCTGAAAGAGAGCGAAAAGCGATTCCATTCAATGTTCGAGCGGCATGATTCCATCATGCTCCTGATCGATCCTGAAACAGGGAACATTATTGATGCAAACCTGGCCGCGGAACACTTTTACGGCAGATCACGGAAAGATATCTGTGCACAATCCATTAATGATATCAATTGCCTTTCTCCTGAAGAGGTTGCTGAAGAGATGAAGAAAGCAGCGCGGGAGAAGAACAACTTTTTCACGTTCACCCACCGGCTTGCAAGTGGGGAGAATCGGACTGTGGAAGTACATTCCTCTCCGATTGAGATGGGTGAAAAAACCATCCTCTTCTCTATTATCAATGACATCTCAGAACGTAAGCGGATGGAAGAAGCGCTACGGGAGAGTGAGACAAAACTCCAGATGGCACTTTCCGGATCTGAAACAGGTATGTGGGAGATGGATATTCCCTCTATGACAGGTGCAATCGATGATCAGGCAGCACAGATTCTCGGTTACCAGAAAAAAGATATCGGGCTTCACAGTACTGATTGGGATTCTTTATTGCATCCAGAAGACCTACCTCAGACTCATAAAAGGCTTGCCGATTGTCTGAAAGGGGACACAGCATTTTTTAAATCTGAATACCGCATGCGGCATGCTTCCGGTGAATGGGTATGGGTTGAAAGCAAAGGAAAAATAACCCACTGGAACCAGGATGGGTCACCTCTCCGGATCACCGGTACCTTTCAGAATATCACTGAACGCAAACAGGCAGAGGAAGCACTCAATCAGGCTAATAAAAAACTCAACCTCCTTTCCGGTATTACCAGGCACGACCTGATGAATAAAGTGATAACGATACAGGGTTTCTTAAGATTTGCACGAAAAGCAAAAGATATTTACGAAATTCAACCTTTCCTCGACAAAATACAAGATTCTGCAAAGGCCATAGAACACCAGATTAAGTTCTCGAAGGATTATCAGGATCTGGGCGTTAACTCACCAAAATGGCTGGATTTATCGAATATGATTATATTAGCGAGTAACCCTGTAATTCAGATTACAGATGGAACCGGAAATCTACAGATATTTGCAGACCCGCTCTTTGAAAAGGTGTTGCATAACTTCGTCGATAACACAGTCTGTCATGGAGAGACTGCAACCGAGATTCATATATCTGTTATCACCGATAAGGATGACATTCGGATTATCTGGTCAGATAATGGTGTTGGAGTCCCTGCTGAAGAGAAGGAGATGATATTTAACCGGGGCTTTGGGAAAAACACCGGCTTTGGCATGTTTTTTATCCGTGAAATTCTTGCAATTACTGGAATGACGATACAGGAGACCGGCGAACCAGGGAAGGGAGCACAGTTCGAGATCACGGTGCCGAATGGAAACTGGCGTTATGGAAGTGAAGCAAGTTAATTTGCCGTTGATCGCTCCGGTCGAACCTGACAAATTTTAAAAACAATTTATAATTTTGCATCTGTACCAAGGTAATATCAATTGAAGGGACAAACAGTATTCCCTGGAAGTGTATAAAGAGAAGACTATGAGCAGACTCGTCATTCTTACTGCAACTATAATATTCCTAATATTGGAGGAAAACAAACAGTAAACGGTACGAGCACTAGAAATACCGGATTAGTTACGCTAATTTCACCATCTGTTCAAACAAAAACCCAGTCGGTTCTGACACCCCATATCACGAAAACTACGGCCACTAGTATATCTAATCAGGCTAAAACAACCACAATTGATGATTTTCTTTACCTTAACAATAAAAAGGTCGGAGAATTTTTAACTGACGAAGATGACCTCAACGTATTACAAGGTATTGAAGACTTTTCTATCTCTCTTTATGGAATAAAATATGTAGTCCATAAAGACGATAGTCTGACATTTAATCTCAATGGCAGTAATGACCTCACTACCTCTGAAGGTAAAACCAAACATATCCCGTCTCCATGGGAAAACCCACAGTATTATATGGGAAAAGTGGCAGCAAATTATTCAAGCGATAATTACAACGTAATCGATATCAGGTCGAACTCCTGCCTGGAAAGTACAGACTCCCATCTTGGAAAACCAGTCAGTTTCAGGGAGTCATGTGCATGGGTTAAGGGGAAATATTCTACTTCATATTTCATCATTGATAAAAATGCCAATATAACAACCATTAATGATTTTGTTATATACTGGAACAGAACGGATAACAATCCTTTTACCACCATGAAAGGAACCGGAACGTCTGAATTAATAGAATTAATTTATACTGATGGAACCAGGATTATATATATAGACGAGTCCAGTAAACCAATTCAGGTTTCAATCGGGGCCGCATATCCTCCAGAGGTACTAAAAGAAGGAGATACGATTTTAGAGTTTCCAGATGGAAATTATGATGTAATAAATAATGATAGCACACTTGTTTCCCATATGAATAAGATAAAAGATAGTATCAGGTATCCATACCGACCATGGTTGGGATTTTATAAAAACCCTACAACAAATGTGCCTACAGTGGCTGAACCACCAAAAAATACACCGATAGTGACTGAACCACCAATAATTGTAACCCCATGGATTGGTTAACACCCTACTTTTTTCAGGCTGTAACGTTTCAATGGTATTGGATAATTTAGAAGATACTATTGTGAATAACTTCAGACCGTAAAAACTTCAGGAATCTAATTTGTTTGCTTCTTTCATCATTTGGCCAATGTATGCGCCAAATTTCTGTACAAGCACTATTATTGCATCATTTTACTTACTTACCGGCTCTGTCCCGCCCTTCGCTCGTCGCCGCTAATCGTTGATACAATTTCAGCCTCCTCGCTGGATGAGCTGTTGAAGGTAACTGAGTTACCGTTATCTCTGGAGATCAATCAGGTAAAACTAATACGTCTTGAGGAATTCGAGAATTTCATAATGAATGCTTAATTATTGAGTTAGTGAATTGAAGCCGGAACTCTTGACAAGTATATTGATTTCCCGAAGGAGGCTGTCGCATGAATTTCACTATTATATTTTAACTTTATTGATAAATAAACAATAAGTATTTAACCTATGAGATCAATATAATGTATGCAGTCTAATTACAATCAACGATGTTCTCCCCGAACTCAACAATTTCTTTTGCCTA
>Ga0209083_1002815_pt1 | contig 15705 bp, 7 predicted proteins | sample AM7aDNAmetaG_FD_184132 | JGI IMG/M metagenome (GOLD analysis project Ga0209083, IMG submission 184132) | Freshwater microbial communities from Finland to study Microbial Dark Matter (Phase II) - AM7a DNA metaG (SPAdes) (version 3) | ecosystem: Environmental > Aquatic > Freshwater > Lake ...
CATTCACAAAGAAAGGCATATTTTCGCTTTCTTTAAAACCTGCGCCAAGATTAAATGTAAATACAGATGCAATATTGCCTTTAATTCCACCTGTAAAGATAACTTTGTTTGTTGTAAATTTAAGACTGTCGAAGTCAGCGATAATAAAAGGATTTTCTTCAAAGAGTGTACGGATATTATTGCGTTCAACATCACCACCAAAAGAACCATAAAGAGATAAAACGTTTTTGGCAATAGCAATCTGACCTTCAATAATAGGAAAAAAATGAATATAAGAGTCTTCTCCTGCTTCTATATTTGTGTTAAACCCTAAATTTAGTGCATACTGATTCATCTGAAAAGAAATCTGGGGTTTAATAATGTAAACTGCAGCATCTTTTGAGGCATTAAATTCGGGATTATTGAAGTAGTTTACACCAGCATCGAGAGCGAGTTTTTGGTTATCTATCTTGTTTATCAGATTAACGCTTTTATTAAGGTTAGCTTTTAAAGAAATTGCATTCTCAACAGCTTTAGCGTTTCTTAAATTATAAAACGTAATATCAACAGCATGATTGAGCTTATCTTTATCGGCATAATCACTTTTTACAGATGCAGTAGCTTCAATAGTCTGGTATTTTTGAAAAGTAGCCTTTTTTAGTGAATCATTAACAGGGATATTTTCCAAAGTAGGATTGAATCCGTAATAGTGAAAAGCATTACGTTTGTAAGTAAAATCACCAGAAAATAGATGATTGTCAGAGAAGTAGCTTCCATAAGCATTTAATACATTGTCGCTGAAGCCGGCAGGAGCATAATCTTTTATTTTCCCTGAAGAGGAGTAATGTTTATAATTAATGCCAAGGTTTGAAGTTTTGGAGCGTAAATTATTATAAAACAATTCTGCGTAAGGTGTTGTATAATTACCAAAGCCAGCTTTGATATAGCTTTGGTACAATTTTGAAAGGGGTTCCCCACTTACACGGGCTGCTGTTATTTTAGCAGGTTCAAAAGTTGTGTTAAGCAAGGGAGGCGTGATATTATATTTTAAATCGGGTTTATCAATTTCTTTTTCTTCTATTTCAGGGTTGATATTAATTTTATGGGCATCGGATAATGAAGGCTCATAAGCTGCAATTACTGTAACTTCTTCATTTTTCACCTGGCTTTGAACATTGCTGTAAAAGATAAATGTAAGAAACAGAAATAGGGGCAGTTTGAATACGCTGATTTGTTTTATATGATTCATAGCTTCTAAAGTTGAAGAGATGTTAGTTTAATTTAATTTCCAAAATACTGTCTTTTGGCAAGGGATTATTTTGTTGTTTTAATTTTTCTTCTTCATTTATTTTGTTGAGTTTCTCAAAGGCAACCTGTACCAGGTCAAGTCCTTCATAGTTGTCTATAATGCTTTGCAAGGTATGTTTTGCCTGAAACACATTGTCCATTTTGACAAGGTTATCGGCTTCAAGAATAAAGCTTTTAGCTATCCAATAATTATAAGAGGGCATCTGGTTTATAATTTCAAAGATAATTTTTTCGGATTCTTTATAGTTTCCCATATCGAATTGTATCTGGGCAAGGTTGTATTTGGCTTCAGCCTTCATTTCATTATCAGCCATACGTGATACTGCTAAAAATTCAGCCTGAGCGAAGCTTATGTTCTTAAGGGCTAATTGTGCTCTGCCAATTGTGAGATGGGCTTCCTGAAGTATTGTTTCATCTATTTTTTCCTGAGCTAATATTTTCTGTGAAGCTTCAATGGCTTTCTGATAATTCTTTAAAATATCATAACAACGCATTTGCCCAATTTGAGCATCAATAACATTCATTTTAATTTCAGCTACATCTTCAATGGTAATGTAATTTTTTAAAGCGTCATTATAATTTTTTAGTTTGAAATTTATAGCTGCTGCTTTAATCAAAGCACTTTCAGTAAAGCGGGTTTTCTGTTCTTTTATCACGTAGTTATAATCTTTTAATGCTTCTTTAATTTTATCTTGTTTGTACAAACATTCTGCTCGGTAAAAAGTAGCATTGATAACAAAAACACCATTTGGAAATTTTTCAAGGTAATCAGAGAATCCTTTTACTGTGTTATCGCACTCACCTGTCATGTATTGATTTTGGGTAGCTATATAAGTGATGGAGTCCTGTTCAGTTTTAGTAACATTTGCAAAAGGAATGTTCTTGACGTAAACAAAAAACTCTTCAGTTTTGTTCATGTTAATATAAATATCTTTTATGCTAACCAGCGCATCTTTCGATGCTGTTGAACCAGGATAATCGGCTACTACTTTTTTTAATGTCTGCAGAGCCAGTTCATTTTTACCTGTATTAAAATAAATCAAACCGGTTTTGAGTAAAGAGGTTGTTACATAACTACTTGTAGGATGTTCATTTAAGATGATGCTGAAATATTTCAGGGCTTTTTCATTATCGTTTAAAATAAGATATGTATTGGCAAGTTCGTATTTGGCGTCAACGTTATAAGATGTATTTGGGTATTTTTCAAGCAACTCAAGGAGTGCTTCATTTTTCTTGTTGAACTGACCTAAAACACCGTAACATACAGCTTTTTGAAACATAGCATAATCAATATCGGTAGCTTTGGCATTAATAGCATTATTGTAAAAATCGATTGCCTGGGTGTAATTTTTTGAGATGTAATAGCAGTCTCCAACACGTATATTGGCATCATTAATAATTTTCTTGTCTTCGTTTTTAGTAGAGGATAGAAATTTCCGGAAAGAAGTTATAGCATCACTATATTTCTTTTTAGTAAAGGCTATATAACCTAAATTATAATGAGCCATGTTATATATAGGCAATTGGAAAGCTCCCTGTGAGAGCAGGAAATTATTGAAACAACCGGCGGCAGAGTCTAATTTATTAAGTCTGTAAAAGGCTTCTCCTTTCCAATAAAGAGCCTGAGCTGCCTCAGAAGGATGTAAGATATAATCAAAGGATTTGTTGAAATGAACAATGGCATTGTCGAAATCGCGGTTGTTGAAAAGTTCAACACCTCTGTAGAAGGCAATTTTCTGATAAGCACTTTTGAGTTCTGTCGTTTTGAATTTAATTTTTTCTATTGAGCTGAGGGCGTCTTTGTAATTCTTGGTAGCATAAAAAACGGTTACTAAAAGATTATTTGCTTCGTCAATATCAACAGCTTCAGGGTAGTCGTTAATATATTTCATTAATGCAGTGACTGCGTCGTTGTATGGATTGAAAGACAGTTGATAAGATAATTTGGCATAATTAAGTAAAGAACTTTGGGTAATATTTTTATCAAATCCCATCTTATATGCAGACTGAAAGGCATTGCGGGCATATTGGAGCTGTTTGGTCTGAAGGTAACAGTCGGCAAGTAAATAATAGGCATTTTGAGCTAACGTATCTTTTTCAGTAGCTATAAAAGAAAATTGCTCTATGGCTTTATCAAAACTGTTTGTTTTGTAAAAGCAATAGCCTAATTGATATTTGTCTTCACGTGTTTGTGGTGTGCTTGTTTTTTGAGAATACATCTCAAGATACTTTAATGCATCAGCATAATCCTGAGTTTTATAATAAGCTTCACCAATGATACGGGCTAATTCAGGTACTTTGGAAGCTTCAGCGCTCTGGATAAGAGAAGTTGCCTGTTCTAGCAATTCTTTATATTTACCTTGCTTGTAATATATGTGTACTATATAATAAGGTACCAAAGAGCCAAAATGGGGATCATCAGTAAGTTTCTGAAAACATTTAAGAGCTGTTTCCATATTGTTGTTAATATAGGCAATATGCCCATAATAATAATTGGCAGGAATAGTATATTTAGTGTCCACGTCTTTTATTTCGAAGAAAGCTTTGGAAGAGGCTTCAAAATCTTCTTTAACAAAATAACAAAACCCCGTTTTATAATAATACTCAGCCAATTCGGCCTCGTTTAAATTGCGTATGTCAACTTCCAGAAATCCTTTTAATGCTTTTGTAAAGTTTTTCTTAGAAAAATAGAAACTCCCGAGGTAGAAATGGGCAATGTTAATTTTGGCATGTTCAGGGTTTTCTGCAATAAAATCGGTCAATAACCTTTCAGCGTCATTGTTAAATAGCTTTACAGCACAAATTCCTGCGTAGTAAGCTGAGTTAGAAGACATTTCGGAACGGGGGTCATTGGCAAGTTTAATGACATTGGTGAATTTCTTCTTTGCAGCACCGTATTTTTCTTTACTAAAGAGGTCTAATGCTGAGCGGAATTCATTATTGATGTCGTTATGGAAAACAGTTTTTTGAGCAAAAGACAACTGAAATGTAATTAAAAACAGTGCTATAAATATCAGTCGGTTCATAATATTATTTTGCGTTTTAATAAGTTCAATTTAAAAACGTATCAAAGATAATAAAAAATTGTAGTTCAATATTTATGAAACAAAAATTATTGGTATATTAATATTTATAATTAGATATTAATGTTTTGTCATTCAATAGATTAATGATTAAAATTACGATGTCCTGCAATAATCTCGAAAATGTTTCGTAAATTATTATGAAAAATCTTGTAGGTTTGCGAAGGAGAAAAAGTATATAGACAAAAAGGTAAGCGATATATTAAGAATATGACAAAAAAACTATCAGTTCTTATACTTTCGAGTTGGTATCCGGCAAGGACAAATCCGACCTTAGGTAACTTTAATGAAAAGTTTGCCGAAGCCGCTGCATTGTTCAATAAAGTTACTGCGCTACATATAGCTGCCGATGAAAATATGTCTATAGCCACTGAGTATGTTCAAACAGAGAATAATGGGGTAGATACGCGGATAGTTTATTTTCGCAAAAAACATAAAGAATTTTGGACTGACAAAGTTGCTAAAAGTTATCGTTTTTTAAAATATTATTTTACAGTATACAAGCAGTACAAGAAACAAAATGGGAAGCCGGATATAGTGCATCTTAATATATTATACCCCGTGGGTATTATTGCTTTGCTTTTCAAAAAAATATATGGTTTACCTTATGTTATCTCAGAAAACTGGACAGGTTATCTGCCTTCAAACTACATTCGGCAAAATTTCTTAGTAAGAATAACAAGTCGAATAATAGCCAAAAATGCATATGCGTTGTTGCCTGTGTCGCTCGATTTAAAAAAGGCCATGTTAAGTCATGGGTTTAACAACACCTATTATATTGTACCCAATGTGACTGATACAAAGCACTTTAACTTATCTGAATCTGCAAAAGTAGATGAGAAGAAAATAATGCTTCATGTATCGTCGCTTAAAGATGAACACAAAAATATAACTGGCATTTTAAACGTTGTTAAACAATTGAGCATATTCAGGCAGGATTTTGAATTGCATATTGTTGGCGATGGTGACGCTGCACCTCATAAAAAGTATGCAGAAGAGCTCAACTTATTAAACAAGTTTGTCTTTTTTTATGAGGCGATGACACCACTACAAATAGCTCAAATAATGAAACAGTCAGACTTTTTTGTGCTTTTCAGTAACTATGAAAACCTACCCTGCGTTATTGTTGAAGCATTAGCTTCGGGCTTACCTGTTGTGTCATCAACAGCAGGTGGCATACCGGAACATATTACTGAAGACAAAGGCATTCTGGTGGAGCCTAAAGATGAAAAAGCCTTTTTCAATGCCTGCGTTAAAATGCTTGATAATTACAGCGCATACAACAAAATAAATTTACATAGATATGCTGTTGACAAATTTAGCTATATAAGTGTGGGACAACAGCTTACTGATATTTATAATGTAATATTAAAAAAAAAACAGATTGATACGTAAAATTGTAAACACCTTTACCACAAATGTGGTTATCGCCATTCTTAATTTGCTGATAGCTATTGTTGTGTCCCAGTATCTGGGAGCAGCCGGTAAGGGACAACAAAGCATATTAATTACAACAATTGCGTTTGTTTTACTCGTATGCAATATTCTTGGTGGCGCTTCTTTGGTTTATTTAGTGCCGCGATACGATAACTTCAAAATTATAGCACCTTCTTATTTATGGACAGCCATTGTATGTGTGGTGCTTTACTTTATGATGGGGATTTTTCAGGATGTTCCTCCTGTTTATGCTTTCCATGTGTGCTTACTCACTTTAATAAGCTCATTTACTGCTGTGAACACCATGATTCTTTTAGGACATGAGAAAATCCACGCAAAGAACCTGATAGCGGTTGTTCAAACGTTAGTTCTAATACTGTCGTTGCTGTTTATGTTTATAGTATTGGACAAAAAAAGCATTGAATCCTATATTATCTCTTTGTATATTGCTTTTACAGTTGTTTTTATTATCAGCTGCCTGTATATATTTAAGTTTATAAATGTAGGTTATGGTAAGCAGAGTTCTTTTTCTAAGGTTCTTAAGGATATGTTTCACTATGGTTTTCTTAATCAATTGTCGCATATAACCCAATTATTAAGTTTCAGACTCAGTTATTATATTTTATTATTATACTTAGGAAAGGACAGCGTTGGTATTTATTCAAATGCTGTAGCTTTGGTAGAATCGGTGTGGCTTATAAGTAAAAGTATAGCTACAGTGCAATATGCACGTATTGCCAATAGTGATAATGATATTTATTCTCAGATACTGACACAAAAACTACTAAGATCGGCACTATTTGTAAGTTTTTTTATTTTATTACCCATGGCATTATTGCCTTCTGTTTTTTACAAAATACTTTTCGGGCAAGAATTTGGATCAGTCAATCGGATAATAATGATATTGGCTCCTGGAGTTTTTATTTATAATTTTTCTCTTATTATAGGACATTATTTTTCGGGGAAAGGGCGCTATCATATCAATACTGTTGCATCAGCTATAGGATTGGTTGTTACTGTAGGTCTTTGTTGGTTGCTTATACCCTTATTAGGTATTTATGGAGCTGCCATTGCTGCTGTTTTCTCTTTTATAACTACAGCAGGATATGTCTTTTATATTTTTAAAAAAGAGACAAGTTTTTCATTAAAATCTTTTTTTCCGTGCAAGGATGATATTAATGAATACAAAAGCTATTTTTATAGTTTATTTTCGCATAAACAAAAATGACAATGAATAAAATTTCTAAGCTTTTTAAAGGGTTATCAATTTTAATAAAAAGGCCGTATTTAATTAATAATGTTATCAATAGCATTGATATTTATAAGCAAAATGTGACTAAAAACTACAGCATGCCCTATGGTTTGCCTCAGATTGATTTAAAGAAACTGTTTACAGATTTTAAGGAAGAAGTAGAACCTTTTGCATTTTTAGATGGCGGTTCATTATCTATAGACATAGCTTTACTCAAAGCATTGGCTAAAAAATACAATGTGAAAGATTATCTGGAAATTGGTACATGGAGAGGGGAGAGTGTTGCTAATATAGCCAATGTGGTGGAAAATTGTTACACCATAAATTTGCCCGATGAAGATATGTTAAAAGTTAAAATGTCAAACGATTATATAGGTTCTCATAGGTTTTTCTCAGCTTCTTTAAAAAATGTAAAACATATTCATGCCCACTCGCATGTGTTTGATTTTGAAAGTTTGAAAACTAAGTTTGACATGGTGTTTGTAGATGGTGACCATCATTATGAATCAGTGAAAAAAGATACTCAAACGGCTTTCAGTATTATAAAAAGCGATGAATCAATAATTGTATGGCATGATTACGCTGTCTCACCGGAAACCATTCGTTGGGATGTAATGAATGGCATACTTGATGGTTGTCCACTGGAAAAGAGAAACCACATTTTTCATATCTCAAACACCTTGTGTGCCGTTTATATAAAAGATAAATTTGTGGTTGAGAACCTAAAGCAGTATGCTTTACCTAATAAAAAGTTTAAAGTAACTGTGGAGATGAAAGAAGTGGGAAGTGACTAAAGTGCCTAAAGTGCCTAAAGTGACTAAAGTGCCTAAAGTGCCTAAAATGCCTAAAGTTTAAAATACTAATAAATGAAGGCTGAAAATAATCAGCAATCGACAATAAGCAGTAGACAAACTTGAGATTAAGAACTGACAAAGTTAACTTAACCCATCTTACTTCATCGGTTTACTTAAAATTTCCTGATAATAAATTGTTTTTTCAGTATTGCCAAGAGCTTTATTAATTTCAAAGAGTGCGTTGACAAGATTTCTATCTTTTTTATTGATGGCATAAGCTTTTTCGAAATACTCAAGAGCTAAAGGCAGATTGCCTGCTGAGAAATAAATCTTACCTATATTCAGAATAGGATCATAAGCATCGGGTTTAATTTTAAGGATTTGCAAATTGGTTTCTATAGCTTCTTTCTGTAGGTTGTTTTTCATGTATATGGCACTGAGATTGGTATAAGCATCAACAAATTCAGGGGCTTTTTTGATGGTTTTTTTGTAACAGGCAATCGCATTCCGGGTATTGTTCTTTTCGCCATTAACGATTCCTAAGTACATATAAACCATATAATCAGTGGAGTCAATTTTCAAAGTTTGTTCGAAAGTGGTTAAGGCTTCATCTAACTTTTTAGCGAAATAATAAGATTTAGCCAGGTTGAATGAGGCATTGTAAAAATTGGGATAGATGTTCAAAGCTGATTTATATTGTTCAATAGCAGTATCAAACATCTGATTTCTTTTTTTAGCATTTTTTTCTTTTTGCAGATAATCAATAAGAACATTGGCATATAGGTTATGTGCCTGAGCTGAACGGTTAAGATAGCTTATGTCGTTTTCAAATAAAGTGAGGTGATTTTTCCATTGGGTATTTCGCGAGAAGCTTTTAAAACTATAAAGAGAAATAAGGATGATGACTACCCACAAAAATCCTTTATTTGTTTTAACGATATTAGCATTAGCATCTGTTTTCAGTTTAAATATTTTCAATAGCAATAAAGTCAAAGCAATACAAAAGCCCAGAGAAGCAGTGAAGACAAGTCGTTCGGCAATAAGCCCGGCTACAGGAGCTATAATGTTTGAAAAAATACTTATACTTATCAGATAAAATAAAATAGCAAATGACATTATTTTGTTTTTCTTGAAATACAGTAATGCCAGAATGAATAAACCAAGATGCATCATAAGTGAAACCAGCGCCCAATGATTGCTTATGTTTACTATAGGAACCATATCAAAGCCATAGTAAAAACCCAAAGGATGAGGTAATATGAGCATTTTTAAATAAAAAGCCATTGATGTAAAAGCAGTTCCAGATCTAATACTTAACGGTGATGTTTTATTAATAGGCATCTCTGCAAATTCCAATGACCTTCCAGAAGCAGGCATTATACCTGTTGCTTCACTTAATGCTGCTGTGTGAACATAGGTTGTTGTAGTATTGTACCCTTTTAAAAAACTCAGTTCACTTAAAAGAGTGAATGGTATAATTAAAAGAATAAAAATGACTGCCAGATTTTTTTTGGAAATGGAAGTGTATAGAAAAAATGATATTGCTACTATAACAAAAGTTAATGAGATAAAAAGAGTTTCATTCTGAAAATTGTTTGAAATAATATTCACAACAATAAAAATTACTGAGAGTAAAAGGCTTAATATTTTGGGGATTAAATATGTCTTTTGTATCTGAAAAGACAGCATGATTAAGCCTATCAGGAAGAAATAGAACAATAAGACAAGATGTCGTTCGAAATTGAAACACAGCGGAATGATAATAATGAAAAGACACAACTGATGAAGACGGTTTTTGTAATCGAAGTTTTTGAATAAATAAGCAACAACCAACATTATACCCGAAACAATGCCATTTTGGGTAAGAAGTAAAACTGCAGATAATGTGATAGAAATAAACAGGATTTCTTTCAGCTTAGAAAAAGAAAAGAAGTAAATTAATATGTTAATAATTAATACAGAAGATAATATGTATTTTGAGTTATTAAAGATTCCAAAAATGCAAAAAATCATTGAAATTACTAATATGCTGATATAGTATTGTTTTAAAGATGCTTGTCCAGATGCGATGTCAGGTTTGTGATCGTCTTTGAATGGATTAAAAAAATATTTAGAGTGAAAATCTTTAAAATTAACAAGTAATTGATTGATTGACTGGGCATTGTTAACCACATAAAATAATAAAGCAGCCGATATAATTACTAAAGAAAATAGAAAACGAATATTAATATCAAAAAAATATGATGTTGCTGAACCAATAATGCTCAGGGGTACTACAATATAAAGTAATTGTTTAAGGTTGGGGTTTTTAAAGAAAATGAGTGCCATAGGAATGATAAGCGCAAAAGGGAGTGCGCTTTTTTTTGATAAAATCCCCAACAAAAACATCAATAAAGTAAGCAGCAGGTAAGAATATTTGTTCGAGGCAATATATCGAATAGCCATAAATAGGGCTAAAATGCCAAAAAGAAAAGCCAGAATCTCATCTCTGTTTTTAATGCTTGCAACTACTTCCGTATGTATGGGATGGGCTGCAAAAAGCAATGTGGCTAGTATAGGAAGCAGCAGGTTATAATTGGAGAAAAGTGAACGTAACAATTTAAAGAGAACAAAAATAAGAATAGCATATAATAAAGCATTAAAGAAATGACTAATTCCGGGATTATCTCCAAAGAATTGATGTTCAATAGCAAAAGATGCCAGAACCACAGGCCTGTATTCATATACGTTCCCTGAAGCATCAGCATAATAGGGGGATGAAAATATTTTTACAAGACCAGACAGCCCATGACTTGTTAGGGGTTGGTTTTTTGTAACAAGCTCATCATCAAGATTATAATCGTTTGCTATTGTGTTGGCATAAAGAATGAAAGAAAAAATAGCCAACCCCCACGCTATTAATGAATTATAACGGTTTGTGTTTTTTAGCTGTTTGCCTTTAATATTGGGAGCTATTTTATTTTTTGACATAACACTTAATATTATTGCAAAGATAATGCTTTAAGATTTTCAAGGATATCACTTTCATTTTCTTCTTCGAGAATTTCAAGAAACATCTCTTTTGAATTGTATTTGAACAACAGATTTAATGCACTTCTTGGTATTTGATATTTGATACATTTATTGATAATGTTGTCGGCTTTGGCCAGATATGTAGCCTTTCGACTGTTAATATCTTCCTGATTGTTTCCTGGCATGTTTTCAAAATATGTTTCGATATAATTTATGATCAAATTACGGTATGAACCTATATTAATGAGGGCTTCATCTTTTCTATGTATTGCCCATGAGTGCCATAACTTAACATTATTTACAAATTCATCATATATGGCTTTATTGTATTTTTCAATTGCTGTATTTTCAGGAAGCTCTTTGTTTTTCAGGTTGTTATATAATGAAGAAAGACTTTCAGCATCTAAAGTCCATATTGCTAGTTTTGCAGGATACCACGCTATACTGAACCATGCATCAGCATTTTTTTTATTGCAAAATTCTATCAGGTTGTGCAATTCATCGGCATTGTACCTTATAGGGCAAATAGTAATTCCTAATTTTGTTTTTTTACGCTGGCAATATTCCACGAAGAATGATATATTCTCAATCACCTTATCTAATGAGCCATTCACTCTTATTTTCCTATATGTTTCTGCTTCCAAAGAATCCAGAGATATATTGATAGCATATTTTCCTTTTTCAAGAAGCTCTTTTATCCTGTCGTTCAATACATTTCCATTAGTTTGCACTGTGATGACACATTGGGGATTAATGCTTTGTATTTTTTGCCATAATTTCAGATAATAGTCTGAAAGAAAAGGCTCTCCTCCGCTGAACCGGGCATTTTTAAGATGGGGAATAAAGGGTTCTAACTCTTTAATAAAATCGTCATCATAAGGCTTAAAAGCGATGTCTTTATCAAATGAACTGCTTTGTTTCTGACATGTAGAAACAGAAAAGCACATAACACAGCTTAAATTACAAGTGTTGTCAATTTTAAAGTCGAGCATAGAGGGAAATTCAGAGTCAGTGGAATAGCAATCAAACATAAGCGCACTTACAGAATTGTAGTTTTCAGACATAATGGCGTCGTAACATATTTTACAACCGCTGTCCAACTTATTTTTTACAATATTATTACGGAAATTTCTGATAGGTGAGCCCTTCCATATTTCTATGAGATTTTGTTGGGGATAAATACCTGCTATAAATGAATTGTTATGACAGCAAGCCAGCACCTTACCATATCTTTCGAACCGCAAGCTGCTGAATGGTGCATTGCATATAAATTGAGCACTATTACTCCTCTTTTTTGCAAAGGCTTTTATTTTGTCAGAGGACAAAACCATATTACCCGTTGGGGAATTAGTACCCTTTTTAAAAAACTTGAATTTAATCGAATTAAAAATACCCATGGAAATTCGGCTGAGAATATTCACAAATTTAGTTATTTATTGTTTGGAATTGAACAATTCCTAAATTTTGGTTTCAGCATTTTATTAGAAATATTTAAATAATTTTGCAAAAAAAAATATTTATATGCATACATTTTTATTATTAATAAACACAGACTCTGAAATTTTCAGATGGGTAATAATGCCAATTCTTATTTTTCTGGCGAGAATAAGCGACCAATCTATAGGTACATTAAGATTAATGTTTGTCTCAAAAGGTATAAAGAATTTAGCCACAGTATTGGCATTTTTCGAGTCTTTAATATGGCTTTTAGCTGTCAGTCAGATTTTTAAACATTTAGACAATCCCTTAAACTATATTGCTTATGCAGGAGGTTATGCCACAGGCAATTATATTGGTATTTATATTGAAGGGCGTCTTTCAATAGGAAGTGTTATTGTTAGAGTTATACCAAGAAAAGATACTACTGAACTGCTTGATTTTTTGAGAGCTAATAACTTTGGTGTTACTGCTATTGATGGATCTGGCATGTTGGGTAATGTAAAAATATTATTCTCTGTTGTTAAACGCAAGGAATTAAATCATTTTATTGAAATAGTTCACAGATACAATCCTACGGCTTTTTACTCTATTGAAGACGTTAAAGTTGTAAGTCAAAGTATCAAAGAAAATGAAAAGATAGAAAGAAGAAAATCCCTTTCAGAAATGCTTTTAGGTATTAAGATGGTAAAGTAAAGTTAAAGTTTATTGATAACTACTAATTAACGACAAACTTTTTATTAACAATAATACGATTATTATTAAATATATTAATCTGGTAAACGCCTTTGACGAACTTAGAGATGTCAGTTTTTAATTTGTAAGCATTATTCTGAATATTAATAGATTTTTCAAAAGCAGCTTGCCCCAGCATGTTAACGAACTCAATTTTGTAATCTCCATTTTTCATTGACATAAAATCTATATTAATAAAATCTGAAGAAGGATTAGGATAAATCATTATGTTGAAATCTTCATTCTTGACAACGTAAACGCAATTGTCGAAGAATACATTGATGGTGTCTGTATTTACACAGTTGTGGTTGTCAATAAGCCAGACGACATAAGTTTGACTTCCCATGCCGTTTACCGTTGAGTCAATCAATAAAGTGTTGGTGTATGAAAGTGTGTCATCAGGCAGTTTAACCCAGTAATAGGTATATCCAACATGAACAGCAAGCGTGATATATTGATTCTGGCATAAGATGGTATCTTCACCTAACCAGACATCAGCAGGAATGGCCTGATTGACACTGACGATATTATTCATAAATGTTTTACAATCAGGCGTATTGCTGTAATAGCCCCAGATATGATATTGTCCGGGGTATATATTATTCCAGACAATAGAATCTCCATTACCGATAACAGGCGGACCATAAGCAGTAGTATCATTATAGAGCTGATAACTGACACCATTTTCAGAAGAAGATAAAGTGATGCTTGTACCATTTGTTCCCGGACAGTAAAACCCGTTTGTTATTAATGTGTAGGGTACAGGGAACCCATTAACCTGAATAGTATCGACATCAGAGTTTTTGCAGCTGTTAGCATCAGTGTACCAGTAAGTAACGATATGGCTGCCAGTACCACAAACACCAGGGAAGAGGGAGTCATTAGAGATGCCGTTACCCTGAAAGTACCCACCTGAAGGAGTTCCCCCGTACAGAGGGAAAGGAGGGTCAGAGATGCATACATCATTAAGGTTGTTAAGCGAAACAGAAGGCAACGGATTAACAAGGGCAGATTGTTGCGCAGTAGCAATGCAGCTGTTAACATCGGAATATGAGTATGTAATGGTATGATTACCCACCCCAGCAGTAACAGCGGAGAAATTATTTCCGCTGACACCTGTTCCACTGAAAGTACCCCCGGTGGGTGTAGCTGTCAATAGATGAATATTGTTGTCAGCGCAAAGAGGAGGAATGGCATTGAAAACGATATTGGTTTGTTGGTATTGATTAACCACAGCCGTACCCGTCATTAATTTCTGGCAGTGAGGAGGAGAGCTAAGGAAGGCTTCGACAGTGTAATTACCAAAAAGGAGATTGTTCCACGACAATGGGTTGCCAGTGCCACTGACCAGAGCACCATAAGGACTGCCATTTTTGTAAAGCTGGTAATTGACATTTAACTGAGAACCACTTAAAGTGATGCTGAATGTGGAGCCATAGCAGTAATACCCACCTGTAGAAAGGTTGTACGATTGCGGTAATTGTCTGACAACAATGGCTTTATTGGAAGAAGCTATATTGTAATTATCGTTAACGACAGCAGTATAAGTAGTGCTGACAGAAGGAACAGCAAAAGTATTAGCAACAGCAGCGTTAAAACCTGCAGGATTAGAAGACCATGAATAGCTGTAAGATCCACTGCCACCGGAAGCCACCGCATGTAAGAAAACGGTATCACCCTGACAAATAGTATCTGATGAAGCTGAAGCAATAATACTGAGCGGTCCTCCCGTGATACTTATAACAATAGTATCAGAGTTGGTACAATAAGGAGCCACTAAATCAGTAACATGAACAATGAATTGCGTTTGAGAGGTTAAGTTCACAGTGTTAGTGTTAGCAGCATTAGGAGCAATAACCGAAGAAGCAGGCTGCCATTGATAAGAGAAAGAACCGCTGCCCCCTGATACTACAGCGTGCAAAGTAGTATTTGTGCCATAAGGGATAGAATAATTGTTGCCCAGAGAAACGACAGGTAATGCAACAGCAGTAACAACAATGCTGCCGGTCATATTGGCAGAACAGTTTGGAGAAACCACATAAGTGGCGACAACAGTGTAAGTACCCCCGGACAAATTGTTCCACACCAAGGCATTGCCAGTGCCACTTACAGCAGCGCCATTAATATTGCCATTTTTCTTTAACTGATAATTGACACCCACCTGCGAACCGCTGAGGGTAATGCTCAATCCTGTTCCGCCTGCACAATAGCTGCCCCCCCCACTAAGCGTAAAGATAGTAGGGCTGTTAGACTGAGAAATGACAGCAGTACCATTCATGTTAGCAGTACAGAAAGGGCTGTTGGCGTAAACAGCAGAAACAGTATAATTGCCGCTGGTTTGGTTAGCCCAAGTTAAAGGACTACCGGTACCGCTGACAGGAGAACCGCTTGGATTACCGTTATTAAGCAACTGGTAGTTAATGCCTGTTTGAGACCCACTAAGAGAAACAGATAACCCTGTTCCGCCCTGACAAAAAGTACCGCTACCTGTAACATTGAAAACAGTAGGATTAGGGCTCTGTGTAACAGTAACAGTTCCCAGCATGTGAGCAGAACAAGCAGGGGCATAATCGAAAGTTCCAATAGCGGTGTAAGTACCACTGGTGATATTAGGCCAAGTAAGAGGGGCGTCTATTCCCTGAACAGGACTTCCAAAAGGACTACCGTT
>Ga0209083_1002817_pt1 | contig 15674 bp, 20 predicted proteins | sample AM7aDNAmetaG_FD_184132 | JGI IMG/M metagenome (GOLD analysis project Ga0209083, IMG submission 184132) | Freshwater microbial communities from Finland to study Microbial Dark Matter (Phase II) - AM7a DNA metaG (SPAdes) (version 3) | ecosystem: Environmental > Aquatic > Freshwater > Lake ...
TACGATGAAAACCCTCTTTTTGCCAGAAAAATCCCGACCTAAATTACAGGAAGCCTGGGGAACGCCACTTTACGGGAATGAGTCGGAAGTCGCCTCTCAGTATAACAAATTCATCAAAGAAAAAAAATACCGCCGGATTATTACGATCGGCGATTATTGTTCGTTACATTTAAAATCCGACATCAAGATCTTTGACCGCAGGGTCCAGCGCAAAGATTTCGAACACGATTTTTTATGCGCCGGAAACATCGCCAATAAAAGCGGCACTATCCAGAAAGAAAGCTGGGCCGCGATAAAAAAAGCAATCGATAATATTACCAACCTGTGCGTCGACGGCGAAGAAGACCTGCTGGTAATCCCCGCCGTCCTCCAAGCCTCCGATAAAGACCTGATCGTCTACGGCCTGCCCAACAAAGGCATCTGCCTCCTGGAAGCAACACCCGCGCTGAAAAAACAGTTTCGCGCCTTCCTTAAAGAGAATTTCTCGGCCAAAAAATAAACCGCAAAACCGTCTGCCAAAGAAAAAACCCTTTTAAAAAGGGTTTAATTTTTTTGGTCGTCCAAGGTGATGACTTTCGGTATTTTCAGATTGGCACAAATTTCTTCGAGCATTCTTGCCAAGATTAACTTATAATCCTTTACCGCGTCTTCGGAAAAGCAAGCTAAATCCACCGGCCATTCATCTGGATATTCTTTAAGGTCAAGATGAACTTTCTCTAAGTCAATCCTCGCTTGGGTAATAATTTCTTTCCTGTTGGACTCTATATAATACAGGTCGCCATGTTGGCGAACGATCCGGACAGCACAATATTCGGCTAAAGCGTTAAAATCGTTTTTATCTAAATTCTTGATCTGCGAAGCATCGTATAAGGTGAAAAAAGCCATCACCTTAATAACTTCCGGCCGATCCAACGAAACGCCAAGAACCAATTTTGCCGCCGTTATCGCAAAACATCCCTTCTTTGCCATCCTTAACCTCCTTTTTAAACGACTTTCCGGCTGGACTATATATAACCATATTTTAAATATACGTCAACTAAAAAAGTAAATGCAACCTATCGGTTGCATTATTTTTTTCTTCGGGATTTTGGCTCTTCCAAAACCACCGCGGTCGGGATGCCTTCATCCATCAGGCATTCATCGATCACGGAAGCTAGTTGATCAAGATTGATTGTTTTTTCCAAGGCTTTTTTAAAAACCCGGGAAGTCAAAAAATACTTAAGCCTGGGATGCTGCTTCAAAATTTCTTTTTTACAGGCGTTTTTCACGTCGGTCAGCCATAAGGAATGGCTCCTTTTTTTGTCCACAAATTCTTTATAAGTCCCGCAGGGCGTCAAAATGCTTATGATCGCGTCAATACCGTATTCCTCTTTTACGTATCCCAAGAGGAAAAAAACCAGCGAGCCGGTCGGCAAGATCTTTCCCATTATTCCACCGCCAAAATCATATCATTTTTCCATGCTTTGTCAATGATTTCTGAAAAGAAAAACCTAGCGATAGCTAGGTAAATACATACGCGCACTGAAGGTTGTGTTCCTTTCTGAATTTGGCGATCTTTGAGCAATAGTCATCTTCGGCACCCACTATCGCCTGCAGCTTATCTTCGCCCTCCGCTGTGCGGCTTTTCAAGCGGCGCAAGAAAAACTGGTATTTCTCCGCCATATCTTTCAATTGGACCAGGCACTCCAGCTCGGGATGTTCTTTTAAGATCAATTTTCCGATCGCTTCGGTATAATTTGCCAGTTGATAAGTCCGCTCCAGCGTCGATTTTCCTTCGTTCTCTTTTTCCAGCCCGTCAAGCATATCCAGCAAGACTCTAGGCACAAGATTTGTATAATAAATCAGCACCGGCATGCCATAGATTTGGTTATGCATCTTAATTGCGGGAACGCCCGCGATTGAAGGTAAAAGATGTTCCAAAATGAATACCGCTGTCATTTTAACCTCCTATCCGTTGTTAAAGACCTTAGGGGATAACCTAAACAAATCCTGCCGATCTGTCAATAAATCCGGCTGTCGAAGATTCGGTGAACCGACCGGCTTTCTGTTTAAAAAAACTCCCTGGGCTAAGGGAGTGATGATTACTGATCCAAGTCGATAAAATAAACCGGTTCGGCACCGTCTTTGATTTGCCACGCTTTGACCGAATCTATGAATTTCTTAATATCGCCTTCATGGGCAGCCTCTAATATATCAGGGTCCGATACAAGCCTTGCCAGCAGATGATGCTTATTGAAAAGCTTGTCTCTTATTGCTTTTCTAAGGTCATCGAGCATAAACTGCTGAAGCATATCCAACTCATCTTCGCTGTATAGCGCCATGTTTTTCATAACCATGCCTTTTCCGAAGTTAAATTTCTTCTTAGCCTCTCCTTCTTCCGTAAAATCCAGAAGAAATGCCGCTATTGTTAACAAATGCAGACATCCGCATATTCTAATAATGTCAATAATAATGGCGCGGGTAAACTAAAATCCGCAAAGATTTTCTCTTTGCGGATTCATGGGAAAATGGAACAACTTAATTCTTTTTGAAAATATGAACCGTGACCGAACCCCCGGCGCCGCCGATATTGTGGGTCAGGCCGATCTTGACGTCTTTGACCTGCCGTTCGCCACAGTTGCCGCGAAGCTGATTTACAATCTCATAGACCTGGGCCAAACCCGTCGCCGAAATCGGATGGCCTTTGGCTTTCAAGCCGCCCGACGGATTAATGGGCATCTCCCCACCCATGCTGATCCGGCCCGACCTGATCAGCTCCCCGCCTTTGCCCGGCTCCGCAAAACCAAGGTCTTCGTAAGAAATAAGTTCCACTGAAGTAAAAGCGTCATGGATTTCCGCCACCTGGATATCTTTTGGCGTTAGCTTCGCTTGCTCGAATGCCGCCTTGGCGGCCAATTGGGTCGCTTTAAAATGAGTTTTATCTTCCCGTTCGAACGTTAAAATATAATCGGTAGCGAAACCGGAACCGGCAACTTCGATCCCGGCCTGGTCTTTTGAAACGATCACCGCCGCTCCGCCGTTGACCGATAAAGAACAATCCATCAAGCGCAAAGGGTCGGCCACGACCGGCGATTTCTTGATCTGCTCCATAGTAACCGGCCGTTTATAATAGTAAGCCTTGGGATTCAAAACCGCGTTCTGATGGTTTTTAAAAGCGATAAGTTCGAGATCGTCATGCGATCCGCCGTATTTTTGGCAATATTGCTGAAAAACCAAGGCATTTTGGACGGGAAACAAAAGTCCTTCGGGCTGTTCGATAACGCGCTCGGCCGCGGACAGGATCCAATCGGTGATCACTTCCGCCCGGTTGTCCACCAGCTTTTCCCCGGCCAGAACCAGGATATTATTAAGGCCGGCGGATTCAAGCAAGCGCAAGGCGGTCCAAAAAGCCACACCCCCGCCGCCGCAAACCGAAGGAAGCTCGATGATCGGCACGTTGGTTTTAAACAACCCCGAAAGCAAGGAAACCTTATGGCTTTGGTGCTCCCCGCCTCCCGCCGACGATACAGCCGAAAAAACAATGGCATCGATGCCGGCCATGGTCATTTTGGCATCTTCCATCGCGCCCATGGCCGCTTCGTACGCGTATCCCCACCACGGCCGCTGTTCGTAATTGAACTTGGTCATTCCCACTCCTTTGATATACATAAAATTTTAGAATTTAACGATTTAAACTAAAATACTAAAACCAAAAAATACGCTTGCCTGTCAACGTTTTGCGTTTCTATATTCTATCGGAATAAAACACTTGAGTAAAGTTTTCGATCGGAAAAGAAAAAGCAGTACCTATGTACTGCTCGCTAGTCATTGAACAAAGAACTTCTTGTTCTTTGTCGTTGTCCCTGGCTCCGCAGAGAATCCTCTATCGTCAGCCAGAGATAAAACGCAACTCCACTAATGATCGCGGCAAACAAATGAAGATTAAGATACGCGACGGCAAAGAAAAATCCCGCCCCCACGATCATCGCGACATATCGGTCATTGCCGGAGCCAAACCCGAAAAATCCACTGGGATCCGCCTTGGCCTTTGATTCCTTGTAATACCTGATAAACGCGTCAACAAGGCAAAAGAATACCACGGCGCCAAACACCCAAGCAAACGGTGCGGCCAGCCAACTAAGAAACGTCGTAAAAACCGCCACGACGACAGCAAACGCTCCTTTATTGTCAGGAATCTCCATCTGTCCAAGCTCTTTTTCGATCCTTCTCACTTCTTCTTCCAAACTCATAGTCTGCCTCCTATTGAACTACTGTTGGGATTATAATACGATGAACTAAATTTGTCAACAAAAACAGACTGTCAAAGATCAAAAAAGCAGTACTTTAGTACTGCTCAGGGCTACCTTCGGCGACACCCCCTCGTTCCAACGCCGATGTGCTTCCAGCTCCATGAAACACCACAAAGCTATTATCGTAAATACAACCGGCAGCATAAGCATGCCAAAATGCGCAACGGCCAGGACAAGGATAAAAGCAATTGCGCCTAAGACCATATCGTCGTTATTCGGGCCGAGCCCAAAGAATCCTTGAGCATCCTTGCCGGGAACGCGCTGTTCATCCGATTCTATTAGTTCGGACAGCAGCATAAAGACCGCCGCTCCAAAAATCACCTGGCTGATGATCTCAAACAACAGCCAACCGATCACAAAACTTGCGATACCGGCGACTATGGCAACCACGTGTTTGCCTTCATCGGGCAAAGGGATTTCCTTCAATTGCTTTAACATCAAATACCTCTTTTCCACCAATTATTTGCTGGAATAACTATAATACAATTGAATAAATTTGTCAAAGAGAAGCAGACATACATCACCGCTCCGGATAAACGCTGACCGGTTAACAAAAAAGCGCCTCTTTAGTGAAGCGCGCGACAATTATCATCTTTTTTAAAACCCACTTTTGCAACCGGCGGAACTAAAACCGCTTTTCCGATCTTCTTCGATCAACATCCTGGCTTCTTCGGCTTTCGAAACAAAATAGCCGGCACAATCAAAGTATTTTTTTGAGCTCAGGCAACCGGCCAAACCCACGGAATTACCGGCAAAAGCGAGCATCAGGGATTTTGTTTTGATTGAGTGCCGATCTTTTTATATATCGAAAGCCGTGAATAAATCATGAAAAACCGACTGCAGCGCGAACCGGTAGGAACAAAAATACAAATATGGATACGGGTATGGACGCGCGCGTAAAATAAAAGATGAGGCTTGGCGAACTTATGGAAAGTTCTTCCTCATCTTGGAACGGATCAATGATCCAGTTCGCATAGTATTGCTTGCCGACATCACTATACTGAAGTCAATCCTTTTTGGCCTCTAACAACCTCATTGATTCCTCAAATTGGCGCTGCTCCTCTTCCTGTCCCTCGGCCGGATCAATGATGAATTTGTATCCAAGCCCAAGCAAAAATTTAACCATTTTTAGCGATAATGGCGTGCCCCAGACGGTGCACGATTGGCCATCTTGGAAATCGCCACCGCATTGAGGACATGATACAAATCCGAGGCCGCTTCCGCACCTGGAACAATTACGCTCCGATACGATGTGGCAATCTTTTTCATCCGAAAACGGCGCGTCCAAGGCCATTTCCAGAATTGCGTCGTCAACGACCAAACTCGTCGGCCTTGAATTATCATTGACCATCTCTTTATGCTCGCGACTCACCCTTACATACAGAACCGCTTTTTTTGTCGGATAACCGGCCTGGCTTAAATTAACCGGGTCATGCAAGCTAATAGCTATTACTTCGCTTTGCTTTCCTTCAAGAACCATCTTGAGCGCTCCTTCTTGTTTTATCTTAGGACAATAACATATTTTTATATTATTGTCAATAAAATGAAATTTCCGCCCTCGAGCTTTTGAAATTACTATTACAGAACTGGTGACATTAATTTTGGTTGAAAATACCAAAAATCCCCGTTTCCGGGGACTTTTGGCATTTAGAAATCTCCTTAACTCTCCGGCCGACAATTTTAAAATAAGCCCGATTAGGCTGATTCTTAAATTTTCGCCTAAACCTCTAGTAGTTATACTTGTAACCCAATACGGTCTTGGTAACGTAAGGAACGGTGTTAACCAAGGAAGTATCCTGATAATACATCGGGCTTCCGGTATACCACTTGTCATCAGCCATTCCGATAGCATGTCCGGTTTCGTGGAGGATGGCATGTTCCAACTTGAGCGTTGTGTTCAAGCGGCTGGCATACGCCGGGTTCAAAGCGATGTCGGTTTCAAGAACATCCAAGTAGTTAGGCTTGGTCTTGTCATTCTGGTAATAAGTTCTCGTATGAGCGACTTCGGTCGGATAAAGATTGGTTTTCATCCAGCTGATCGAATTATAGCCGTTCATACCCGCTTCATAACTGGCAGTGGTAGCATTCCCGATCACCAAAGTGCTGAATAATTTCTGGTTGATCGCGTTATTCCATTTATTTACGCTGTTCTGGACGGCGCTAGTCAGCTGAGTTTGCGTAACTCCATTGTTCGTGCCCGGCTGGATGCGCATAGTCAGGCCCGCGTCGGGAGCGTGCCAAGGATCGGTAGGATCAACTCCGGGAGAAGGATAATACGGCGCCCAGGAAAGATTCAGTACGGAGCCACTTTTTGTTAATGCTTGGTTAGCCACACCCACAGCTGAACTTTCGCTCGGCAACGATTTATAGCTACCGTACACAACTTCTTTGATGTCGCCGGAATCAGTTACCTGAAGGCCGGTTTCGATAACGCCTATTTTGGGACTATCTGTTGCCGATGAGGCGGGATTATTCGCTGATCTGCCGTTAATACCAATGCCCGTTATGCCGGCTACCGCCAGTAAAAGAGCGAATACGCTTTTTTTGTTTATCATTGTTTTTTGTTTATTATTTCTGAACAATTCGGCCTTTAGATATTTACGAGATATTTACACGGGGTCAAAAAAAAATCAAGAGGCGCTTTGAATACCAATCCCATCCGTTTCCGGCAATAATTATCAACCCTAGCAGACACCACGAAAAACATTAGGATGGCCCAATATGTTCCGATTGATTTAATTATGGATTCTATGCAAAAAAGATCGCTGAAAAACTTATGGAAACTTATGAAAACCCCTAACGGAACTTTCGAAAATTCCTTCCGGGAATCAACGAAAGGCTTGTTCGTAATAATTCCCTGAAAAGGTCTTTTCGCCATCCTGTTGGAATTGGTCAGATGATATTCTCTTCGTATCCCCGGGCTTTTTTCTCGGACCGGAACCGTTTTGTTATCACCGCTGGATCCGGAATAATAATCCGTGCCATTAGTCACTTGGTCCTCTTCTATATATGGATAAACGCTGACCGGTTAACAAAAAAGCGCCTCTTTAGTGAAGCGCGCGACAATTATCATCTTTTTTAAAACCCACTTTTGCAACCGGCGGAACTAAAACCGCTTTTCCGATCTTCTTCGATCAACATCCTGGCTTCTTCGGCTTTCGAAACAAAATAGCTGGCACAATCAAAGTATTTTTTTGAGCTCAGGCAACCGGCCAAACCCACGGAATTACTGGCAAAAGCGAGCATCAGGGATTTTGTTTTGATTGAGTGCCGATCTTTGAATCGATTGTCGCGAGAAGTAACCAGTCCCAAAAAACCCAAAACACCGATACTCTCGATCTTTCTTTCCGCATCCCTTAACTTGTTCAAGCTGATGTCAAACCAGATGAACAAAGATTGCAACAGCAAAACATCCGACCCTTTTTCGACACATAACAATTCCGCGACCAGCGTCAGGACGTCCTCCGTTTTTTGCCCCCGGCAAGCTTGGAAGGCTTTTTCCAAACAGATAAGCTGGTAATCGCCGTAAAAATCCGAAATGGCGCCGGCCTTCTCGAGATTCTCGCGATTCAACAAACCCAAAGCAACCTGGCTTGTCCGGAACTTAACCGCTTCCTCGATCCTAGCCGCCAAAAATTCATCGACCTTGATTCCATCGACCACGATATTATCGGACGGCAGATTGCCAAGCAATTCTCTAGCTTGCATTATATACCCGGCCGCCTCGCCATAAATATAGGCGGCCGCGTAATGCGGTGCCGCTATTTTCGCGCTATCCATCCAAAGCGCGGCGGCGATCACGTGCATTTTAAAAACCGCGGTTTTTTCCAAAACACCAAGACCGGAAATTTTTCCGCTCCTGCCGAGGATTTCAACCAACGTTGATTCGGCCGGCGCGTCCGACTCTTCGTATTTTTTAACCAGCTCCCTGGCCAAGGCTACCGATCCATCCTTAACATAAGCCCAATACGCTTCATTTATATCATCCGATAAATTCACCTCGCGCCACCTCCTTTTTTGTTAATGATCCGTCCTTACCATATTATAAGCTCCTATTTATGTCAAAAGAAAAAGCGCTCCGCAAGGAACGCCTCTAAACACCTTTCAAGACAGTATGTTTCTTAATTTTTCCTTTACTTCCTTCCCTTCTTCAAAGGTAGCTCCGGATGGAAGCTCTCTGAAGATACAGCTGGCTTCTCGATAGCATCGGGCGGCAATTTGAACCGTTGAAATACCCGGCGTTCTATTTAGCCACCAGGCCAGTTCCCCGCAAAACCCGGCCAGACAATACATTCGAATGGCGTTCTGCGCCCAGCCGTGCCTTGCCGCTTCTCGAGCCCTGGCTTCGAATCCAATAGCGAGGTTATGAATGCTCTCGCTCTCCTCCCTGGCCTTCCACCATTCAACTGCCTTCATCCACTCTCTGTTCAAAAAGAGCTGGAATAAAGCATCGATTTCCATCTTCGTTAATTCCCTCATGTTCCCGTCTCCTGTTCTCTCTCGATCCGGGCGAAAAGGACCTTGATCCTGTCCATCCGCCGCCGCATGGTTTCCCGCAGACCGAACTTGTCCAAAAGCCCGCATTGGAAAATATGGCTTTGGGGATCAAGCGTTCCCGCGATGGCTTCGACGAATTCCCAACTTCCGTGAGCTTTAGCCAACATATTTTGGTCCATCTTCCGACGGCCCTCATATTCGGCAAGCAAGCCGTGGAAGAAGTAAGCATAAAGCGCCTCGTTTAGTAAATCGGCGCTCCTCGCTAGGATGCCCGCCCCGCTGACAACATCGGCAAACTGATTAAGTTTTTCTATCGCCGCCGGCAGACCTTCCTCGCTTACGCCGCATAATTCCATAAAGTCGCGGCCGGCCTGTCCAAGTCGGCCGTTGATCAGTAAAGCCATTATTCTGTCTATTTCTTTTTCCTTTAAATCCTTTAAAGGATATTCTGGAAAAGTTTTCATATTACATCCTCCGTTGCTATCCGCTTGATTGTTAAAGATGGGGACGATAACTCCCAATTGTAATTTATATCATAAATTAATAGAAAGTCAATAGCTATCAACCCTTTCGTTTTCCTATTCCGCGCCGTTAATATAAAATGGATACATACATATAATATCCGCGGCCGCGCAGCCGTACAATCCCATGTCCTGGAAACAAATAAACACCTTTTTCAATCCCGAAAGTATTGCCGTTATCGGCGCCAATAACCGCGAAACCAGCGTCGGATACTCTGTTTTTAAAAATATCAAAGATGGAGGATATCGCGGGAAAGTCTTCCCGGTGAACAATAACTCTCCCGAAGTCCAAGGCTCCAAATCTTTCGCTTCGATTTTGGATATCAAAGATTCCGTCGACCTGGCCATCATCGCGACCCCCGCCCCTACCGTTCTTCCGATTGTGTTGGATTGCGTCAAAAAGAAAATCGGCGGCGTTGCCATCCTTTCTTCGGGCTTCAAGGAAGCCGGACCGGACGGCCAGAAATTATTTGAAACGATAAGAGAAATTTCCGAGGAAAAAGGAATAAGGATCCTGGGACCCAATTGCCTCGGCTTCATCAATCCCCGGATATCGCTCAATGCCAGTTTTGCCCCAAAAATGCCTTCCGTCGGATCCATCGCGTTCATTTCCCAAAGCGGGGCGCTTTGCGATACTTTTCTTGATTGGGCGGTTTACGAACGAATCGGTTTCAGCTATTTCGTATCCATCGGTTCGATGGCCGACATCAGTTTTCCGGAAATGATCGATTATTGCTCGCGCGACCCGCACGTTTCCAGTATCTTGATCTATATGGAATCACTGAACGACGCCCGGAAATTCATGAGTTCGGCAACCGCTTTTTCCAAACACAAACCAATCATCGTTCTTAAGGGCGGTGTAGGCGTTGCCGGCACAAAAGCCGTTATGTCCCATACCGGAACCGTCGCCGGTAGCGACTATGTTTTTGAAACGGCTTTCCGGCGGGCCGGCGTGATCCGCGCCCATACGATCTCGGAACTTTTCAATTACACCAAAACCTTGGCCAAACAAAAAAGGCCGGAAGGAAACCGCCTGGCGATCATCACCAATGCCGGCGGGCCAGCCGTGATCTCAACGGATTTTTTAACCGAGCATAAAGGAGAATTGGCCAGCCTCTCGCCAAAACTTATTGAAGATTTGAACAAATCCCTTCCGCCGGCGTGGAGCAAAAGCAATCCGATCGATCTTTTGGGCGACGCCTTGCCAAAACATTATAAAGCAGCTGTCGAAGCCTGCCTGAAAGAAAAAGATGTCGACGGGATCCTGGCGATCATAACACCCCAGGCCGTTACCCAAACCGAAGAGATAGCCAAACAAATCATCGCGATTCCCGGCTTGGAAGAAAAACCGGTCTTTGCTTCCCTGCTTGGAGAAGATGAAGTAAAAAAAGGCGCCGATGTTCTGCGCGTTGCCGGGATCCCGGCTTACCGCACGCCGGAAAAAGCAATCAACTGTTTTTTAGGTTTATACCAATATCAGGAAAACTTGAAACTCATCCAGAAAACCCCCGAAGCCATACCAAGCGCCTTTTCCCCGGACACCGAAGCAGCCAAAAAATTGATCCATAAAGCATTGCATGAAAAAAGATTCGCATTGAGCAGCACCGAATCAAAACTTGTTTTGAAATATTACGGCATTCCCGTTAATCCGTCGGTTTTGGCAAAAAACGCCAGCCAGGTCGAAAAAGCGACCGCCAAATTTGGCTTTCCTCTGGCGCTAAAGATCGAGTCGCCCGATATCATTCATAAAACCGACCATAATGGCGTTGCCCTGGATATTTCATCGAAAAAAGAGGCGGTCGATGCTTTCACCAAGATCATAAAATCGGCCAAAAAAGCATATCCGGACGCGAGGATCGACGGAGTTTCGATCGAGAAAATGGTGGAAAAAAAATTCGAGCTGCTAATCGGCAGCAAGAAAGACCGGCTGTTCGGACCGGTGATAGTTTTCGGCTTGGGCGGCGTGGCAGTCGAAGTCTTCAAAGACATTGCCGCGGAACTTCCTCCTTTGAATATGGCCTTGGCTAAAAGAATGATCGAAGAAACCAAAATCTACCGCTTGTTGAAAGGATATCGCGGCCTGCCCGGGGTTGATATTGGATCCCTTCAATTTCTGCTTTATAAATTTTCTTATCTGGTTATGGATTTTCCCGAGATTGAAGAAATCGATATCAACCCTTTCGCCTCCGATGAGGATGGAGGCTTGGTATTGGACGCTAAAATTTTGCTCGACGAAAAAACGTCGGATATCGGAACCAAACCCTATTCCCACCTGGCCATCGTCCCCTATATCAAGGAATACGAAAAAACGATCAAACTAAATGGCCAAAAGATCTTTTTGCGTCCGATAATGGCCGAAGATGAACCACGCCACAAACAATTCATCGAAGAACTTTCGGAAAGCTCCAAGCGCTACCGTTTCTTCAAAATGATCGACAAAGCCAGCGGTAATTTCGTCAAACGCTATACCCAGATCGATTACGCGCGCGAGATCGCCGTGATCGCCGAAATAGACGATCACGGAACAAAAAAGACCATCGGCGTCGCCCGCCTGGAAGAAGATCCTCTCGACAATACGGCCGAATTCGCGATCGTGGTAACCGACGCCTGGCAAAATAAAGGGCTGGGTTCAAAACTCCTCGAGCATATGATCGCCATCGGCCGCAAGGAAAAAATAAAAACCATTTATCTGGCTTTTCTGGCCGATAATATCGCCATCCGGAATCTGATCAAAAAATTTGGATTCATCATCGAAGAACGCCCGGAAAGCTGCTTCGCCGAACTTTCTTTGTAACAAAAAGGCGTTTCTTTCGGAAACGCCAATCCTGGCTTCTTAATGGTTAAAAAACATGTTCACGCCGTTGATATTTCTTTCGGCAACCAAATATCCTTTTTTGATTTTTTCCCCGACGTCAACGTCGCGCCCAGGAAGACTTTCCCATATAACATAAGCTTGATCAAAATGGTCCTGAGCCTTAGCCAGAACCCGCAGAACAAAATCTCGTTCCGAAATCTCGTCTTTGGCGATCAAATAGAGTTGGCCCAACACACACCCCCCGTAAAACCTCTCTTCCGCAGAAAATTTATTACGGGGACTTTCCAGGTGAAGCTTGAACATGCAAGCTAAAGCGTAGGCGTCTGCTTCCGATGCCCAAACCAGGGTTTTGATCTTACCCCGCAATTCACTATCGTTGCCGGATTTGAACGCTTCAAAAGCTTCTTTTAACAATTTCCTTTCTTGTTCTTGGTCCATTCTTCCACTCCTTTATAAGGTGCTGTTTGGATTCTCTTTATCGCAAGATAGCCATACTGTCAATAAAACGGGCGGATTCCGATACTTCAGTTTATTACCACTTGGCTTTGTGCAAGCCCAGTTCGTAGCCGATGCGGTTTACGATGATGTGGATAAAAAAAGTGAAAAAGAAAAGAACGCCCCAAACCGCCAGGTCAAGACGCAAAACCGGGCCAAGGATCACAAAATTTCCCAGCACGTAATTGGTCTGGTCCCAGGGCATGAACTTCGCTCCGGGTTTAAGTTTCAAACGGCGCTTGGCAAAAGCCGCGGACAAGTCTCCCAATACCGCGGCCAGCGGCATGAAAAATCCAACCAGGCAAAGTCCTGCCTGACCGTAATCGATCAACGAAACGTTTTTAAAAAAATCGAATCGGTAAAGCTGCTCCTGGGCAGCGAAAACGGCCATGCCGGCCAGTATCGCGAATATCGCCCCCCTCCAGGTTTTATGATCGCCAAGAATCGGCTCCCCTTTTAATTTTTTTCCGCCATCGATCGGTTTGGCCCAAGACTCAAACCACCCGGTTCTTTTAATCATCGGAGCCGCCATATTGGCAAAATAAGCCGGCAGAAAAAAATAAAAACATGATAAAATAAAAATTATTGAATTCTCCATATCGTTAATCTTATCGAAAAAACCGGATTGTTATATTCTATCTTAAACCCATTTTTTTTACACGGACAAACAAAAAGGTCTCTACTTGAGACCTATACTTTGATACCTAATTTTTTGGCTTCTTCTTTGGTAATAACTCTCGCCTGATCCGCAAGGATCCTTGCCAATAAACCGTTGTCATACTGAACACGCGCCAATTGGTTTCTGAAAGAACGCACTTCGTCTAAGCGGCGCTGCTCCACCCAGTCAAACCACTCCGCGGCATCATAAAACGCTCCATTGAGCGAATCCTCCACCACCGCTTGGACCGGAACAACAACAAGATCTTTCGTGCTTCCTTTCCAAAATGTGATGTTGACGGGATCAACCGACGCAACGGTCAAAAAAGTCGGCCGGGAAAGATCAAGTGTCGTAGTCCTCGCAAACCGGCTTTTCTTCACCTCATCAAGCACATGCTTTCCGTAAAATACCACAGCTAGACCTGGCAACAATCCAACGAGCCCAAGTTGCAAACACACGATCTTCTTTTCGAGAAAATCCGTTCCCCGCTTATAAAATACCAAGGTCATAACATACCTCAACCGATCGATAACATTAATTATTAACTTTGTCAAATAAAGCAGTTTGTGCTAACCTTGTTACAGGTTTCCTAAAAAAGGAAACCGCAATACTTTATGAAATGCGATCTTCACATCCATAGCCGCTATTCCTACGATAGCGCCTCTCAACCCAAAGATATCGTTGATACCGCGATCAAAAACGGCATTCAATGCGTCGCTATCGCCGATCACGGAAACATCAAAGGTTCCCTTGAAGCGTTCGAATACGCCAAAGAAAAACCGATCCTTGTTATCGTCAGCGAAGAAGTAAAATCAAAACAAGGCGATATCCTTGCCCTAAACATCAAAGAAGCCATCCCTAATAAATTGGAGGCCGAAGAAACGATCAAGCGGATCCACGCCCAGGGAGGTACCGCCATCATCGCCCACCCTTATGGCTCGTTATGCGGATTCGACGGCGACTTGGAAAAGATTATGGAAAAAGCCGATGGTCTGGAAGTTTTGAACGCTTCGGTTTTTTGGGGAAATCAACGAGCTCATGATTTTTTGCGAAAACACGGCTATGCTTTTACCGTAGGATCCGATGCCCATTTTACCAACTTCATCGGAAAAGTCTGGCTTGAACTGCCACTGGAATATAAAAGCACTCTTACCCCCGAATTCATCATGGAATCGATCAAATCAAAGATAGGAATGATCGGAGGCAAGGGAGGATCGTTCCTCGAAAAAGCCATCGACCACCCCATGCGCAACTTATGCAAGATCGGGCTTTTAAAGTAACAAAAAAGTATCGTTTTCCGATACTCATATCACTTCAATATTCGACAGCTTGGCGATAAACAGATCTTCGCCCTTGATTTTCCTATTATAAATCCTGACCAACGCGAGATCGAAATCGTGAAACATCACAAGCTCGAATTCCGTCCCTATGGGAAGCATTATCTGCTCATAAAGCTCTTCCAGTTCAAATCTTTTCTGGACAGTGGAATCATCTTCGGGATTTTCCTCTATAAGATCAACCCGGCATCGCGACGCCGCCAACGGTTTTTTTAGCATATATACATTCGCCAAAAGACCCTCCCCTATAAATGTTCTTTTTGCATTTAACCACGTAAGCCGCAAAAAGTAAATCCATAGGAGAGCCTATGGATTTTTGGTAAGCGCTTATCGGCAATTTGATACCACTTTAAAAACGAGACTCAACATTCTGATCAATAAAACGATGGTCGTACTGCTCGTGCCGTTGTAAACATCGGTCGCGTTATAAAGGGCGTCTGTTTCTATTTCCTGGATTCCTTTATCTTCGATCCAGTTTTTTACTTTGATTTCGGTTCTTTTGTTGAAAATAACCGTCGCTTTATTTCCTTCTATTTCCAAGATGATTACTTTTGCTCCCTTCGGGATCGGATAATAATCGCTATAAGCTACTTTGTCCGGTCCGTATCCGACTACCCGGTCTATCCTTTCCCTTAAGATATATACGTCTCCAACTTTTATTGCCATTTTTAGCCTCCAATAATGAACTTTAAGTATTTAAGCACGGTTTTATTAAAAAGTCAATCCATAGGTTGCGCTTTTTGATATGTTGGCCGATCACCTTTTTGTCGGCATTAAACCGCTATTTTCCCCCGGACTTATTGCAAAAATTCAACCGAGACCCTTTATAGCGCTCCGCCTCCATAATAACGTCCTTTTCCAACCACCACTACCATCAATCGGAAAACTCGTGCCTCTCAATGACCGACCGCTATGTTCTTAAAATGGGATATCTTAAGTTTTGGACCAAAAATCCAACGGATTATCTTTGGGCGGTCGTCTTTGAGCAACTCAACCGCGATGACATCGATCCGCCATTTAGAGTCCAAGGGTATTTTATGTTTTATCAGCCAGATCTCGGCC
>Ga0209083_1002818_pt1 | contig 15674 bp, 11 predicted proteins | sample AM7aDNAmetaG_FD_184132 | JGI IMG/M metagenome (GOLD analysis project Ga0209083, IMG submission 184132) | Freshwater microbial communities from Finland to study Microbial Dark Matter (Phase II) - AM7a DNA metaG (SPAdes) (version 3) | ecosystem: Environmental > Aquatic > Freshwater > Lake ...
TATGCAACACATTTACTGGAAGCGGGAACTGATCTTCGATACATACAAGAGCTCTTAGGGCATAAGAGCAGTAAGACGACAGAAATCTATACCCATGTATGCGAACAGAGTTTACTAAAAATTTCCAACCCCTTTGATAATTTGTAAAAAAAATATTATGCACCTCAAAAGGTGTATAAAGCATGCCAGAATAGTTGGCTATATACACCTTTTGGTGTGATATGGTGCATAGATAAAGGAGTTATCGGTTAGATTAAAAATTAAGATTGCACGATTTCAATTCAAAAAACAATTGATTAAAATGGGAAAAGATGTTTTTATAAGCTACTCAAAACAGGACATTTCGACAGCAACAATGGTCTGCTCTAAGTTAGAGACACGAGGTATTACATGTTGGATAGCCCCAAGAGATATTACTCCTGGTGTTGACTTTGATGAGGCTATCCTTGACGGAATTGATGATTCTAATTCATTATTACTTATACTATCAAGTGCTTCAAATACATCAAGATTTGTTCAAAGTGAAGTTAATCGTGCATTCTCTAAAGGAAAAAGCATTTTCACATTTCTGATAGATGATATTTTACCCAGTCGACAATTAGAGCTGTATTTAGCTAGACAACAATGGCTTGATGGTTTTTCTCCGCCTATTGAACAAAAAATTGACAGGCTTGCAAATGCAGTCCTGTCTTTGATGGGATTAGCTGATACAAATAATATTTTCAATCAGCAGCAACCATTGAATAATTCAATTTCTTCTTTAAAAGTTTCGTCAGAAAAAACTCAGTCCGTTGCCAAACGATTTATTGATTGGTTAAATAGGTATGACCACCATGGAGAATCAACAACGGAATCATTTAAAACCTTTATAATTGCTGACAAATGCCTTGTAGAGTATGGTGTAAATTATAAAGAGTATTTAGCTATTGCAGAAATTATTAAGAAGTCAGATATTAAAATTGATTGGATTATTCCAGAAGAAACTTTTACTTTTTTAATAGCTGAATCAAAAAGAAATATTGAAAAGTATCGTTAACTATTGAAAAACCCAATGATAAATTGAATAGAAATCCAACCGGTAACAGCACCTACCCAAAAGTGGCGGTTCAGTGGTTAAATCAAGCTTTGTGCTTCTATCAAAGTTTGTACTTGGTTGACAGTGAAGTGCTTCGAAATCGCCACCTTCGGGTAGCTGCAAACCGTTATGCACAAATTCAAAATACAAACGCATGTTAATAACTGAACTAAATTCAGTAGACTATTTGAAGTTTATTGAAAGTGTATTTCGTGAAAATAGATTTAAATTTCTTCTTCTTTCCGTTGTCAGATACGGAGATAATAAGAAATTTTATAATGAATTAGATGAATTTTGGTCATCAATTGATAATGTAACTGCTAAAAAAGTGGCATTCTTACATTTCACATATGAATTGGATAAAAATGAAATTAGCTATATAGATATTGGAAGCGGTGAAAGATTATTATCTCTAGGATTTCAACAAGTATCTGAATTTGATATACTTGAGCACATTGAAAATTTATCGCCAACTACGAGGATAAAAAAGGAAGCCATTAAATATAATTTTTCCAATTTTTATTGGGTTAGATATTACAATGATATGCAAAATATCAAATTGAAGCATCTGCCAAGATTGAAAAAGAATGTTTGTCAATCAATAGATGAGTCTGCAACCCAATTATTAAAATATCTGGGGAAAAAAGAGGTGGATGTTCCTTTTCTTTACCTAATGGATTTGAATACAAATGAAAAATATTTTTTCAGTTTAAATAATATTTATGCTCAATATAGTAGTATTTATAACTTCATCAGAACTATTGTGATAAAAATAGAAGAAGAAGAAAACTTTTCAAGAGAATCTGAAAATATTAGAACACGAATAAGCAAAATTGAATTAAGTATAAAGAGGAGACAACAGCGATTATTAAGTAAGCAAAACCAATTAAAATCCGTACCCAAGGACATGTTAGACATTGAAACATATCTGGAAAAGGAAAATCTTAATGATAAACAAACTTACTATTTAGAATCAATAACTAAACGTAGAAAATTTGAACTTATATTCCCTCTAAAAAAATTGTTTCCAAATATATATTTTAATGGTACTCACATCAACAGTATTATTCTTAAATATGCTTACAAAGATTTAGAAAATCTTGAAGTAAATCTTAAGAATTGGATAGATTTTGAAATTGAAGAATTAGGAAAAGATATAAAAAAATCACAAAATTTGAAACAAGAATTGAATGATCAAATCAATTTTATTTCAAATAAATTAACTTTCTTATACAAAGAAATGATAAGTCAAAAATGTCAACCAAATGGCAGAGCAATAGAAAATTTCAAGGTTGCTTTAACTTTTGCAGGAGAAAACAGAGGTTATGTTGAACAGGTGGCTATTGATTTGGAAATGAAATTAGGGAAGGGAAATGTATTCTATGATAATTTCTTCCAAGCTGAATTAGCAAGGCTAGATTTGGATATTTTTCTACAGGATATTTATCATAATAAATCTGATTTTATTGTTGTATTTCTTTCAAAAGGCTATAGAAGTAAAGAATGGTGTGGACTTGAATGGCGTTCAATAAGAGATCTAATAAGGAAAAAACAAAGTGATAAAATAATTCTTGTTAAACTTGAGGATTTTAGTATTGATGGAATATTTTCAATTGACGGGTATCTTGATGGAATTATTAATAACCCAATAAGAATATCAGATTTAATTAATAAAAGAATCTGTGCATAACAAAGGCTACGCCCAATGCGGGTTACGGAGGTTTTCGATGGGCAGTACCTTGTATAAAATTTGTACTTGTGGACAGGACTGTACCCAGCAAACCCGCACAGGGCTTAGCATCGACCGTTAGCGGTCATGCCATGACGAAAGTGTAAACCTTAAACTGACAATGCAACATAAGAGCAAAACATATATAACAGGACTTTACTTATTGACACTTTTGTGTTCTTTAACTGCTTACGGACAAGGACAAATTAAGACGACCAACCTTAGCTTAACCAAACTACCAAACGGTATAAAGTTTTCTGGAAAAATTAAAACTGCTGTTCGTTGGACAGACAAGTCAGGCGACAACATAGTTATTACAACTGAAACTGGCGAAAAGACGAACAAAAAAGAAGAACCAACGGATGATGGTAGAGAAGCATCTCTTTATGCTTACCATTATATTGTAGGAAAGGACAGCACATTCTTGGCATGGAAAATATACGACTTTGTTAAAGATTGCAGTTTTGACATTGAGGCAAGTTTTATCAAAAATAGTTTTCAAGTAACAGACCTGAATAATGACGGAGTTGCAGAAGTCTGGATAATGTATAAAATAGTTTGCACCAGTGACGTAAGTCCTTGCGACATGAAGATAATTATGTATCAAGGGCAACAGAAGTATGCAATGAGAGGACAAAACAAAGTGAAAGTTTCAGATAAAGAATTTTACGGTGGCGATTATAAATTTGACAACGCTTTTCTTGACGGACCGACAATGTTTAGAGACTTTGCAAAAAAAATGTGGAACAAAAATATAATGCAGATATGGGGAGGATAGAAGCACGAACCGCTAACAGCACATTTGCAATAGGCGGGGTTTCGTCCTCCGCAGACAGTTTTGTGGTTAAAGAAAGTTCAGTTCTCCGCATCAACTTTATGGTAAAAAAGCCCGCCCATCGTAAATCTACAGAACGTTACAAGCAAGCCTATAAGACGCTTATTACGTTATAAAACAAAAATAAAATAATTTCAACCTCGAATGAGCTTTAAACAAGAAATAGAAAAACTAATTGACAGTAATTTGAAAACTTATCGGGACAATTCCGATAGGTTTATTGCAGACTATAACCGAGAACTGGAACTCACCAAAGAATACAATGGAAGACAACTATTAGAGTTGCTACAAAATGCTGATGATGCCGCTTCAAATGAGGTATTGATTGTTTGGGATAAAGTAAATGCAAAACTTACTATTTCAAACAAAGGAGAGCCATTTGAAACAGGAGGCATAAAATCATTGATGCTTGCCAACCTAAGCACCAAAACCAAAATAAGCTACATTGGCAACAAAGGATTGGGCTTTCGTTCCATATTAAATTGGGCAGCAGAAATAAACATCAATAGTAATGGCTGTATTATTTCATTTTCCGAACAAATTGCCAAGGATGTTTTTGTTAATCAGCTTAACTTATCAGAAAAAAGCAAACAACAACTTAGAATTGACAGGAATTTATCAAAGCAAACGGTGCCTTTTCCCGTATTGGCAATTCCTGCCATTTCAGAAAATGGTAATGCAAGCAGTTGGACGACTGCCATAGAAATTACCTATCGCCAAGAATTTGAAGCCGACATAGTAAATCAGTTGGCTGAAATTCGAGAGGAAATATTATTGTTTCTCAACAACATTCAAAAAATAACGATACAAAAAGGTTCTGAATCGCAGGAGTTGCATAGTGTAAAAGAAACCATTAAAGACTTTGAATTAATATCAATCAAAGACAAAAAATGGAAAGTATTTTCAAGAGAAAATATATTACCAACCGAATATCAGGATAAAAGCAAAAACGAACAGCAGTCCTATAATCTTAAAGTAGCTTTTCAGGATGATTTATCAGACAACTATAAAAAGCTATTCAATTTTTTCCCAACCCAACTTTCCATTTCATTGCCCTGCATTATTCACGGCACTTTTGAATTGAACAGCAGCAGAAACCACCTTAATGCTTCAAAGAAGAATGAATACATATTAAAGGAATTGGTGCAACTTTTAAAGGAGAGTGCTTTGTATCTAACACAACAAAATATTGATTGGCGACCATACAAACTTATCAGTCCATCGGCAACTGCTTCCGATTCCAAATTGATTGAAGACTTTTATAAAGAATTAGAGAGCCTAAAACAAACGGAGAAAATATATCCCTGCATAAATAAACAATATTATTTATTAGAACACGCAGCTTATTATAGCGATGAGTTTAATGGTTTTTTTCAGGAACATTTCCCAAATGTACTGCCCCAATTATTAATGCCTCTTAGCAATGAAGTAAGCACCAATTTCCCAAAAAGAACATTTAAGCACGATTTTTTGGTAAAAAAAATAGATACACTTTCCGAAACAGAATTAAGTATATTACTTCGTGCCGAATTAATTACACAGTTTGCTAAAATTGTAACTTTTGCAGATGAACAAGACCGTTTTTCACTTTTAGTAAATGAATCTGGCAAGGTAATTTCAAAAGAAGATTTAACATTTACACCTGTTATTCGGTCAGAAGAAAATTTCAATATTCCGAAATCGGTAAAAGTTGATTTTATGAAATCGGATTTGTATGATTTGCTGATTTCAAAATTTGAAAGTGGGTTTGATAAAAAAGAACCTAAATCAAGAGAGTTACAACGAAGCATAAAATCAGTTGTTAATCTGCAACCATATGACAGTAACAATGTGATTGATAAAATAATTACTGGCACAAAAGATGCATTAAAGTCCATTACAACTGTTGATGATAAAATCGATTGCATCAAGGAAATGGTAGCAGCACTTTATGCCAATTTCAAGAACATCGAGAACCGACAGGAAAAATTGAAAATTGCAGTTCCGCTAATTTCAAAAGCCAATAATATTTGTGATGCAGAAGATTTGTTTCTAAGTAAATCTTATACAAGTGGCGAATTGACAGAGACCATTTACGATGGAATATTGAAACTCAAAGATTATTTGGCATCATTGGAATTTTGGGTCTTAAACGATAGTGATTCCGATTCTATTGAAAGTTTCTTTCTATGGTTAGGCGTTAACAAACACTCAAAAATTACACTAATTAACCTTCAGAATAATTGGGCAGAGAAAGAATATATTGATTTTGTTTTTGCAAATGGCACTGACCATCCCGATAACTTTGAAATCAATAGAATTCAAAGAGATTCAATTGTATCAAAAATTGAACGTTTTAATGAAATTCAAAATTTATCAATAAATAAAATTATTCTACTTGCTTTAAAAGATGCTTCAATTAGAAAACTACTTGAAGCAAATGATGAGAAAATAAGTTGGCATTATGTTACTTGGCGACCTGCCATAATTACAAAATACTCCTATCTCCGATTCCAGTTTCTAAGGTCAAATATTTTTACGAAATATGTTTTAGAAGAAGGTGGCGAAGATTTGAACAAACTCATAAATGAAGATTTCCAAATTGACTATGAGTTCTTGGGGCAATACGGAATCAATAAAACAGAAGTAAAATCCATTCTCATTAAGTTAGGCGCTAAGGAATCTTTCAATGATATTTCTCCCGAAAATGTATACGAAATATTAATGGCAATTCCCGAAAAAGATTTAAGCAAAAAGGGCAAAGCAACCCAAACCATTTACAAAATGGCATTAGAAAGTTTGGTTAAACAAGAATCAACTTTCCCTGTGCCCGATGATATTGAATATTTTTCTCGTAAAGCAGGTACAGAAGAATATCAACCACGAACCTTAATTTATTATTCTGATAATTCAATTTTACCCAAGAAAATACTCAATACATTACCTATTATCAATCTCCCAAAAAGAATTGGGGAGGATAATGTAGAAAAATATTTTGGTGTAAAAAGTTTAAGAGAATTCAAAATTCAAATCAATGATCAAAATATACAATTCAATTCATGTAATGCAGATTTAAACAGATTATTTGAAAGCGTAAAACCGTATATACTTGCATACAGGTTAGAATCGCCAAATCTTAAAAAGAGAATTACAGATACAAAAACCAAAAAAGACGAAGCAAGATTATTAAAGCAATGTAAAATTCACATTGTAACCCAATGCCTTTTCAAATTTGGCGATAACGATGAAATACCAATTGACGAGAAAGAATTTATTAATGTGAAAGATACTTTCTATTTTAAGGAAAGTTCTTTACGCACCGTTGATGGTCTAAAAAAAGATTCCTTATTCTGCGATGCTTTTGCAGAAATGATGTGTATCATTTTCAAAGTAAACGATTTAAAGAACGATTTCCGACAAATACTCAAAAATGATTTTCAGGATACTATTCATTTAGCCAATCAGGACTTAGATAAGGAAAAAGTAGTGGAAGCTTTTGAACTACTTGGTGTTTCAATAGTTGAAATTGACTTCTGGAAAATAGTATTTGATTTAAAAGGGAAACAATTTATTGAGCCAGTCGAAACTACTGAAATATTGAAACAAAGGGTATTTTCAAACCTTGGTATCACTATTCCTGAAGGATATGCAAATGTAGATTTTGAAAGTTTCGGGAACAAAGAATCTTATGAACTTATTTATTTGTTGTGTGATGAATTAAATCTTTCAGTTAAGCAAGTGGCACCAACTGGTCTTTATAATTGGCATAAAAAGGAACTTATTGCTTGCATAAAAGATAATGAATACAAGTTCAAGCAACTTGTTTGGATAGTTGTTAAGAATAAATCCAGTGAACAAGGCACATTTATTTCTATTCTAAACAGTTATAATTTTAATTTCATCTCTCAGTTAGACAGTGAGATACTCAACCACGAGTTCGATTTAAAAGTAGATTATCTTTCAATTATCAAAGAACAAATACAAAAGCATTTTGATATTGATTTGGATAGCCAAATATCATATGATACAGAAATTCAAAATTTGTATGAAAATTTACTAAAGAAATTTAGTGTTGAGGAAGTTGACATTTCGAATGAAACAATTAGAAGTCTCCTGTTTTTTGAAGGAAATACAAAGGAAATTGAAAGGTATTTAATTGAACAATTTGGTGAAGAAGAAAGCAGTTCAAATAATGTGGCTTCAAAAGTAATTGGGGCGCTAGTGGATGCCTCATTATGCAAAAATGGAAAAACGCTGCAAGTTGATTCAGGCAATGGAAATGGGAGTTGGGTTCATTCAGGACATGGTGATAAAGGAAAGAAACGAAAAGGTAAAAAGGCTGAATTGTTGGTATACAACACTTTGGTATATAAATACGGTATTGAAAATGTAAAGTGGGTGTCAGGCAATTCTACAACACCAGACAAGAATGATAAACTTCATTATGATATTGAATATAAAAACGAAGCAGGTGAATGGAAGTATCTTGAAGTAAAAGCTATGTCAGACAATCAATTTATAATTTCAGGACCAGAAAAGGACAAAGGAATTGCAGAACCTGATAAGTTTGAAATGGCTCTTGTAAACGATAATACCATTTATATGGTTAAAGATATATTTAAGTTTAATATTGGGGAAACATTTGAAAGTAATTCAAAATTTGTGGCTTATGCTAAAGATTATGTTTTTATGTTTGACTTGAACTCATTGAATTCTAATTAAAGATTTAAATCATAACAAAGACTAATCAAGGGAAATGATAGGCACTATATCGAAGGAAAGGCCAGCTTGTAACAGAGGCTATGAAAAATGGCGGGTGTGGTAGTTGATTGGGAGGTTTGTCGCTCGCACGGACATTCGTGGGGGTTGATAGGAAAGCACCACGCAGTCCGCCACTTATCATAGCCTCAACCGTTATGTGCAAATTCAGATCAAATTGAACGGTCGACTTTAGGCTGACCACCCATGTGATAAAAAATAAAAAAGAGTGAAGACCAGATCCACTTAAAAAAACGGTGCGAACCGAAAGGTCAAACGAGTGGGAAAAATTAACATGCAGAAAATGTAGAAATTGATTTTTTTTATTTGTGATTGTAGTATAAAAAAATAAATATTTCAATACTAATCAATTAAAATAATATTATAAAAATGGAAGTTAAAAGTGCTAAGGATTTAGGGCGAATACTAAAAAACTCCAGCCCCAAAAAATAGTGATAAAAGGTAAGCTTTCCAGTCATGTAAAAACAATAATGGAGCCTTCTCGGTTAGTATGGAGTGGAATTGCAGGAGCAATAGCTACATTGTTAATAAGTGCTAAAGGTATTCTTATTCTGATTGCAAGTGGAACGGGAGCAGCTCCTGCAATCGTAATCGCAGGAGCTGTTGGTGGTGCTGTTATTGCAGTATTAGGAGTAAAAGCAACTGTTGTGGCGATCAAAATTGGTGATGCGGGGGGAGGTATTAATGTTTTAAACAAATTACGATCTTATAAAATCAAGTCTTACGAAAGCCATGACGTATAAAAAGAGGGTGAATTGGTATTAGAAAGTTAAATATCTAACCTGCAAGGAGGTGACTTGATAGCAAAATAAGGCGTCTGTTTGAGACTCAGGGACGTAAGGAAAGCGCCGATTAAAACCGGCAAAGAGTAAGGAATGAAAGAGTCCGACATGAATGCTGGAAACGTAGTGTATTCTTCGGGACGTAAGTAAATGAGGTAAACAGGAATAGGGGGCGCAGTTCAATAGCGTAGAAGATTGTATTTTGCAGTTCAGTGAGAAAACAAAAGATGTGTGCTGGCAGTGTTTGAAAAGAAAAAGACAAGAAAGCCAAATGCCACGAGGAGCGAGACTTGACACATCGGGAACGCTGCATCATGTAATGGTGCGGGGAATCGAACAGGGACATATCGTTCCGGATGATAGCGACAGAGTGGAATTTCTTTGCCGTTACCTTCCGGTCCATGGCCTTGAAGTCGCACACGTGGGGAGACCACTGGGACGAAAACAACTGCCAGCTGGCACACCGGAACAACAGGGGCGCGGACTCGGTCGCCCCGGTGTACGCCTATCCAGAAGGGGTCTTGGGCTATACGGTACCTGGAACCAGAGCGGCAACGTCATGGAGTGATGCAGCGTCTGGCATGACGAAACCGATTCCGCAAACACCGCCTCCGGCGAAGAGTCACTCCGCCAGGAACGGGGCTGCTGCTGGCGCTATCCCGAAAAGTTCGCCTTCCGCTGTTCGCAGCGCTCATTCGTGGTTTCCAAAGCCGTCAACGATTTCCGGGGATTTCGCCTCGCATTGCCGGTACAGCAGGGCTCAGGAGGAGCGGAAACAGGGAATGCGGTGCATCTCCCGGTTCCAGTGCAGGAGACTTTCGTTCATGCCTGGCGAAACGGATCGTGAATTGGTACCCACCTGAGCCTGCACAAGCAGGATAATGAGATAAATTATTGAAATAAATCTGTACTTTACAGCTTGAAAAGTTGGGACCAGCTTGCAAAAAGTGTTAAAACATGCACTCGATCATGCAAAAATCAAAAAACCAGTAACGCTTCATTGGTTGAGGCACTCTTATGCAACACATTTACTGGAAGCGGGAACTGATCTTCGATACATACAAGAGCTCTTAGGGCATAAGAGCAGTAAGACGACAGAAATCTATACCCATGTATGCGAACAGAGTTTACTAAAAATTTCCAGCCCCTTTGATAATTTGTAAAAAATATTATTCACCTCGAAGGTGTATAAAGGATGCCAGAATAGCTGGCTATATACACCTTTTGGTGGGATATGGTGCATATATAAAGGAGTTACCGGTCATGCTAAAAGACGACAGTGCAACAATAAAATGACAGAGAAAATGAACAGACAAGCCAACGCTTCAGCAAAATCAAAAGAGCTGCAACCCATCACAAAAGCCGACACAATTGCAGCACATTTGCTTTTGCCCCACGCTACAACAACCTTCGACATTTAAACTACAACCTTATTTTGACGACATATGCCAAATGAACTTTCCATACAACAACTATTACCAGAAGTCAACGACAGGTCTGTAATTGAAAATAAAATTCAAGGCAGCACTTTTATTGGAATTGATTTTGGCACTTCCACGACAGTTATAAGCTATGCGATTGCTGGCGACAAAAGCACACCAATTAAGACCAATGCAATTCCAATCCGACAATTGAACTTTGACGGCAATACTCTTTCACATCATCTTGTTCCTTCCTGTATAGCTTATCAAAACAATCAACTTTATGTTGGGCAGGGAGCAAAAATGTTGAAAAGCAAATTGCAGCCAGACCAAAATATTTGGTTCTCATTCAAAATGAATTTGGGAAAGGACAACGGACCTGAATTCACAAGAACAGAATTAAGAGAAGGAAACCCACTTGGCAAAATTGAAAACACATTAGATGCAACAAAACTTTTTTTCAAGAAGTTGAAAACAGAAATTGACAATTATACTCAAGAACAAAATTTGCCGAGACAACTTTTTTATTCTGTAAGTATCCCTGCATCTTTTGAAGCAAATCAAAGGGCAGATTTGAAAAGAGCATTGGAGTTCGCAAACATTCCGATAAACGAAACGCTATTTATTGACGAACCCAACGCAGCATTTTTAAGCTACTTGGTGCAAGCTAACAACAATGGATTTCAGAACTACAATATTCCAGTTGACAGCCCACTGCATATTTTAGTTTTTGACTTTGGAGCAGGCACGTGCGACATTTCAATAATTGAGATTGGAAGGAAGGCAGGAAAACTTTATTCAAAGAACATTGCTATTTCGCAGTTTGAGCAACTTGGAGGAGACGACATTGATAGAGCCATTGTCAAAGAAATACTTTTGCCACAATTGGCAAAACAAAACAACATTTCAGTTGAAGAAATAAGAGAGAACAATTACAAAAAGATTTTGCTTCCAAAACTTCAAGCAGTTGCGGAGCAACTGAAAATAAAAGTTTGTAAAGCAGTTGCATCAAATAAGGTTGGGCAAGAATTGCCCAACCTTATTAATTCAACAGAGAGAATTAATTTCCTCCAAACAATTGATTTCATTTTACCGAAGCAAGTAATGAAGTTTGAAAACCCTTCAATCAGTCCGAAAGAGTTTACAGACATCATGAAAAAATTTACAAGTGAAACACTTGCTTTCAATTTTCAAGATGATGTAGAAAGTTTGAAAAGCATATTCACTGTAATAAATTCTGCTTTGCTTAAAGCCAACATTGAGAAAGGCAGTATTGATTTAGTTCTATTAATCGGAGGCAGTTCATACAATCCATATATCCAAACTGCTTTATACCGACACTTTGATAACAGCGATATTGAAATACCGCAAGACCTACAGAGTCATGTATCAAACGGAACGGCAATAAATTCTTTTATGGCAAACGGTTTAGGCGTAGATATAATTAAACCAATAGTCAGCGAACCGATTTTTATAATCCTTCAAAATGAAGTAAAGAAAATAGTTGTTTATGAAGGAACCGAAATACCATGCAAAGAAATCTTGATTGAAGACTTAAGACCGCAACGAAATGACCAAATGGAAATTGAAATTCCTATTTGCGTTTCAACCAAAGATAAAATATTGACAATCCTAAAACTAAAAAGCGAAAAAGGTTTTAGCACGACCGATAAAATTACTTTGAAGTGTGACATCTCACATGACAAGCAAATAACATTCAGAGCATTTATTCAAAACCTCGAAATCTCAACAGAGCCATTAAATCCATTTGCAAATTCAGCCCTTTCAACAGAGGACATAGCAGAAAAAAAACTTTTGAAACTGCTTTACAAAGCGACAAAAGAAAACGGAGGTAAACCACCGCTTGATAAACTCAAAGCCCTTTCTCAGTTCTATGTAAAAACAGAAAGACATTTAAAAGCAGCGGAGACATTTGAGAACATTCAACAGTTAGACCCGAACAGACGATATGAAACTTCTATCTGCTATCATTACGCAGAGGCAGGAAGGAAAAAATTATCCGATAATTGGGCGGAGATTGCATATCAAAAAAGTCCAACGGGCACAAACGCTTACAATCTTGCTTTGACAAAAAGTTTGCAAGGAAAAACTGACGAGTATAAAAAGTTAATGGAAGAAGCGGTTACTTTGGAAAGTGATGCAGCAATGCTGACCTATGGTGAATATTTATTAAACAAAGAAAAAGAAAAAGCAGAGGAACTTATTCAAAAGGCATTTGACAAATGGTTTAAGGAATTTGAAGAAAACAAACTTAGCAAGAATGATTTTTCAAGATTAATACGTGCTGCAAAACAATTAGGTAAAATTCAAATTGCAGAACAAGTTCAAAAAGCAAAAGACAATTTGAAAAATGAAAAGGGAATAAGTTGGTATAATCCTGACAACACAGCAACTGACGGGAGAGAACAATTAGAAAACAAACACATTAATCTTTTAAACTAACAGAATATGGCTTGGTTCATTCCACCGACACGATTAGACCCTGTAGAACAGTTGCCATTCTTGCAACAAGTTGAGAACACTCCAGGAAGAAACCATTGGATTAAAGGGTTTGCAGGTAGTGGCAAATCTGTTCTTTTACTTCACTGCTTACTCATAGAAAAGAGAAGAAATCCAAACGCAAAAGCAATCATTGTTCTTTACACTTATTCTTTGATTGACATGATTAAGGAGGGCTTGCCAGAAGAATATAAAAATACAGAAGTCATTACCTTTTATCAATTCAGACACAGACATGATAACTATGATTTAATTTTAGTAGATGAAATTCAAGATTTGCCCGAGCATGACATTAGAGAAATTTGTTCAAAGACAACGACAAGTGGCAGAGTAGTTTTTGCAGGAGACATTAACCAATCAATTTATGACCATTCAACCCCTAACGGTACTATCAATACTATTTTGGGCATTCCTGAAAATTCAACTTCAACAACACTGAATAGAATTTGGAGATTGAGCAAAAGAATTAGAAAAATTTCTTCCGAATACTGCAATGACAGACAAAATTTTTTGGCTGCACAAGTAATGGAGTTTAACGCCAATGTTCCTGTTTCTTTAGTCAAAGCGGATAGTTTAGAGCAAGAGTATAAATGGCTTTTGACTTCCTCAAAAGAATATGCAGATGCAGGTTATGTTCCAGCAATACTGATTTCAAATCACGACCAAATAATTCAGTTTATTTCTTCCGTTTTACAAGATGAAAATAAACCACCATTAAAAAACGAATGGACTACAGGAGGAGACATTCAGTATTCTCCAATTAATCTGCACTTAAAACAGAACGGAATTAAACTTCAATATCTTGGAAATAAATTTGGCTCATTTGAAGAAGCACATTCAAAGAACTTAGTTACAATAATTACATATCACAGTTCAAAAGGACTTGACTTCAAAACCGTTTTCATTCCTTTTCTAAACAGCGATTACCAAATTTGGGGTGATTATGCAATAGCAAGGACATTGTTCTTTGTAGCTTTAACAAGAAGCAGAGAACAATTAATCCTTTCCTATTCAAGAGAGAAGCATTCATTCTTAACTCAAGCCCTTGTGGCAGAATGCACACCAAAAAATGCAGTTGATGAATTAAGAAGAATTCAAAACCCTTTAGGAAATTTGAACAACGACAATGATGTTGTAGTGATTTAATAAAAATGAAAATGATTGCAATAGCAACAAACATATACGACTTTACAAATTGGCTGAAATACGGAACAAGAACTGTTTCAAAGGAAATGCTAATTGACTTATTTGATCCAAACCAAAAAAGTGAAACACTTTTAGAAAAGGTAGGTTTGTTTGAGGAGGACTTTGAAATTTTCTTTTGCGTTTTGAACGAAACATTCCTTTATCAAACTGACACAATTTTTCCAGTTACGGTTTATCAAATCACAGAGATAAAACCATTGTCAGAGAAAGTAATTTCAATTCTTAAACAGAAGTTAGGCGATTTCAAAATCTCAACTCCTATTGACAAAACTCTTTATAAAAAACTTCACACCGAGAAACTAAAAAAGATTTCGTTTGATGGTTTGAATTATATCCGAGAATCCTTTTCACTTTTTACGACACCCGTAAATCAAAATATTTTTCAGTCAATAATTGAAGCAAAAGCGAAAAGTTTTTTTGAAACATCATCAGACAAAGACAGTTGGTTTGATTTTCTTATTTCCTATGAAAGAGCCAAACCATATCCTGTTGCTGACATTGGTTTTCTTTACGATGTTGGTGCAATTTATAGGGAACGGTTTAACATCACTGATGATAATATTGCTAATCGTGAACTTCTGAAAACACAAGACCCCGACAAGTATGAACTCATTTCACACATTGTAGAACTATCAAAGTTTTTGCAAACCGGAAATCAAGAAAGTCCGTTTTCTTCTTTCCTTAAATTTTATGAAACTTCCGAACTGCTTAAAGTATTCAACAAAGAACTTCACCAAGAAGAAATTCCCGAAACGCTGAATCACATTTTACTTTATGCTTTCTTCTTCAAGTTTAGAAAACTAATTCGTGACACACACGACTTGACTGATAGTAAATTTACTTCACAGGTTGAAAGGTTTCTCAGAGGCTCAAAAGAAGAAGCCACTCTTTCGTTATTGATGTGCGGTCTAATGTTCGGTTCATTAAAATTTAAAGAGCTTTATTACGCCAGTAAAATTCTTTCAATTAGTGATGAGCCAAACTTCCCATTTGAGCACCCAAAAACACAAGTTAAACCGAAAGACAAGAAACAACCTACCGAAGTAATTAAAGAAGAAACTAAAATTTCTGTAAATGGTTCGGAGTCCTTTGATGTAAATACATTTTTTAAAATCGATTTTGTAATTGGCAGTTTGCATAAGTCGCTAAAGACAAAAATTAGCAAAGCTTTTGACGCGGCATTACATCCAAAAAAAGAGTTGACAACAGATAAAAAAACATATTTCATCAACTACTGTGCGCTGTAGCCAAGCCTTACAAGAGATGAGGGAAGGCCCCTCGCACTCGGCTTGCAGGAGCAGGGTGCAAACCACCGTAAGCGGCGTTGGTCAAAAGCTCTCGTCGTGAG
>Ga0209083_1002821_pt1 | contig 15661 bp, 7 predicted proteins | sample AM7aDNAmetaG_FD_184132 | JGI IMG/M metagenome (GOLD analysis project Ga0209083, IMG submission 184132) | Freshwater microbial communities from Finland to study Microbial Dark Matter (Phase II) - AM7a DNA metaG (SPAdes) (version 3) | ecosystem: Environmental > Aquatic > Freshwater > Lake ...
TGGGCAATGCGTGTGACCACCTGCCGGGCGCTCACTTCAGTGCCTGTTCCCGGGACGCCGGCCTTGCGAAAATACTTGGATACAATAATGTCCGTCGCAAGCTGGCTCCAACTCTCGGGCACCTCGACATTTTCCATCTTGAAAACAACCGAGCCGTCCGGATTCGTGATCACCGAACTGCGTTTCACGTATTTGATCTCATCCAGCGGATGTATGCCGGGCTTCGTAAAAAATCTTCCAAATGAGATCCCTTTTCCGGGGACTGTCAGATCCTGCGCGGGCATCAGCTTCTCTGTCTTCATAAGGCTATTTCTCCCATTAAACTTTTTAAAAGCTTATTAAATATCACTACATGTTGATGCCTCTTGAGAGGTCACACACTACATATAGTATCGCTTTCGTCTTTTTTTAATTCAAGATTCTTCAGGTGATTTTTATCTTTGGAGCCGGGAATTTCTTCTCTGACCTTTGAAGGCCGGGAACTTGATTTGAAAAATTTCTGTGTGGTGATCCTCGATATCCGGAGTTTTTAAATATTTCTGTTTGCCGCAGGATTGAACGGAATTTTTTTTGCGCTCAATCGTTTGGCGAGTGGAATTCTAACAAAGAAATTTTCGAAGTCAAACGCTTATTAATTTATTTTTCGGATTTTTTTTTAAAATTATTTGCCGATGCAAAATTCCGAGAAGATCACGTCCAAAAGATCCTCGGAATAAACCTCGCCGGTCAGCTCTTTCATGGCCTCGAGCGCCGCACGGAGGTCCGGCGTCACAAATTCAAGCGACATTTTTTCTCTAAACGACTTCTCCGCGCTCTCCAAAGCCACAAGCGCCGATTCCAGAGAATTTTTGTGCCGCAACTTCGTGATCTGCTCCCCCGTCTCGGAAGTTTCTTCCTCCAAAAAACAGGCGATCGTTTCCTCAAGCTCCTTAAAGCCTTCCCGTGTCCTGGCAGAAAGAGGGATCCGCGGCTTTTCTCCGGTCAAAGCCTGAAGATCTTTCGCCCCGGCCCCGGCGGGAAGATCCGACTTATTCACGATCGCGATCACCTTTTTTTCCAGAGGAATATTTTCATAAACATGCCGGTCCGAAAGATCGAGAGGCAAAGAACCATCCACGACATAAAGAACGATATCGCTTTCCCGAAGAGCTTCAAGCGCCCGGTCCATTCCCATTTTATCCAGCGGATGTCCGGGCCCCGGGACGAGGCCCGCCGTATCGCGCAGCCGGAGATAAAAACCGCGGATCTCGAGCGCCTCTTCCAGCGGGTCGCGCGTGGTATGCGGCATGTCCGAAACAAGGGCCCTGTCGCGTTCAAGAAGCGCATTAAAAAGTGAGGATTTCCCGACGTTCGGTTTTCCCGCGATCGTCACAAGGATCCCTTCACGTATCAGCTGGTTACGGGAAAAACCCGCGAGCAGCTGGCGGATCTTTTCCCGGATCCGCGTGAATTGTTCCTGCATGCCATTTTTTACATCGATCTCCAGATCCTCTTCAGGAAAATCGAGGTAGGCTTCCATGTGCGCCAAAAGCCTCACAAGATCGTCTTTAAGCGTCTTAAGCGCCCTGGATAAGGAGCCGGAAAGCTGGCGGATAGCGATCTCAAGAGAGCGGCCGCTCTTGGCGTGAATAAGATCGAGCACTGCCTCGGCCTGCGTAAGATCGATCTTTCCGTTCAGGAACGCGCGGCGCGTGAATTCCCCGGGCTCGGCGTGGCGAACGTTTTTTGAAAGAAGAATTCCGAGGATCTTTTTGGTGATCGCGAAACCTCCGTGACAGCTGATCTCGATCACATCCTGTCCGGTATAAGACTGCGGCGCGCGAAAAATACTGACAAGCACCTGGTCCACGGGAGCTCCCGAAGCGTCGAGGAATTTTCCCCACACGACTGTATTAGAAGGCCTGTCTTTTAAACTATTTTTCTCATGAGACATGAAGAAAGGCTGCACGGAATCAAAAGCCGCGGGACCGCTCACGCGGATCACCGCGATACCGCCCTCACCGGCCGGTGTCGCCACCGCCGCGATCGTGTCATCCATTTCTAATTTAGACATAGTCTCCCGCGCAAGGGTCAACGATCCGCGCGTAACGGCTTGATCTTACGTTGCGCTTTTCCTGCGTCGCAGGCTGAGCGTTGCCCGGTTGTTAAGATTTTTCTCGCTTCTCCCACCAAATAAAATGATCCCGTCACCACAACGCACGCGCCAGGCGCTGACGCTTTTCTTACCAAAGAAAATGCTTCGCCGGCATTTTTTGCCGTGAGAACAAAATTAAAAAGGCCTTTCGCTTCATGAATGAGCATCGCTACAGGCTTGGCGCGGCTTCCCGCGATCCCCGTCAGAATTACTTTTGAAAAAAATCCGCCTAGCTTGCGAAGCATCTCGCGGCTATTCTTATCATTCATCGCGCCAAAGACGAGCCAGGGATCCCGCGCCCGCATCGCTCTTAAAGAGCGCACGAACTCCTTTGTTGAGATCGGATTATGCGCTCCGTCCAGAATAAATCTCCGCCCGTTTCTATAAAAACTTTCCATACGGCCATTCCATTTCCCGGAGCTCAGTCCTATTTTCGAAAGCTCCGGTGTGACGGGAAAATCAAAATACTTTCTCAGTATTTCACCCGCCTTCAAAGCCGCGCCGGCGTTCATTTTTTGAAAATCTCCCGCCAACAAGAGAGGAATTCCGGAAACCGGTTCCGTCTTCCATAAAAAACCCCCGGTTTTCTTTACGGCGCGCTCGATCACGCGCTGCGCTTCCGGAAATTGCCGGGCGATCACCGTATGACCCCGCGGTTTTATGATCGCGGCCTTTTCCGCGGCGATCTTTGCGACCGTATTCCCCAAGAACGCCATGTGATCGAGATGAATGGGGGTCAGGATCACAAGCGGCGCTTTAAGAACATTCGTCGCATCCAATCGACCGCCAAGACCGATCTCGAAAATGCCGACTTTGATCTTTTCTTTCGCGAAGATCCAGATCGCCAAAAAAGTCAGGATCTCGAAATAGGTTAAACATCCGAGCTTCTTGGCTAGAGGCCTGGTTTTCAGGATTCTCCTGATCCCGGTAAGCCCTTCCGCCCAAAGATCCTGTGAAACCATGGTCCCCTGGACCCGTATTCTTTCGCGGCAAGTTTCCACATGAGGCGAATGGTAATAACCGGTCTTTATCCCGTTGGCTGTCAGGATCGATTCTAGAAAAAATCCCGTGGAACCTTTTCCCGTCGTCCCGGCGACTAGAACGGGGAAGAATTCTTCCTCGATATGGCCGGACGCGTGAAGAAGATGCTCCATTCTCTTGAGATTAAAAAAGGAGTTCGCCGGAAGAGTCGAAAGTCTTTCAAGATCAAGAAAACTTTCGAGAAAACGGAGCGCCTGGGAGTAGTTCATGTGAAGAGCGTAAGGTGTACGGCGCGCGGAGTAAAAAACGCGAGACCCCGCGCGCTGTACGCCGTACTCACGTCAGTGTTTAAAGTGCCGTTCACCGGTAAAAGCCATGGCGATCCCGGCCTGATCACACGCGGCGATCACATCAGCATCCCGGATCGAACCGCCGGGCTGAATGATGGCCTTGATCTTGTGCTTGGCCGCGATCTCAATGGAATCGGGCATCGGAAAAAAGGCGTCGCTACCGAGCATCGCTCCGTCCGCGAGATAGCCGGCCTTCTGCAAAGCGATCTGCACCGAATCGACGCGGGACATTTGCCCGGCGCCGATCCCGACAGTGTGTTTCCCCTGGGTCAGAACGATGGCGTTCGACTTCACGACCTTCGAACACTGGAAAGCAAAGATCAGCTCTTCTGTTTCCTGGGGAGAAAGCTTGGCCTTCGTGACGAATTTCAGTTCTTTTTTGAGGGCCGCCATATGATCTTTGATGGGCCTGTTTTTTTCCTGGACTAAAATGCCGGTGCGCAGGAACTTCACATCATAAGGATTTTCGTCACGGAACTGATGGACTTCGATCAGCCGGAGATTTTTCCGGGCCTTGAGAAGTTTCAGCGCTCCCGGTTTAAAGGAGGGCGCCACCAGCACTTCGAAAAAAGAAAGTTTTTCGAGGACTTTCTCTGCGATATTGCGGTCACAGCAGCGGTTGATCCCCACGATCCCGCCGAAGGCCGACAGGATATCGCCTTCGATCGCTTTTTCGACCGCGACAAGGGTCTGTGTGTCCTGCGCGATTCCACAAGGGTTGTTGTGTTTGACCACGCACGCGGCCGGCGCGTTAAATTCCGCAAGAATATCGAGTGTCGCGTCGACATCCATGAGATTATTAAAAGAAAGCTCCTTCCCGTGAAGCTGCGTCCAGGAGGCCGAAGCCTTGTGCGTCGTCGGAATATAATAGGCGGCCTTCTGATGCGGGTTCTCGCCATACCGGAGATCCTGGGCCTTTTTGAAATGGAACACGAATTGCGGCGGCAGCGCGGGTTCTTCGCCGGTCTTTTTCTTGTGCCGGGCCATGTACTGGCTGATCACGGCATCATACGCGGAGGTCTTTTCAAAAACTTTCTGGGAAAGAGCGAAGCGCGTCTCATCGGTGACGCTCCCTTTGTTCCGGTCAAGTTCCCCGGCAACGCGTTCATAATCGGCCACATCCGTGATCACGGTCACCGACTGATAATTCTTCGCGGCGGAACGGAGCATGGAAGGCCCGCCGATATCGATGAATTCCTTGGCCTCATCAAGACTGAGATTCCCTTTGCTTGTGGCTTCTTCGAAAGGATAGAGATTCACCACGACAAGATCGATGGGCTTGATGCCATGGGCCTTGACCTGTTTCCGATGGCTTGCCTTGTGGCGGAGAAAGAGAAGTCCCCCGTGGATCTTCGGGTGAAGGGTTTTGACGCGGCCGTCGAGCATTTCTGGAAATCCCGTGTAATCTTCAACCGCCATCGCGGGAACCCCCGCCTGCTTGAGCGCGTTCAGGGTGCCGCCTGTGGAAAGAATTTCCGCGCCGTGCTTTCGAAGAGTCCTGGCAAAAGGAATAAGACCGGTTTTATCGGAAACGCTGATCAGCGCGCGGCGAACGGTGTTTCGTGGCATAAGCTTGGATCCTCCTTTTAAAATGGCGGTGTAATTTCAAAGTAACGGGCCCAGGGATTCCGGCGCCGATCGTGCGGCCATCCAGTTCCCGGACCGGAAGTATTTCCCACGAAGTATTGGAAAGGAATGCTTCATCGGCGTTAAAGAACTCATGACGTGTCAGGGGAACTTCCAGGACCCGGATCCCGATTTCGAGGGCGCATTTTATCACAAACCTGCGGGTCACTCCATTCAAGATTAGGTGCTCCGGCGTCGTCAGAAGCAGCGCGTCACCTCTTTCCACACCCCCGGGGTGTGTGGAACGGTATTTGATGATAAAAAAGTTGCCGATGCGGGATTCGGAGAGAACTCCCCGGGAATCCAGAAACAGCCATTCATAGATCTTTTCCGGATGCGGCTCGGTGCTGGCCAGAACCGCCTGCTGATAGGCCGAGGCCTTGACCTGCCACGGAAAAGTATTCGGACCGCCGCGGGGAAATGACGCGGTCTTGAGCGCCACGCCTTTTTCATAGATCTCCCGGGGATGCTCCCGGTGTCCCACGATCACAAAGGTCTGCCCTTCCCACAAGGTCAGCCGCACATAACATTCCTTTTCGCCGCATGCCCGGAGAGCTCCTCTCAGGGATTTCCGGAGTTCCTTCAGATCAGGAAAAGACCTGCCCCGGCATCTTTTTTTTGTCTGAAGGCTGCCGGGACCGGCCCCATTAACCTTTGAATCTCTTAATAGAGAATTGGACCCGTAGCCGGTGGTCTTCGCCGATTCCAAAAGCCGCGCCAGGTGATCCTCCTCGTGAAGGATACGCCCGCCATAAACCCGCATACTCTCAAAAATACCGGACGCCTCCGTCCGCATCAGCTCGAACGGGATTTCTCCCGTCACTTCCCTGCCATTTTGATAGATCTTGTAATTCATGATTTTATCCGATCGTAGCGGCCATCCCGACCTTCAAAAGATTAATCAGGAGTCAGGATAGTCCATATTTCCAATAAAAAAATAATGCCGCTCAGGGCAACGTACGGCGCGACAAACGGGTTTTATTCTTTTCCCGGAACCGCGCGCTTGACGCGTTCTTCCCGGAACTTGCCTCACGCAACGCTTTCACGAGCGCCTCCGCTTTATGAAGCGTCTCCTCATATTCCTTTTCAGGATCCGAATCGTGCACGATCCCGGCCCCCACCTGAAGAAATCCCTTCCCCTTCCGTAACAGGATCGTACGGATCACGATATTAAGGTCCATATCCCCGCAAAGATCGATATATCCAAGCGATCCGGTATAGACGCCGCGCTGCACGGGCTCAAGCTCATCAATGATCTCCATGCACCGGATCTTGGGACATCCCGTGATCGTCCCTCCGGGGAACATAGCCCGGATGACGTCAAGGGCGTCTTTTCCCTTGTGAAGCTTCCCCGTGATCTTTGAGACAAGATGCACCACGTGCGAATACCGCTCAAGCGTCATAAACTCTTCAACCTTCACGGATCGGAAGTCGCAGACGCGGCCGAGATCATTGCGCTCAAGATCGACCAGCATCAGGTGCTCGGCTTTTTCCTTGTCGCTTTCCAGTAGCTTTTTACGCCACGTCGCAGGTTTTTCCGCGGCGCCTCGGGCCGGACAGGTCCCGGCGATCGGCCGGGTCTCGCAAACGCGGCCCTTCTTGCGGATCAAACGCTCAGGCGACGCGCTCACGATCTCCAGTTCCCCCGCTTTAAAAAAACACGAGAAAGGCGACGGATTGATCGCGCGAAGCTTGCCATAAAGCTCAAGCCCGGATCCTTCGTACGCAAAGGAGAAACGCTGCGAAAGATTCGCCTGATAAATATCACCCGCCGCGATATATTCCTTGGCCCGGGAGACCATCGCTTTAAATCTGCTCTTCGCCATCTCCGGCACGAACTTGTTCATCCGGAAATGCCGCGCGGACCCCGCCGGAGCTTTTTCAAAATAACTTTTCAGCTTATCACTTTCTTTTCGAGCCGCACCCTTCGCAGCATGCATCACAAGGCGATAAACGCGCTTCTCATGATCGTAAACGATTACGTTCCGGAAAAGCCCCAGAAAGATCTTCGGGATATCCGGCCCCGGCTTGGCGCGTAAAAGGAACTTGTCGCAAAGCCCGGCCGCCTCATACCCGAGGTATCCGACGAACCCTCCGGAAAAAAAGGGAAGCGAACTTCCGGCAGGAGTCTTGTATTTTTTTAAAAGCTCCCTGAGCACCTGGAAAAACCGGCCCGCAGGATATTTCCCGTTCACTTCGCCTTGGACATGAAGCAGATCTTTTTCGAGGCAGACCTCTAGGACGGGATCCATTCCGATATAGGAAAAGACCGGATCAGTCGACGCATGCCGGGGGCTGCCCGGATCTTTGCCGTGCCGGAATTGAGGGGAATCGGGAGTATCTAAAAAAAAGCAGGCATTCGATCTTGCGTGGACGACCTGAAAAACTTCCCAGGGTGTTTTGGCGGAGCGGAGCGTTTGGATCACAAGAGACATAAGGTCCCTGAAAAACGACGAGCAGTACCGTTTAACTTATTCTTCGTGCGAATGGAAAATAAGCCCGGTCGCGAGCTTGGGATAGAAGTAGGTGGATTTCTGGGGCATTCGTTCGTTCACGGCGCCCATCTTTTCGAGCATATCGACTCTGGGCGGCTGGAGCAGAAAAACCGCTTCCGCCTGGCCTTTGTTAAGAAACTCGACGGCCCCGTCCACGGTGTGCTCGAACTTCAGAACCGATTCCCAACGTTCTTCTTTCAAACCCAGCAACTCGGCAAAGATCAGATGCGCGAGCACATTCACATTCAGGTTATACCAGATCTCGGGCTTATTCAGGACCATACGCGCTTTCGCCTGCGCCTTTTCGATCATAGTTAAAAGGAAACAACCTTCTTTCAGGACCAGGCCAAAAACCTTTCCTTCCTCATCGTAAGAAGCTGTCATCTCCTTCAGCTTTGAAAGTGAAACTTTTTCGACCTTGAAATATTCGCCGAGACGAAGAAGGGCTTCGCTGCCCTCCATGCCGAGCTTCGTCAGGATCCGGTGCGTCGGCAGGACGATAAACCCGGGATCATCAAAACTCACAAGAGCCATGTACATGTAATCGAAGGTGAACACCGACTTCGGCCTGGCGTACATCTCCTGGCGCTTCCATTTGGCGTATTCCAGCGCCGTTTCGTAGCGATGATGTCCGTCGGCAATATAGACCGTCCTGGATTCCAGGCTTCTATGAAGGCTGGTGAGAATGTCCGGTTCCTCAATGGCCCGGAGTGTGTGCACGATAGCGTCATCATCCTCGACCTCGAAAATATCCCGCGAGTTCATGGGGTCCTTGATAATGCTCCGGACTTCAAAGCCTTCATCCTTATAAAGTCCGAACACCGGAGAAAAATTCGCTTTGACCGTCTTGAGCAGTTTCATGCGGTCCGCCTTGGGGCCGCTCAGCGTCTTCTCATGGGGAACGATGATGCCTTTTTCGAACGGTTCAAGCCGGACGCGTCCCAAAAGCGCCGAGCGATTCTTGATAAGGCCGGTCACGGGATCTTTAAAGGTCTGCCGGTACACGTAAAAGCTGGGAACATTCTCCTGGACCAGGACCCCTTCCTCCTGCCATTTCTGAAAATCGTCGCGGGCGCGGGTGTAACCGTTCTTTTGCTCGTTATCGGAAGCCTCTTTTTTATTCAGAATAAGGCGGATGCAGTTAAAAGGCGACCTGTCATAAAGCTTCTTCTGTTTTTCCGCGGAGATCACATCATAAGGCGGCGCCAGGACCGTCGAGACATCGACGCGATCGGTGTTATAGCGCCAGGCCCTGAACGGCTGGAAATCGAGCTGTGTTGTTATCGCTGGGGAGTTATCCATAGGGGCGGAATATTAACATAAAGCCGTGTTCTTTGACAATAATATCGGAACGCAAATTCGAAACGCAAAATGGAAGATCATCACCCGCCTCTGAGACCGGGAGTCAGAGGTGGGCCGCGGAGTTTTTAGAAATCGAAGCGGGCGGTAAGGTAGTAGGTTTGATCCAGGAATTGATCCCGCAGGGTGAAATCGTAGTTAGCCGTGAGCGTCATATTCCCGATATTCATGAACGCGAGCTGGAGCCCCGTTAAAAAACCGTTCTTCGACGGATGCGCGCCCGCACTATTAAAAGAAGGGCCTCCGCCCACAAAAGACGACGTCGACTGGAACATATCCGAGATGTAATCGTAGAGCCACGCCCCTTTGATTGAAGGAACAAAGGTTCCCCAGTTCTCTTTATAGATCGGATAACCGAACTTGAGACCCAGTCCCTGCTCCAGAGTATTGTATCCCTGCCCGTTGACGTTCAGGTTCAGTGAATCCGCCCCGGTTTCCGTGTAGCGATTCATATACAAATAAGTGTATTCGAGGGATGTGAAAGGAGTGATCTCGAGCGCTTTCGTCTTCTCAAAGGTCATGGTGTAGCCTAATTCCGTCTTGGCTGAATACTGCTGTCCGTAATGGTCCGCTTTCGCCGTCCTGGTTTCAGACCCGAGCGAGATATCGCGGCGGCTGTCATATCCGTTCGCTCCGAACGCCAACATCCCGTCCGCGTACCACCATTGGCGATTCGGCCGGATATAGCCTCCGTTCTTCGCGGCTTTGCGACCAAGCTCAAGATCCGTCGAATCATAGCTTCCGTAAACCGTTGTCTGAAAACTGTTGATGCCCGACGAAGGACTTCCGGGAGTCTTAGAATGAACGCCCGCGTAAGAATATCCCCCCGCGAGACCAATGCGTCCATGCCGTCCTAAAAGTTTATCCACGCCAATCGAAGTTCCGAACGTATTCGCCCGGAATCCCTCGATCCCCTGACGCGTCCCCTGATTCGCGTGACTGCCCATTCCCTGCATCCAGAATCCCGCGCCCTGGAACATATCCCCGGTCGCCAGCCCGCCCGCGAATCCGTTTCTCCAGAACCCGAGGCGCTGTCCCACGCTCGTAAGAAGCTGCCCCATCATCATCTTGCTTCCCTGAACATCTCCCGAACTCACGTCCGGCACCATCGTATCCAAGGCCTCACCGAGCTGAGGGGCCGAAAGAGTGTCCAGCGTTGTAAGCACATTGGCCATATCTCCCGTCGCACCCTGCGCGGCGATCACTTCCAGCGCCTTTCCGGCCGCCAGTCCGTTCGAGTCGGCTTGCGGCGCCGTATCATAAGTATTAGACCGGACCGCTGTCAGGATCAGATCATTTCCATCCGTCGAACCGGTAAATGTCACATGATTATTCCCAACGACATTGATGGTAGGGACCGATACGCTCCCACCGGCTGAGCCATCTATAATGGTATAAGTGGTACCACTTGCAATACGGGTTGATGAAACATTCAGAGTAACACCAGAGCCGGAGTTAACGGTCGCAGTGTGACCTCCGCCTCCTGTCAGATCAATTAATCCGCTGGTTGCCCCATCAATATTTAATGATAGCGTAGAGCCAGCGCTTTGAGTGTAAGTACCGTTGATATTCAAATGAATAAGCCCCACGTCAAGAGTCGCGTTGTTCGTGACTCCTCCCGCGCCCGTACCGAGTGCGTTGACATGGCCAACCTGGACTGTCCCCGCGCTGATCGTAGTCACGCCGGAATAAGTATTATTGCTATTTAAAATCAGCGTGCCGGTCCCTAACTTGGTCAGGCCACCAGTACCACTCATAACGCCGCCGATAGTCGCAACACTCGCACCGGTATTATTAATCGTAAGCAGGTGAGCGGCATTATCCACAGTTGAGGTAAAATTGATATTCCCGGTCCCAGCTGAAGTGTTGATGGCAAGGGCGGCGCCCAAAGTAGTAGCCCCTGTAATCGTCACGCTATTCCCCGCGGTATTATCCGTAATAATGCTTCCATTCAAGGTAATGCTGTGTCCGGTAATAGCCACCGTATTGATCTCATTGGCGTTTCCAATGGCTCCTACTGTCACATTCGCCAATTGCGCATCGAGTGTCACGTCCTCGGAACTGTTCCCCCTTATCACCCCCATCGTAATATCACCGCTGCCCTGCGCACTCCCGGCGGTGGTCACGAACAGATCGGAGCCATTTCCTAAAGTTGTCGTGCCGGTAAAACCAATATTCGCCGCATTTGTCGTAAATGTCGTCAGTGCGCCGCCATTCATATTGATCGCATTCCCCACGGCGCCCGCGCTGTAGGTCTGAAAAGTCGTTGTATTGTAATTGGTTCCCGTAAAGGTAAGAGAGCCTCCAGAAGTCAACGCGGCCACAGTCGTCCCGCCAACGCCAGAGACGCCAACTTGCGTACTCGTTCCAATGTTTGCAAGAGTTATACCGTTACCCCCAACGGCCAAACTCGTTAATGTTCCGCTCGTTCCCGCGCCGATCGCCCCGTCCACCGTCACATTGCCGTGACCTCCAGTAAGCGTCAAGGCACGCGCTCCGCCTGTGGAATCCACCGTGCTCGTTAAATGAATGGTTCCCGATCCATCCGATGTGCCGGAGGTGTTAATGGTTATGGTGGCCGCGCCAAGGAGCACGGGGCCGGTTATTGTCACACTATTGCCGCTCGTATTGTCCGTAAGGATGTTCCCGTCTAAAGTAACGCCGCCGGGACCGGTGAGGACTACCGTGTTAATGTCATTACTTCCACTCACTCCGATGGCCCCAACCTCAATCGTCTTCGCTCCGACTACGCCATCCGCACTGAGCGTCACATCGTCGTGGCTAGTACCCTGGATCGCTCCGACGCTGATCGCGCCGCCGTTGGAATAAACGAACAGATTAACGGTTGTCTGACTCCCTGTCCCTAGCATTATATTCGCTGTGTTAAAGGAAATAGCGTTGTTGTTTGAAATAAATGTGATGTCGCCCGTTGAGGCCAATTGCATGCTAAGATTATTTCCTGATGCGGCGGTATAGGTCTGAGCGCCCGTTGTACGGTAAGTGTTCCCTGTGAAGGTAAGAGTTCCGATATCGGTTCCGGATCCGGTTCCGTATGTTGTTGCTGTCACAACTGTCGATCCCGTCACACCCACCGCGCCGCCGCCGATACTGCCAATAGAGATGTCATTCCCGGCTATGCTAACGGAGGCCAACGCGTTGACTGCGCCAATATTTCCAATAATCATATCGTTTTTTAACCCCGCACCGCCGTTCTCTATTGCAAAAGCCCTGGCCGTGGCATCGAAGCTATTCACATTACCCAGAGTCAACTGCCCGCCAACCGTTGTCGAGGTATAGCCGCCCGTAACAGTGATGGTGGAATCTCCCGTTAAGGTCACATTCCCAAAGTCAAAACGTTGCGTCCCCGAATTTGTCGCAATTCCAGGGGTACTACTCCCTAGTCCAATAGTCAAAGTACCGGCTCCCATGGACAAATTTCCAAGGCTTTGGGTCGTTCCGGCTCCATCTGACAGTCTGATAGAATTAATCTGCGTAGTACCGCTTACCGTTGTGGCGCGACCAAGGGTCAGGTTATCATCATTAATTAGCAAGGTAGTGCCATCTCTCATTGTAAGAGTTGATGCGCCCGTACCTAAGACGGTATTACTGCCCGTCACGACAACGGAACCTTCATTGATCGTGGTATTGCCGGTATAAGAATTATTACCGCTTAAGGTGAGAATTCCCCCGCCGGACTTGGTAAGACCGGTAGCGCCCGCGTTATTAGCAATCACAGAGGCGATGGTCAGGCCATTCAGGGTATTATTCTGAATCACCACTAAATCTCCATTGGCAGCTCCGCACAGCGTACCGCCGGTGATGGTCGAGAGATTATCACGCACGGTGTTGGTGACCAGAATCCCTCCGGAAGAAATAGTAGCAGTACCACGTAAAGTTACCGTATGAGCGCCGTCGTTCGCATTGAATCGAAGACTGCCGGTCGTAGAGAGGTTCGCAACATCGCTATCAGTCGTGACTGTAGTGTTGGTGGTGTTGGTTGTGTTGTCTGTCCAAGAATTGTTAGTGTAACTAGCAAGAGCCGTAATGGCTCCGTTTGCTCCGGCAGAATTGATGGCCCAATCCGTGCCGTTCACAGTAGCCCAACCTCCGAGAATGCCGTTGACGTTCGCGTTGTCGGTGGTGGCAATGCCAGCCGTACCAAAATCAATCGTGCCGCCGGTATTGCGGGTGATCGTGTTCATTTGCAGCGTGGCAGTACCCGAGGATCGCGTCACGGCCGATGCGCCGGCGTTGATCGTTGTTGATGCAACGACTTCGGTATGTGTGCCTCCTACGAGATTGACGGTTCCGCCTCCGAAGACCAAGGCTGCAGTATCAGAAAGCTTGCTGTTGTCTTGCGTAGTGTAATCAAGAGTAAGCGTCCCGCCGTTTATAGTCGTCGTACCGGTGTAGGTATTTGCGCCACTCAGGGCGAGAGCCCCCGAGCCATTTTTCGTGAGAGTGCCGGTGGTTGTAGTGACTGCGCCGGTGATGTTTGTGTTGGCAGTACCTCCGATGGTCAAATTTTGACCGGCTCCAGTCACAGCACCCAATGTCAACTGCCCACTTGCCTCGCTGCCTTCGTTGGCATTGATCGTGGCTGCCCCCGATAAAGTCGTGATCCCCAAAAAAGTCAACCCTTGCGTACCTGTCTTGGCGGTAGTGCCCAATCCAACGGTCAAAGTATTGTTTCCAATATTCAAAGCGCCAAGGGTATGGGTGATACCCGCCCCATCAGTAGTCAACGTGTCGGAATTAATGGCGGCGTTGCCTGTCACGGTCACATCGCGGCCAAAATTCAGTCCTCCGCCCGCCGTAGTATTGGCAAGGCTCAGTGTCCCCCCGGAGATCGTAACCGTCCCTGCGCCCAAAGCACTCGCACTGGTTGTAGCCATGAGCGTTCCGGCGTTAATGGTCGTTGTGCCGGTGTAAGTATTTATGCCAGAGAGCGTGAGGGTTCCCGCACCCGCTTTGGTCAAACCGCCCCCACCGCCACTGATAATACCGCCAACTGTAAGCGTGTTAGCATTGGCCGTAATGGTCCTGGTCGCCGCGCCAAGACCAACACTCCCCGTGCCAAGGTTGAGGTTGCGGGTGCCGGTAAAGGCGAAGTCACCGCCGATCGTGATAGCGTTATTACCGGCATTGGTGATCGAACCACTGCTCGTATTGTCGATCGTCCCGCCGTTGATCGTCAAAGTCCCTGAACCAAGCGCATTGGCATTATTAACACTCAATGTCCCGGCACTCAGCGTAGTGAGCCCGGAATAAGTATTAGCACCGCTCAGGACAAGAGTTCCCGCCCCTTCTTTGGTCAGAGTCCCTGCTCCGATGCCAAGAATACTATTAATCGTCGTGTTGCCGGCACCGCCCACCGTCAACGCATGTGCTCCGCTGATGGTCCCGGTATGACTCAAGGTCAAGGTGCCGGCATCGGAGTTGATGCGTGTGTCGTCTCCAAGCGCCACCAGCCCCGCGTAAGTATTATCCCCGGATATGTTCCGCAAGGCCCCGGCTGCGCTTATACCGCCGCCATCGAGTGTAAGACCTTCCGCCAGAGTCGTGATCCCGCCCTGGATCTGCAGCGCCGCGCCGCTCGCGACAGTCGTAGAACCCGCAACTGTTCCAAGGGCGCTCGCGTTCCGAATATTCAAAACACCCGTGCTGATCGTTGTTGCGCCCGTGTACGTATTGGGTCCGCTGAGAACCCACGTGCCTTCCCCGGATTTCATCACAGCAACTTTCCCTCCTGCGGAACCATCGCCGATGACTCCGCTTAGGGTATTGTTCCCTGTATTGATGCCATTAAGCGTAAGCGTCGTGATATGCCCGGCCGTGGATACACCTGTCACCCCTCCGAGGATATTTAAAAGACTTGAAGCTGAGGTGGCGCTGGCAGTAAAAGCAGCTGCACCGCCATCGCCCTGGATCGCAATGTTCGAACTAATCTTATCGGTATGATTACCATTTGCCGCAAGCGTCCGAATGATGCCGGCATTATCTAAGCTTAAACTTCCGCCGCTTAGCGTATACCCTGAGATAGAGGTATTTCCGAATTCGATGATACCGATACTACGCGAGGCGTCGACCGTAACAGTACGCGCCCCTGAAAGCGTGAAACTAAATGTGGCGGTATCACCGGTTCCGGGGATACCTCCGCTCCAATTAGTTGCATCGATCCAGTTCCCGTTAGCATTTACATTCCAGGAATCGGCAGCTGCAAAGGCGGGAGTGACGGGAGAAAATACGAGGGAAAGGATGGCGACGACGGAAAAGATTTTTTTCACGAAAACCCCTATATCGGTACGGTGTACGGCGTCTTGCGTACGAAGTATCGCCTGCGGGCTGAGCGCGCAAAGGCGACACTTAAAACAATTTCCTGATGCGTCACGGGATTATATTCCCGCACTGAAAGAACCCGCAAGGAAAACTTCTTCTGTTTTTAAAAAAATGCGCGAGATCTTTAAAGGACCTTCTAAATGACAAAGTTTTTATCGGCCATGAACCGCCTTCCCTGAACAAAAATCTTTCTGCTTTTTTTTGCTATCGGAAGAGGTGTCACCATTTGTGACCGGTTCGACATCTGAAATTCGGGCACTGGTACCCGATTAGGTCGTTTTTTGATAGTTTTTTCTCACGTAAGTTAGCCAGTTATAGATCTCTGGGAGCTTGATTTCCGCCAACTCGAGAGGCATTTTGCCTCTTCGATTTTGGAA
>Ga0209083_1002822_pt1 | contig 15659 bp, 10 predicted proteins | sample AM7aDNAmetaG_FD_184132 | JGI IMG/M metagenome (GOLD analysis project Ga0209083, IMG submission 184132) | Freshwater microbial communities from Finland to study Microbial Dark Matter (Phase II) - AM7a DNA metaG (SPAdes) (version 3) | ecosystem: Environmental > Aquatic > Freshwater > Lake ...
ATTTCCAAATTTGGCTCCATAACTCTCAGCAAACACAAGGTTTCATTCTCCAAGGCATAGACACACATCAAAAACTTGGGTGAGAACCCATCTCTGCGAAAAGCCTGAGGTCTGTCATTTTTCTCTTGACATGCCTTGCAGTTGATTGCTAGTTTCCTTGCGCGGGAGAGTCAAGAGAGAAATCCACCGCCAATTACAAGTCCTTTACCGGCAGGGTCAGGGGCTTTGCGACCCGAGGGTAGAGGTCTGGTGGTTGGGGGTGGATTTTTGTTTTGTTGGAACCTTAACCATTGTAAGTAGATGTGCTTGCTATGATTTCTGAAAATTAGGAGGCAGTATGATTTCGAAATATCTGTCTTTGAGGCTGGAAATCGGGGCGGCGCAATCCTTGAGAACAGGGAATCGCGCAGTTTCTATCGAAGAACGTACACAACTGCTGAACGTATGCAAAGAGGCAAGGAGCAATAAGGTGAAATTCGGGATGCGCATCTCGTGTTGGATGTACTTTGTCCTGGCACTCTTACTTACGTTTCCAGCAACGATCGCCTTTGCACAGTACGATACCGGCAGCCTCGTAGGCGCCATCCACGATGCGACGGGAGCAGTGCTACCGGGCGCAACAGTGACAGTATTGAATGAAGATACGGGCGCGGCATATACCTCGGTAACTGGAACTGAAGGCCAGTACGAGGTTCCTTCGCTCCATACAGGCCGGTACAAGATATCAGCTGAACATGCGGGCTTCAGTACGGCGGTGGCAGATCACATTACGATTTCCGTTGGCTCCCGCCAGCGCATTGACCTGACACTCGAAGTTGGCAAGAGCGCAACAACGGTGCAAGTGACCGATGTGGCATTACAACTGGAAACCGACTCCAGCGAACGGAGTGAGACAGTCACTGGTTACCAGACTGCGGCGTTTCCACTTGTCAGCCGAAACTACGCCGACCTTCTGGGCCTGGTGGCCGGGGCACGTCAGGCACCAACGGCAGCAACGACCAGTTCGCTAAACAGTCTCTTGCGGCAAGGTGCTTATAACATCAACGGTCAACGCAGCATGTTCAATAACTTCATGCTGGACGGCATGGACAACAACGCATACGGCGAGAGCAACCAGGGATTTGACAATCAGATCATCTCGGTACCTCCGGACTCAGTGGCTCAGTTCAACGTGGTAACGAACAACGAGAACGCGGAGTACGGCCGGTCTTCCGGCGCAACGATTAACGTTGCCTCGGCCAGCGGGACGAATCGCTTCCACGGCTTGTTGTACGAGTTTATTCGCAACACGGCCTTGAATGCCGAGGGTTACTTCAAGCCCACCGTGGTCAGCAATACCGGCACTACGGTTCCGTTTCAGAAGCCCACTTTGAACCGCAACCAGTTCGGCATGACGTTTGGCGGACCCATCGTCAAGGACAGACTGTTCTTCTTTCTGGACTATGAGGGTCTGCGGGCAACGCTGAAGCCTCTGACGGTGCTGACGCTGCCTACTCAGAATGAACTCAATGGCATACTCGTGGTTGCAGTGCAGAACCCGACAACCGGAGCATCGTACCCGGCAGGCACGGCGATTCCTACCGGCGCCGTCAACCCATTGTCAGCGAAGCTCATTTCCTATTTCAAGAAGATCACCGCACTGCCGTTAAGCGGCTCGGCCACGACCGGCTTGAACTCGAACGACTACTCGTTTGAAGCGCCGTTCACGGACAAAGCAGACAAGGGCGATCTTCGTCTGGACTTTCACCAGAACGCGAACAACTCGTGGTTCCTACGCGTCAGCGACCGCAAAGAAACGGGCGTGAACAACCCGACGATTCCGCTGCCAATTGACGGTCAGACCAACGGAACGATCCGGGTTCTGGATCAGCAGATCGCACTTGGCTACACGCGCCTAATGGGTGCCAATAAGGTGCTTGACGCCCGTCTCGGACTGTCGCGCACCAAGGCGGGCAAATACACGCTTTCGATCGGCAACACCGCCCTCACGATTCCTGGGCTACCAACTAACCCCGTGGTAGCCGGCGGCCTGCCCACAGTCTCCATCTCCAACTTCAGCGGCTTTGGCCGCCAAAGCACCAATCCCCAATGGCAGAATCCAGCGCTGATGGATCCGAAGCTCAATTTCACTTGGGTGCGAGGACGCCACTCGTTCAAGTTCGGATACGAGTACGAGAAGATCTGGATGGCGGTCAACGACAACAACCCGCTGTACGGTTCTTACACCTACGGCGGCGCCTACAGCACAGGCGGCACAACCGTTGCCGACACCTACTGGGCTGACTTCATGTTTGGCCTAACCAGCACTTATGGGCTGGCTAACTACTTTGTAGCCCATCTGCGCCAGACCATGGATAGTGTCTACGCGCAAGACGACTGGAAGCTTAACCCGAAGTTGACACTTAACCTGGGCCTTCGCTGGGAGTATGGTTCGCCGTATTCAGAGCAGCACAACTACATCTCGAACTTCGATCCCACAACGCAAACGGTGTTAACCCTTTCTCCTGGCGCCACCGCGGGCAACGGCATCACGCCGGTTACAGCGGGCGGCGTGTACGGCAAGACGCTGGTGAACCCCTCGCTGGGCGATTACGGTCCACGGGTCGGCTTTGCCTATGCACTTACGCCAAAGACCTCTGTGCGCGGCGGCTACGGCATCAGCTATGTTCATTACACTCGCGCCGGCTCGGGCGACATCCTGGCAATCAACGCACCCCAGGCCGTTTTCGTTCAGGCGCCGCAACCCAAACCGACCACCACCAATGTATGCCCCTCCGGCGCTCCAGCCACCACCTGCTATGTGACAGCCGACCAAGGGTATCCAGCCAACCTGGTAACTACATTCAACCCGGCCACTGACAACATCACCTACATCCCGAAAAACACCAAAGATAGCTACGTCGAGAGTTATCACCTTAGTGTGCAGAGACAGTTGGCAAAAAACATCCTGATCGATGTGGCCTACATTGGCAGTCATGGCGTCAAGCTCCAGGGCTTCTTGAACGCGAACCAGAAGAACCCCGCCAACGGCTTTGCGCGGCCATTTGCCAACTGGCCGAGCGACATCACCGCAGCGCCCAACGCGTTCAAGTCTCACTACAACGCGCTTCAGGCAAAGTATGAACAACAACTCTCCGGCGGCCTTACGATGCTGAACTCCTTTACCTGGGAGCACTCGCTGGACAACGCTTCAGCTTCTCTGGAAGGCAACACGCCTTCTCCGCAGGACGCCAACAACATCAACGCGGATTATGCGCAGTCAGACTACAACCTGCCGATCGCCAACATCACCAGTTTGGTATACGAGCTTCCATTCGGACGCGGTCGGCGCTTCCTAAGCAGCATGAATGGCGCCGAAGACGCATTGCTTGGTGGATGGCAAGTGAGCGCTATCAACACGATGCAGGCTGGCACCCCATTCAACCTAACCTATACACCTAATGCATCCACCGCCGTGTCCCAACAGATTGTGGCCACTTATCGCGGCGCTAACGAATACCGCCCCAACGTAGTTGCGGGACAGACCCGGACACAAGGCAGGTCAGTGAAGCAGGCCAACACGGGCTACATTCAATATGTGAATTGGGCTGCCTTTACGCTGCCGGCCACCAAGGACGGCAGCGGCAACTTGCTGAGCCCGTTCGGAAATTCGCCTCGCAATCCTGGGCGCACCCCAGCCTTCTACGAGACGAACCTGAGCCTGAATAAGCAGTTTCATATCCCGTTCGAAGATATGAAGCTGGAATTCCGCAGCGAGTTCTACAATGTGTTCAACCACGCGAATCTGTATCTGCCATCGAGCGGCCTTACCGGAACGCTCAGTACCTCGTCCTCGCTCAACAGCCCCAGCGGTGGCGGCGTCATTTCCAGTACCTTCCAGCCGCGCATTATCCAGTTCGGACTGAAGGTGATCTACTAACCCGCGCGACCCCAGGGCGCCGGCCACGACACCGTGGTCGGCGCCCTATTACTTTTGCCTCCTTCGTCGTTGGCCACTCTGGTGCTTCACCCACTCAAGCGATCCACAACCATTTCGCTTATGAAGTCTGCCGATAATATATTGAAGGGCGCAATTCAGAGGAAAAGAAATATATTCTAGCAATTAGCGGAGTCATCGCGAGTTCGCGCAGCAGTAATAGGGAGTTACGGAAATGGCATTAAGAGCGGGTATTCTGCAGCAGCTAGGACAGCAAGGCGAGCCTTGGGATGTGTTGGTGATTGGCGGCGGGGCAAGTGGCCTTGGCACTGCGGTGGAGGCTGCTTCCCGGGGCTATCGAACCCTGCTGGTCGAGCGATTCGACTTTGCCAAAGGGACATCGAGCCGAAGCACTAAGCTGGTGCACGGCGGCGTCCGCTACCTGGAGCAACTTAACTTGACCCTGGTCGTCGATGCTTTGCGAGAGCGCGGCCACATGTTGAGGAACGCACCGCATCTTGTCCACGATCTCTCGTTCGTGGTCCCAGCTTACAGTTATGGCTCGCTTCCGTACTATGGGCTCGGGCTGAAAATCTACGAGCTACTCTCGGGGCGCCTTTCGCTGGGGCGGTCGGAGCTTCTCTCCCGCAAGAGCACCCTTGAAAAGCTGCCGGGGATTATCGCAGATGGCCTTCGGGGAGGCATCCTTTATCACGATGGGCAGTTTGACGATGCTCGGTACGCTATCTCATTGTTGCGCACCTTTCAGGATCTTGGCGGAACCGCGATCAACTACGTGGAAGCCGTAGGTTTTCTGCAGCGCGACGGCAAGACGGTCGGCATCCAGGCACGCGACCGGGAAGGCGACAACCTGTTTGACCTGCAATCCAAGGTTGTGATCAATGCATGCGGGGTCTATGCGGAGGAAACACTCTCCATGGACCGCGGCGAGCATGCTTCGTTGCTTGCCGTAAGCCAGGGAACGCATTTCGTTTTGCCGCATTCCTTTTTGGCGGGCGATACAGCACTCATGATTCCGAAGACGGCAGATGGCCGGGTACTGTTTGCTATCCCTTGGCACGGTGCAACCATTGTGGGGACCACAGATGAACTGGTTGATACAGCGTCGACCGAGCCGCGCGCGCTTGCCTCAGAGCGGAAATTTCTCCTGGACCATATCACTCGCTACTTTGGTCACACGCCGGGAGCCGATGAGATACGCAGTGTGTGGTCGGGCTTGCGGCCCTTAGTGCGCAAAGGCGGAGTCAAGACGGCGCAACTTTCGAGAGACCATACAATTCTGGTATCTCAATCCGGCGTGGTTACAGTTACAGGAGGAAAATGGACTACGTACCGGCGCATGGGGCAAGATACGATCGACCGTGCCTGCGCGGTCGCTTCCCTTCCCGCATTACCTTCGCGGACTCTCGATTTGAGGCTCCACGGCTGGACCGAGGATTCACTCAATGGCGCATCCGAGTGGGAGCGCGTTTACGGTTCTGATCTGCCCATGCTGGCGGCAATCGGATCTGAGAACGCCACTCTTGATGCACCTATTCATCCTCGTCTTCCATTCAAACTGCGCGAAGTGATCTGGTCGGCTCGGCATGAAATGGCTCGCACAGTCGAGGATGTGCTGGCCCGGCGCACCCGCGCACTTTTCCTCGACGCTCGTGCTGCCATTGAAGCGGCGCCACTGGTTGCCGACATTCTAGGCGCGGAACTAAAGCGAAGTGAGGCCTGGAAGGCAACCGATCTTGCTAACTTTATGGAGACAGCAAAGCGCTATGTTTACCAGGAAAGCGATGGCGCATGAAACAGGGGCCACCATAACTGGATACCAATGCTTCTCTTTGATTATCCGTACCAAAGGAGAGACTTCCATGCGCAGTAAAGACTCTTACTCAGCTGACGCGATCGAATTGCAGCGCAAGACTCGGACATTCAGCGCCCTGCGTGTTTTATCCATTTTTTGCGCACTTCTCATAATCGATTCAGCACTTGGAATTGCGCAGAAAGTGAGCGAGTCCTCTATTGCGAATGACCCCTTTCTCGCGTTGATGACGAGGGCGGCTACCCACGCCAAGCAGCATGGGGACAGGTTCAGGCCCGCGCTATCGCCCCTGAAAGATACGCTGCTGGGTGAGATGGCTTCAGTCAACGTTAAGACACTGCAGGCGGCAGGGTTCCTTGTCGTGCCCTGGACAGTGGATGACAAGGCCACAATGCGCAAGCTGCTAGATCAACACGTGGATGGGATCATCTCAGACCGGCCTGACATGCTGGCCTCGGTTCTGAAGGAGGCTAGAGAGAAAGCCGCGGGTGACAAGGCTCAGATTGGGTACCTTGATCGCTTTGATGCGCAGGGGCATCGGGGCGGACGCGGCCTGCGCCCAGAGAATACACTGCCGGCGTTTGAGGTGGGACTGGACAACGGCATTACCACAATCGAGACCGACACGGGAGTAACAACGGACCACCAGTCGCTGATTTGGCATGACCAGTTTTTGAACCCGCAGTCATGCCGGCGCGCAGACGGGCAGCCCTACACGATTGAGAATCGTGTCTACGCTCACGACATTTCGATGACCGATGCACAGCGTCAGTTCATCTGCGACAAGTTGCATTTCGGCCCCGAGCAGAAAAACGATCTGGCGCTTTCTCCGGTGAGTGTAGCTTTTGCTGCACAAGAGCACATGTTCAGCCCTTACGCGCCGACGAATGCCGCACAGCTATTCCGCTTTGTTGCTTTCTATACACGCTGGTACCGGACCGGCGCAGGAAAGTCATCACCAGACGCGGCCGTACGTGCACATACGGCAGAGCGGGTCCACTTTAATCTTGAAACCAAGATTTTGCCCGCCGGCTACTCTGACGCAAAACTAGCCGCAGTGGCAGATGGCAAGACCGAGGCGGAGATCAAGGAGGCCGAATCGATGCCGGCATTGGCTTTCGAGCCCAACAAGACAGTTGATCCTGGAGAATTTGTCGAGACACTTTGCGGTTTTATTAGCGCAGCTCACATGGAAGAGCGCTCCGATGTGCAGAGCTTTGACTTCCGAACACTTCTGCTGGTTCAGGAAAGATACCCGGCGATCCGCACTTATTACCTGACCCAGTCACCAATGGTGTTCAGCACGGACGTGGTTCCGGAGATCTTGCGTGCACCTTTGCCTGCCAATCCAAAGCCATAACCGCCGGAGATCGTGTTTGTTGCGAGGGCTAGTTCTATCTAATTCCCACTGTGCCTTGCGGGGATGATGCAAGGCACAGCGCTTTGTCGCACTGGAGCTCATTCGCATTGATTTATACTCATTTTTCATCTCTAGGAACTTGTTGAAAAACGTCGGACGTCACGCAGATTGAAAAACTGAATCGCCCTACAAAGCCCGCAGAGCGATCGGTAATGCCTCAGTGAGGGTTTTGGTATTCCGATATTTGCCACATTCCGAGACCTCTAAGTGTTTTTCAACAAGTTCCTAGATCGCCAAAGTAACAAATACAGTGAGGCTATTCATGACTTGGAACTTTCCTTTACTTAGGCCAGCCGCTCATATTCCCAAGCTTCCCGACGAACAGGTCAAATGGCTCTATCCCCGACTAAGATGGCAGATCCTGGAATCTACTTTTATTGGTTATGCGATATTTTATCTTGTCAGAAATAATCTACCTGTTGTCTCCAAAGAGATGGGGCAAGCGCTTGGCTATAGTAAGGGACAGATTGGGGATTTGCTGGCCATAACTGCAATCTCGTATGGCGTCGGCAAGTTTATCATGGGTGCCTGGAGCGACCGGAGTAATCCACGCTACTTTATGCCCCTCGGGTTGCTCCTTACAGCGTTTTGCAATTTTGCGTTTGCCTCTGTCAGCAGTTATCCAGTGCACATGGCGCTGTGGGGACTGAACGGTCTTGTGCAAAGCATGGGCTGGGCTCCCTGCGGGCGCTCGCTGGGCCATTGGTACAGCCTTGGGGAGAGAGGAACAAAGTTCGCATTCTGGAATGTAGCACAGAATGTTGGAGGAGGGGTCACAGGGCTCATTGTCGCCTACAGCACGGCGTTGCTTGGATGGCGTTCAGCATTTTATGTTCCGGGAATCTTGGCGGTGTTGTGTGCATTTTATCTTCTGCTAAGGCTGAGGGACACTCCGCAGTCAGTGGGCCTGCCGCCTATCGAGGAGTATCGCGACGACTACCCGGCTGGCGGAAACGCTGACAGCGAAAAGGAACTGGACACGCGCGACCTGCTTGTAAATTACATCTTCAAGAATCGCTTCATCTGGCTATTCGCGCTCGCCAATTTCTTTACATACATCGCACGGTACGCGATGCTCGATTGGGGGCCGACCTATTTGAAGGAAGTCAAGCACGCCAGCCTTGGAGAGGGAGGAATCAGCACTGCCGCATTGGAGTTTTCTGCGATTTTCAGCAGTATCATGGTTGGCTGGTTATCCGATAAGCTTGGCGGACGGCGCGGCATGATCAGTATGCTCTGCATGATTCCCGTGTTGCTCGCCTATGTGGGGATTTTGTATAGTCCCGATAACAAGATGTGGCTGGATCTAGTCTTGTTTGGTGTTATAGGGTTCTTTGTCTATCCGACCATTCTTCTATTAGTTGTGAGCGCATTGGACTTTACCTCAAAGAAGGCTGTGGGTACCGCGGCCGGGTTTATTGGTCTTTTTGGTTACCTGGGGCGCGTAGTTGAAGGGAAAGGCATTGGAACTCTGGCGGAGCGCTATGGTTGGAATACTGCGCTTTGCGCGGTCATGGTTGCCACGGTCATGGCGATTATTCTGCTCTCATTGTCGTGGAAGCTTTCGCCACGTGACGCAAAGGCAATTCAAATGAGGAAGTCGCGCCCCTTGAATCAAGGCTGATTGCGATGCTGCCGCGGCGGCCTCGATAAACTCTGGTTGGGGCAACAACAGACGGTAGTTCGAACCGTTATCTGCGAACCTGGCATCGAGCATTGACCGGTCGGCCCTACATGGCGTATTGCCCGGCCAACCGTTGGATTCACTCCTTTCTCCCCTCGCAGCCGCCAGCTGTGAGGTCTATTCCGAGTACTGACCTGCCGCGAGATGCGAGCATTGATCCGTGCGTAGTTGGGAAGTAGAGGCATTGACTTGGAGCTGCAGATTGATACAGACTTAGTTCGGAACCACATATGTGTAGTGAAGAGAGTGCGCAATGGTCGACAAAGGCACTGGTAAGGTAGACGAGGGTGCGCGCTCTGGCGTTTCGGAGCGAACTCTTCGTCAACCCTCTATCAAAGACATAGCGCGACTCGCCAGGGTATCTCACCCTACGGTCTCACGCGCGCTGCAAAATAGCCCCCTGGTAAATGCAAAGACCGCAGAGAGGATTCGCAGGATCGCGAGCGAGTCGGGATATCGTGCCAGCGCCGTTGCTCGGGGCCTGGTAACCAAACGGACCCGCACCATTGGACTGGTGGTTACAACTGTCGCCGATCCTTTTGCGAGCGAGGTGGTCTGTGGGATCGAGCAGACTGCGAGCGACCATGGATATTCCGTATTTCTGGCCGATTCAAATGCCGACCCTGAGCGCGAGAGAAAAGTAGTTCAGGCTTTCGCGGAACGGAGGGTTGACGGCATCATCGTGACTTCTTCGAGGGTTGGAGCCCTGTATCTTCCTCTTCTTTCGGAGATGATGGTTCCGATCGTTCTGGTGAATGATCAATACCCAGGCGCGTTTGTGCACTCGGTGATGATCGGTAATCTTGAGGGAAGCCGGGCGGCGGCCAAGCACCTGGTTGAACTGGGGCATACGCGTATCGCTTATTTGGGCGACCAATTCGGGTACCAATCGGATGTCGAACGATTCGCGGGTTACAGGGAGGCTTTGGACCGGGCTGGAATTCCATTTCTATCCGAGTTCGCAGTTCACGGCGACGGCAAGCCGGAAGCCGCGATGAGCGCGATGGACAAACTGCTGGCGCTGGCAAATCCCCCAACCGCGGTCTGCTGCTATAACGACATGTCCGCATTGGGCGCGATGCAGTCGATCCGCCTGCACGGTCTGCGCGTGCCCGAGGAAATATCGGTGGTTGGCTTTGACGACCTCTTCTTCGCATCCTACACGCAGCCCCCGCTGACGACTGTTCGGCAGCCGATGCGGCGCATGGGCCAACTCGCGATGGAAAATCTCTTCAAGCTGATGTCTGGCGAGGAGTCGGTAGTGAAGGTCAAGGTGGAGGCAGAGCTAATTGTCAGGGAATCGACAGCGAGAGTAAGGCCGAATGGGGTTCGGAAAGGCAATCGCTGAGAACCGCGAAGCGCCCATCCGTACGAACACTATTTCTAATCCATTCAAGACAACTTCTGCCTGAGTATATGTCGGTGGAATCCTCAGCCGGCGTTCAGATTATCTTCCCATTGTAGGCCTGCAACATGATTTCGACAGGATGGATGGCCTTGAAATCAGTTCCATGTTCAATTTGCATCTGACATGTGGCGCACTCGGTGGCGACCATTTGCGGCTGTGACGCATTGATGCTATCGAAGAGTTCCTGACCGATTGCCACAGAAATCTTGTACTTCTCCTGCTTGAAACCATACGTGCCAGACATACCACAACATCCGGCGTCGAGATCCTCAATGGTTATGCCTGGAATCTGCCGCAGCAGATGAAACCACGGTCGTCCAATTCCCTGTGACTTCTGGTGGCACGGCGCGTGGTAGGCGAGGCGCATATTGGCTTGTTGAAAGTCTGTGTTGAGCATTCCCGCATCCGACTGCGCTATGAGCAATTCGCCAACGTCAAGCGTGCTGGCTGCGATTTTCTGCACTGCGGGAGCTAACTCCCTGTCGTCCTTGAGCAGGCCGCCAAACCCTGTTTTGAGCATATATCCACAACTGGAACAGGCGGTGACGACGCGCATTCCCGCGTCAACGCCGGCCACCAAACTCTTTACATTTGCGCGCGCCATTGCATGTGCCTGGGCCGCATCGCCGTTGGCCGCTGCTGGAACTCCACAGCACTCCGTTGCAGCAACTTCAGTGGCAAAGCCGTTTCGTTCGAGGAGCTCGATCACTTTACGGCCAAGGTCCGGCCGATTGTAGCGAATAAAGCAACCGGGGAAGAACAGCAGACGCGCCCGGTCCTCGCTGGTGCGTGCCGGAGGGGTGCGCAGATTGGGCTTCGTGTATGCCGGGAATGTGCGCAGTGGCGTGATTCGCATGACCTTTGACATGAAGAAGCGAGCAAGCTTCATGGAAAGCGCAAAGTTGGAAATTGCGGGCAGAATTGTGGTGAGTTTTCCCAGCAAGCCGGGACGCGCAAACCACCAGTCACGCAGTCCGCGCACCAGCGGCTTGTGGTGCTTGGCCTTGGCGTGGGCAATCATTTCAGAGACGCCAACTCCGTGGGGACACGCCATGTCGCAGCGGTGGCATCCGAGGCAGTATTCCAACCATTCCGTGTCCGCGGAAATGCCCTCAAGGCGCAACCGTTCAAGCTCAGGGCCGAGTTGCTTGGGGCCGGGGTACTGCGCATTGACGCCGAAAACCGGGCACGCTGCATTGCAGACTGAACACTTCAGGCAGTTGTCGATAGCAAAGTCATCTTGCCGCATAGTGTCCCCTTGTCGCCGCCGCGAAGCTCCCCGCGCGGTGACCCGTTAGAATTTCCATCACATCTCCGCTGCTGCCTGAGCTGCCGGGAAGCGCTGTTCCGGCAACGAAAAGGTTCCCTGCCATTACCGAGCCCGAGGAAGTGAGCGGGTGCATCTGTTCATCGTGCCCATTGCAGTCGACGCCCAACAAGGTGGAAGAGTGCTGTCCAGTGGCCAGTACAGCGCACTCGCCGCGCAGCACCATGGGATGCCCTGGGCTCGCGACCTCGAGTTCCATGCATACACCATCTTGAATCTGGAGTTTGCTCACAGGAAATCCCTGCAGAAGTTCAACGCCGAGTTTGGAAAGGTGTCTGGAGAGGAGATGAAACAAACGCAAGCCAGGGATAGACGGCGGCAGAGTGGGCAGTTCGCAAACAGTGCAACCAAGCTCACTTTCAAATTGCGCGATCTGCTGTTCTCTGGAACACAGTCCCAACATGCCGGGCACGAGTACGCGCACAAATCCGGCGGCTGCAGGACGCAACGCTTCGATCAATTCAGCACGAAACCCGGCATCGTAGTCGAAGCGTTTTGCAATGCGCAGGGTTGTGGTTGGGGCTCCGCAACTGCGTGCGAGAGAGATTTGCCGTGCGGAGTAGGTACAACTCGAACCGAGCAGACGTGCTTGATCACTGAGCCGCTCTGCCATGAAGTTTTCATCAAAGTACGACAGCTCTCGAATGCCGACTATTGCGGTCGAGGTATCGTTGCGAGGCTCCGCATTCCAAAGAGGCCTGGGTGCGAAAGTTACGCTCTGAAAATCGCCCAGAATGGTGGGAAGATGGCGGCTGCTGGAAAATTGCCCTTCGAATGGACAGCCTGCCGCCTGTGCCATCTCACAAAAGAATGCGATGGCTTCGCTGAGTTCATCTGCTGGGCCAGCTGCGAGGATTTCCTGTGTCTTCAGGTAGCCGGAGCCCAGGACAAACGACCCGGGCCCGGTGGCAACCAAAGCAACCCTCAGCCCCTGGCACGCGGCAACCCCAGCGGCAGTGAGTCCAGAAAGTCCGGCGCCCACAACTACAACGTCGTAGTGATTACTTTCCATCTGGCTCTCCTGAATAGGCGCAGGTCGAAAGATCCGCTCCGTAAAGTTCGTGGCTCAAGTCGAGTTGCTCAACCTGCTTGCCCTCTTGAATGAGGGCCTGCCCTTTCCAGCGCTCATGAAGATACGAGGAAAACTCCTTTGCCGCTTGTGACGCGGTCCAGCGGTGCGTCTGAAATCCTGCGAGCATAGCCCTGTACCCGCAGAAGGTCCCCTGACAGGGGCCGAAGCCGAGACGCGTGCGCCGGCCAATATCGGCAATGGTCTGAGCCGGAATCGGGGATGCTTCTCCGAGTACATATTCCAATTCAGCGCGGGTTACCATCTCGCATTCGCAGACGAGTTCAGCCAGTTCGGGGCGGGCGTCGATGGCCTCGATAACCCGGGTGACCGCCGGACCCAGGCGGCGCTCCATCTTCTCAGCAACCGGCAGCGGTAACAGCTCATTTATGCGGCGATGCGCTTTGCAATCATCGACGGGACGTAGCGGGACTTTGCCCGTGGTACATTCCGACTGCACTCCCAGTTTGCCGGCAACACAGTCGCAGACGGCGGCAGCCATCAGGCGGTAAGTAGTGAGCTTGCCGCCCACAATCGAGATGAATCCGCCAACGCCGCCCAGCGTTTCGTGATCGAACAAGGCATAGCTGCGGCTGATTTCGCGACCTCCTGCGGAGTCAACTTTCGCAGGTACGTACAAAGCCCGAGCACCACAAAAGATGCGCAGTATGCGCGCGTCTGCTACCCCCGGAATGAGTTCAGCGCCCAGTTGCAAAAGATAGTTGATTTCCTCAGGAGAAGCGGTTAAACCGTCCGGTCCGGGCACACTCATCGAACTTGTGCCCAGGATGCACACAGGACCAGCAGGAACCAGGATGTCTCCATCGCCAGACTTGCGGCAGCGGTTAATAACGCGACTGCTGGGCCGATGGTTGAGGACCAGAAGCGTGCCCTTGTCGCAGCGTACTGGAACCTCGACGCCAGCCAGGGCGGCGGCCTCCTGCGCCCATCCTCCCGCGGCATTGATGACCACTTCGCAGGCGATCTCGTGTTTCTCGCCTGTGAGTGTATTGCTATAGCCAACCCCGCGGACACGTCCATCTGCGGACTGAATGGAGTTGACCTTGCTGTATGTGTGAAAGCGAGCGCCGCGTCCGACAGCAGCTTCGATGTTTGCGAGCACCAGGCGAAAGACATCTACGTGAGCGTCTGGACATGTGAATGCGCCGAGGATGTTGGCTGCAAGGTTTGGCTCAAGGGCAAGTGCTTCTTCAGCGTTCAGGCGGCGGCTGGGAATATCAGCGTCCCCGGCGGCACGCCACCACTGCTCAAAAAAAGCAGGATCATCTTGCGGACATTGCACCATGAGACCGCCAATATCTTCCACGCAGTGAGGCGCAATCGTCTTGATAATGCGGTTTTCTGCGAGGCAATCGCGTGCAGTCTCAAGGTCCTTGGCAACATAGCGAGCGCCGGAATGGAGTAGCCCGTGGCAGCGCCCGGTAGCGCCATTGGCTATGTCTCCCTGCTCCAGCAATATGGCGGAGATGCCACGTAAACTCAAGTCCCAGAGGATGCCAGCACCTGTCGCACCGCCACCAATAATGACAACCTGGGTCGATTTCATCTCAGCCCCCTCAGGCGTTTAAATCGTACGCTCCGCATTGTGAAAAATGCGTCAACGGTTATGGATATTGCCGGCGCAGGCAAACATGCGCACACCGGACTACATCGATCTGCTTGAGAAGAAAGGGAGTGAGCTAGCTCCAAAACGCACCGCACAGAGATGGAATGGCCCCGGCTTTAAATTGGCCTATGATCCGGCCAGTAAAAGCGACACGAGGTAGATCCAAGGCGAACGATGTTGGCGCAGTTTTGCGCCTACACAATCAACATGCTCAAACTAGAGCGCTGGGATGCAAGTGCGAATGACTTGGATGCGGTTCAGAAAGGGAGGAGTCCAGACTTTGACAACGAAATTCTGAGAGACCAAAGCACGGATTGTACCGCCGCAACTCTGAACGCAGGGCCTCATGGCAAAAATACACTTGCCCCTGACTTCTTTAGCAGCATTGAGTCACCTGCTCGCGCTCTCTCAGATACTCTTCACGAAAAGGTGCTTAACTATCGAACACTTAAATATCTCTCGAATCGACGCGTAATGTCAAGGTCCAACCACGGTCGCCATTGCATTTCGAGCGACGGCGAGACGCGCTCGAATGCAGTGCTTATAATGGTTTCTTCTGTTGCGGCAACGTGTCTGAGTGGCCGGCTGATTGGGCACCATCGATGGGGCTCAAACCACAGCTTGTCTCTTGCCCAAGAGCAACGGACCAGTCCCGAGGAGCGCAAGAGAATGGCGCAGGAACCGCTGACACCATTTCGGATATTCTGCCAGCAGACTCCTATCATTCCTGCTGTCCGTAAGGCTGAATATGTTGAACTGGCGATTGCCGCGCATGGCAAGATCGTCTACCTTCTGACCGGCGACCCAGAAAACTGCGAGACTATGATCCAGAAGGTTCTCGCGGCGGACAAACTCCCTATTGTCAACCTCGACCTGCTCAACGGTTTCTCACGCGACCGGTACGCCGTGAATTACCTCAAACGAGCCGGTGCTTGCGGAATCATCTCCACGCATCTGGACCCACTGCGTCATGCGCTCTCGATCGGCCTGTACGGCATTCAGCGCACGTTCCTTTTGGATAGTGGGGCGATGGACACGATCACAAACCAGTTGAAGAACACCCCTGTGCATGCACTTGAGATCTTACCCGCCATGGTAGCTCCCAAGATGCTGGAACGCGTGCGCGCTATCTCGGCCGACCTCCCGGTTGTGGGCGGCGGATTAATCCAGAATATGAAAGAAGTCGAAGAGTTATTGGCACAGGGAATCAGTTCTATCTCGACCAGCAATCCGCTGATGTGGATTCACTAGGAACTTGTTGAAAAACACTTAGAGGTCTCGGAATGTGGCAAATATCGGAATACCAAAACCCTCACTGAGGCATTACCGATCGCTCTGCGGGCTTTGTAGGGCGATTCAGTTTTTCAATCTGCG
>Ga0209083_1002824_pt1 | contig 15656 bp, 24 predicted proteins | sample AM7aDNAmetaG_FD_184132 | JGI IMG/M metagenome (GOLD analysis project Ga0209083, IMG submission 184132) | Freshwater microbial communities from Finland to study Microbial Dark Matter (Phase II) - AM7a DNA metaG (SPAdes) (version 3) | ecosystem: Environmental > Aquatic > Freshwater > Lake ...
AATTAACGCTTTTGGAGATTATGTAAGACATTTAAACTTAACTTGTTAAGTGAATATGCAATGGTCGTTGAATTAAGAAGAATAAAATTTATCATCTTGTAGATTTTGATAAGTTTTTTCATACGGTAAAGAATACAATTTATACAAACAAGTATTCGATGATAATGAAATAAGATATATCGTATTGAATGATAAAAGTGGTTGGTATTCTTTTTATAGAGATAAAAATAATTTATGCGGTGATACCTTTATGTTTATCACAAAATAACAAATCTGTTTTTCCTTCAATTTCTTCTTTTGTTAGATTATCTTTAATAATTACCGAACAATAATTACAAATAATTGCACCCATTCCAGAATTGAATTTAATAATAGGTTTTACTGTTATTGTTTTACCGTATTTATTTTTTATTTTCATTTAATGAAGATAATTATAATTTTTAATATAAAAAAATTATTCTTTATAATTTTCGGCATATTGGTCAAACCAATCTTGATCTGATTCATAAGTCTTTTCTGGTGTCAAATTTACTATTTCGTTTATAGTTATTTTCCAATTTGGATCTATTTTCAATTTTCTTTCTTCTTCCGAAACATTAATTTTTTTGGTTGTTATTGTTATTGGTATTTCTTCACCAGTCAATATATTTTCAATTACACATTTACACCATCATTTACACCATCATTTACACCATTATTTTCAATATAATAAATTGCTTCCATTCTATTATGTTTTTGTCCTTTTAAATTTATCAATGGTTTGAAATCTAACCAAGTGGAACCAAGATTTTCACAAACAATAATCTGACCTTTACGTTCAAGAGTCCATTTTGCCAGTGTATCATAATCAAATCCTTTATTTCCGTGATGATAATATTTTCCCCCGGAGGAAAAATAAGGCGGATCAATAAACCAAGTTGCATTTTGATTATCAATCATTTTATAATCACCATGATATATTTTCCAATGTTTTATTTTATGTAATTCTTTAACTAATTTCTTTTTTGTATTTTCGTTCCAAGCACAAAAATTACCGGGACTTTTCTTTGGAACAGCAGATCCGGGATTTAAAAAGAATCCAATTAAATGTATTTCATCTTTTGATAAAGAACTTTTATACATATCTTCATTTAATGAAATACCTTTTTCAAGAATTGGAAGTGACATGATATCTTTTTCTGTTGCACTTTGTAAATAATTCCATACACCATAAACCTTATCATCTTTCTCACAAAGGATTACATTTTTTTCCCAGTATAACATTGAATACGCAGCTGATCCTGCAAATGGTTCAATAATAGTATCATGTAATGGTTTAGGGTATTTACCACCAATTTTTTGTTTTCTTCCGTAATAATAAAACATGGTTTATAATTTATTATTTATATGATTTTTAACGTTAAAAGTTTGTAAAAAAATGTAAAATCCGGATTTGGTTTTTTATATATAAAATAAAAAGGTTTGTTATGTTGCTATCATCTATTTTTGAAGTATGGGATAAACTTCCTAGACATGCTAAGATAATTATTGCTGTAACTACTGTTATAGCAACTTTGGTTAGACCAACCCTTTCTTTGATTAAATGGTTAAAAGATTCTAGAAAAAAAACAGAGAATGGAGGTCAATCCAGAGATATAGATACATTGACAGTTCCTTTTTCAATTAAAATTTCTCCACATTCAAGAAAAATTCGTTGGTATAAAGATAAAATAAGAAATCACAATTTATTTTTTCAATTAGATGAATTAATTAAATATGAAATAGATACTAACAGATTTTCTTTTGGTGATCAAGAAAGAACTAGATTATTTAGACAATTAATGAGAATATATTTGGGTGTTTTATCTGATGTTATTAGAAAACCACTTGATAATAAATTAAATTTAGATAAATTGAAAGATAAAGAAATTTCAGAATTATTTTCTGATTTTATTCAAGAAACAAATTATTTATTGTATAATAAATTTAAAGAAAATTTTACACCAGATTTTTTTAATTTGGTGATCATGGATGAAGAAAAAGGTTTTGTTCATTTTATTGAAAAGCATAAAAAAGCTTTAATAACACAATCAAAAGACATTATAGGACAAGATAAGAAATTATATGATGGGACAAATTATAGAAAATTGTGGGAATTCTATTCATTGATAAGAATATTATTAAATGTTGGTCTTGATTTATATATGGAATTTTACGATCAATTTAATGGTGATTTAGATAAAATAATGAAAAAATGAAATTAAATGAAACATTTAATTAAAAAAAGGATAATTTATTAGATAGATTATCCTTTTTTTTAAAAACATAATTAAAAATGAGATTATACGAAAAATTAAAAGATTTAAAGATTGTAGAAACTAAAAAAGAATTTGCTGAACTTTTACATGTTAGAGCAGTTTGGGTTAATGATAAACCTATTGATGATCCAAATGTTAATGTAGAAGAAAATGACAAAATAAAAGTTGGTATTTCTTATATCAATTAACCAATTTCATTAGTTGGTTTCTTTTTAAGTATTGAAACATTTCCGGTTTGTGGAGCATTTTGATTATTAAATTCATCCGGTATTTGTGTCATTGTTACATTAATATTTTTATTGTCAGTTTCAGTTGAATTGTTAGTTGAATTTATATTCTTATTTTCAGTATCAACATGTAAAATAGTCCCCAATCCACCAGAACCACTGTGTGCTTGTTCGAAATATGAATCTGGAATTTTATTAGGTCTAAAAGAATCTCCCAAAACATATGTATAGAGAGGTACATTTGCCATAGCCAAAAACACACCCAATGCTGTTAAATCTGAACCTAATACCATTCCAACTATTCCCAAAGCAAAATTGGCAATAATAACAAATATACTAAATCTTAATCTAGTACTTGGATGTTTCATTAAAGATTTATCACTTAATAAAGGTTTTCCGTTACTTCTAACTATTTTCATGTCTTATATTATTCTTTTTTTTCAGGTGGTGTTGGTGGAACATTAAAATCTTGTGGTGGTTGTTGAGTTGGTGATATTGGTGGATGTTCTGGAACACCTAAGCTTCTTTGAAATGTTGGATCATTTACATTAGGAATTGTTAAATCTCTTAATCTTTTCATGTCATGTAAATAATCTTTAAAAAACACTTTCTTCATATTTTCAAATTCAATATTTTCACCACAATCCAATTTATCTGTATCTACTTTCCATATTGGATAATAACTTTTTACCGTTAATGGAAGTTTAATAACTCTATCTCTTGTGGTATCATTTGGAAAGTCTCTTGGAACTTCAATTGTTTTATCATCTGGAAGTTGTAATACTAAATCAATTTTCAATCCATAATAATCCATATTGAAAAAATAATAGTTATATAACATATCTACTATTTTTTGATAACAAATTAACATTTCATTTTCAGATGCTAAATGTATTTCAATATTATATGTAAATAAGATTGGAACTGCTTTAATTTTTGTTACAATTCTTCTTAACTCTTTATTAATTTTAACTTTTTTTGGAACATAAATATTTGGATTTGCGTATTCATCAGATGTAAGACTGAAATTTTCTAAAACTATCATTCCACGTTGTTTCTGATCTGTATTTAATTCTACTCTAGTATCGGTAATATCATCAATAAAAGAATCTACCAAAAATCTTTGATCTCTTGTCATTGAAGTATAGAAAGGTAAAGATACACAAACTTTTTGAGTTTCAAAATGATATACCCAACGAATGTTTCTATTTAAAGTTTTTGCCAATGCAACTAAAACCATTCTAAAATAGTTATTATCATAATTGTATTCCTGACCTATTTTGTTTAAATCGGTACTCATATTGAAAGGTTTTTCTTTTATATATTAAAAATTCCATTTAAAAAATAATATATAAGAAAGATGAAAACATTCAAACAATTCATAAACGAAAGTGAAACCATGAGAGAACTTTTTTATAATCCTCCTTGGCAACCCCTTTATAATTTCTTAGAACCTATTTTTGGTGAATCTTATGAAGATGCCGCTAATCAGTGGATGTTTATGGAAAAAGCTTTTTATTTGGAAGATGCTCTATATTTTTATAAAAATGGTATAACCAGAAGATATTTGGTTTTAGATAAATCTGGCAACCCTTACAACGTAAAGAAAAGAAAAGATGCGGTTGGTGATTGGAGTAATTGGCAAGATAAAGAATTATCAACTGTTTTAATAGCTGATGAAATACCGGTTGGTAAAGCTTTCAAATATGTATATGAAAATATAGAAAAATTTACTAAATTTGCACTAGGTGAGGAAGAAACTCCCAAATCACCTTATATGGTAGGATACAATTCAGATTATAAATGTAGTTTATACGGTAAATTAAAGGATCTGGGGTATCAAGTCATTGGAATTGATGATACGGATACATCTGAAGATATTTCTAAAAAATTAAAAGATTCTACAAACAAAAAAGGGTAGTCTGTTAAAACTACCCTTTTTCATTTGTTAGTTAATTACTTTTCCCACCTTTTGAAACACTTCTTGGTCATTTTTTCATAATCAGCTGCCTTGATGCTGGTTAATGAATCGAAATAACCACGACCCGGCTTTCCAGTAGACTTACTCCTGACGAGGGAAACCAATTCATGATTTCTATCTTCATCGACAAGTTCCTGAAAAATAGGACGGATTTCGCGTGTGGTGAGATTGAAACGTTCCATAACAGCCGAATAGGTTGTAGTCTTACGTTTCTGTGCACACTTGGTTAGGTAATTCCTAACACTTTCAACTGTTCTCTTTCTCATAATTATGATTTTAAGATTAATTAATATAAAATTAAATATAGTGAAAATATCTGAAATAAAAAAATTCTACATCAATATTCTTGTATCTTCATACTGAATATCTTCAGACAACAAATTCATTTCATTTTCTTTTTGATTTTTAATATCCTTTTTGTGTTCTCTTCTCATTCTTCGTCTGTCATCTTTCGTCATTTCATCATATTGTAATATTGATGTTCTGAAATATTCGAAATCATCATTGGAAATAGAATTTCTTTCTACACCAAAAAAGACTAAAAGATTACCGTAATTTGGTGATCCATAATACATTTCAGGATATTTTAATCTACCTTCTAAAAAGAAAAATTCACAATTTCTATTGGTATAAATAAATTTGTGAAACCATTTTGAACTACCACAAGTATCCTGAAATAAAGCAACAATTTTCATTCCCTTGTTTGATTCTATAAAAGCCTTTTCAGCAAAAGATCCTTGAACTCCTTGCATTCCGTAATTTTTAGGATCTCCTTCTTTTTTCTTATATGGTGAAGCAATCCAACCAAAAGATGATAATTTATTCCAATTCTGTTTAAGACTATCACCATCAAGTTTAGGTTCGATACCCGTAGAACCATTTAAAGTGAGTCCCTTGTCGAATTTTTTGTTACGTTCGTTACAGCATAAATCGATTCCATCTTCCATATTCACATTACCGAATATGTTCTTTTCGATAACACCATTAAGAATAATATCGACAAATTCTACTGGTGTTGGGTAATCATTCACATCTTCTTTGTTCGGCCTGTTCTTTTTGTTTTTTACACTACTTTGATGTGCGTTGAGTCGGAAATTTCCACCGAAAACAACTTCAACTTTTTCTTTTAAATCATTCAGAATTTCTTCAGTTTCATTCATGGTTTTATTTTTAAGAGTTATATTTAAAGATAAACAAAATTTGTGAAATAAAAAATTAAAAATAAACTTTCATATTTATACCCGCGTTGAATCTTGTATCTTTAAAACCATTGATACTGAATATACCATCGTTGTTAAATTGAACATCACCTACATGATAGTTTGAACTAAACCATAGACAATCAATTTCACAACCGATTTTAAATCTACCTTTTAAGAAATCGATACCAACACCAACTTGTTTAATAGCGTATGACATTTTATCTTTTGAACCATATAACGCTGTTAAGGATACAAAAGGGTTCACGGTATGACGATACATACCTATTTGAAATCTTCCACCGTAACAATTGGAACCAATATCTACCAAATCAGTTACGATTTTTGCTTTCGATGTTGCAAAATTCAAACCAATCATCAATTCCTTTGTTACACCGAAATTGACACCGAAATTGTAAATGGGATCAATTGTTACATCCCACCTTGGGGTTTCCATTCCATCAGGAATACCTATTAAATTTGCCTGAAATACTTGTGGTAGTGTAATACCGATACCGATACCAAAACTACCGTACTCACCTTTTTTCCTTTTTTTGGGAATGATTGGTTTCTTTGTATTAGTTGGTGGAACATAATCAGAAATTTCTTTTACATATCCTTTAACGGTACATTCCCATCTACTATCACCCCGAAGAGAACTACGAAAAATTGGTTCACCAACCTGTTGAAATTGAACACTTTTACCCGATTTAGAATAAACCACAATTCTATCTGTTGGTTGTGAACCATCATCAGCTTGATCAAAATCTTCAAAAGAAAATTCTTCCAAATTGATAAGTTGTGGACTGGATTGTTTGATACAATTAATAGTAGCTTCGTAAATAAGTTTCTTTTTGTAATTACTATTACTCAAGTGATGTATATCTTTCTTATTATCGAGGATGATTGTTGATTTTCCTTCATAAATAGTTTGTCCATATACACCACCACCGATGATAATAAGAAAGATAACAATTAACTTTTTCATTGTAATTACTTTTTGAAAATTACTACTGTATTTATCAAATCAATTACTTACTCAAACCTTTATCAATGTATGCCTTGATGTCATTTCCGAAACGGACACCATTCTTAACCACATTATTAACAGATTCCGGTGAATAGACAGCAAACATACGATACTGAACAATACTCTTACTCATCCTCTTAACAATGGTAAATGAATAATCCGGTGCACCAAGATTAAGAATACCAAGATGTTCGGAAGCGGAGAAAAACTTATCAACGTATTCCTTATTAGCTTCATCAGCACCCGTTGCTTCATCAACCCTATAACGAATTGAGTCACATACAATACGGGCAACCCTACTCTTTATATTCACCAAACACTTTGTCTTACCAATATTATCCGTTGGTGCGGTAACGATAGCTTCTTCCGAAATGCTACCTGACTTTTGTTTTGCCCTCAGATAAGAAAGAATTTCCCATTCCATATCACCAAGTCCGGCAACTTCATAATTTTCACCTTCCAACTTATTTGCAAGGTGACGAGCCTGTGCTTCAAGTGAATTCTCAATTTGTCTTTCTTGTTTTTCAGCTTTCTTCAAATCTTTATTCGATGAACAACCGATGGTGAAAAAGATAAACACCACTAAAATACTAATTACATTTTTCATAATAACTGATTTTTTTAAATTAAGGTTAAATTAAATTAGTTCACAATATTCCATCATAATTGACAGGGCTTCTTCATATGAACCGGATGAAAAAATCATGTTTTTGGTTTTTTAGTTTGACGATACAAAGATACGAAAGCTATATGAAATAAAAAAATTGGGGATGAATTAATCATCCCCAATTTCGTAAATCCCTATTTTTGATTTCTTTTCATTTCTTTATATAAACTTTTTCCATTGGTATCATACAGATAACGATTTTTATTCTTTTTTTCAATGTTTGATTTTACACTTGATGCTAGTTTTATGAAATCTTTTTTCATACTATTTGGAATAAATTTATCGTTCTTTGCATATTCCATACACGCATCAAACAAAATCGGCATCATTTCATCAAGATTCTTTTCGTTATCTTCTGCCAATTTTTTTATAATCTTATCATAATCGATTCCAAAAGTATCACAAACCTGTTTTCCAGTCATAAAATACATATCTGGATTATTAAAATCATCTTTCAGTTTCCAACCTTCAGATTTCAGATCTAAAAGATTATCCATATCAAAAGCAACTTGTCTAACAACAACTTTCATATGTTTTGGAAATTTTTGACGAAGTACCTTCTGATAAAAATTAAGTGTGTTAATTAGTGAATCACAGATATCCCTATTATGATTCAAACAAAAAGTAAATTGAAGAGCATAAACAGTATCTTTTGTAACGATAAGAAAATCAAGAAGTTTATTATTATATCTCTTTTTTCCTTTTTTATCAATTGTTACAAGTTCCGGAAAATCGTATGCAGAAAAGAAAAGTTCCCGATAAGCACTTATAACATTAGTGGGAATTGATTTGATGTCAATTCGTTGTGTAAAATCTCTTGTCATATTCAAAAAATCAAAAAAGATTCTTTCCAGTCTCTTACCAGAACTCGTATTAAGAGATGATAAAATGAATCCTAAAATAGCAACTTTGAAAGCCGCACTATGTTGGTGTTTGGAATCAATGTTCCTTAATTGTTTCAGAGGAGACTTTTCGTTTTTGTTTATAGCTCTTTCCTCAATAATCTGAATGTTACTTTGTACCGTTTGTACCTTTGTTTTTGTCGTTGTATTCATATTAAATATATTTAAGTGGTTAAATGAGTTACGAAATTAAATTAATTGGTTAAGAAGTTCGTGAATCTGAATTGCTTTTTCTGGATTATTATCCACATCAAGGGATTTACAAATAGAACCAAATTGTGTCATTAGAGTAATACGATTGTAAATAGAATTAATTGTTTCTTTCACAAATTTTTCATTTGATTCTGGTAATGATTCCATCAGAATAGGACCATTTTCATATAGTCTGTCAGTATTAACTTCATTATTAAATTCTTCATCTTTTTTTGATTTATATTCTCTTTGAACATTTCGTGTTTCTTCTCTCAAACGAATCGCCAATTCCATAGTTGGACTATCAGATTGAAAAGTATCTACCGCTACAACATCTACTCCTATTTTTTTAGCAATACCTATTCTTTGGGCTGCCTGAATAGTTTCGGAAGGAATGTGTTTTTCTTTAATAATATCGGTTGATTTCTTCCTGACTATTGCAAAATCAACCAAAAAATCAAAATACTTCTGATTAATTGTGTCTGTGTCTTTTGAAACGGATTTATGTTTCTTTTTCCCATTACCTTTTCCTTTTGCAGTATCTTCGTTAGTTTTAAGTTTAATCTCTTCTGCAAATTCATCAGTTATTGGTTCCGTATAAGTGAAATGCCTTGTTTTATCTTCAAGTGAAATAAACATACCCATTGTTTTCAAGGTGGTATAAAGTTGGGTAGATACACCGAATCTTTTACGGTGATCTTCAACTCTAATCATTTTTGGTGTCGAATAATTTAATGATAAATCTTCCAATGCCGATTTATACTTTTTTGTTGTTTCAATTGAATTTGATTTCATATCGTTTAGATTTTATGGTTTAACGATACAAAATTAAGAAACTTCTTCGACAAAAAAAAATTTCAGATAGGATTAATGTTTCTTATAATTGATTATTTACTTTTTTCCGCTATTTTACGGAATATATTAACCAATTTGAAATCGTTGTTGTTATCCGGATCTATCTGAATACCATACTTATAGTATATAACATTACCAACATGATAGACTTCTTCTTCTGAATGTAATACATCAAATAAATCTATTTTGTCATTCAAATCAAAATTTCTTACATCAACACCAATAATACTTCTAAAGAAATTTTCTGCTATCTGATAATATTTCAATATTTCATTTGTATCTTTTTCCGTTTCCTTTGGTTTATATGGATTATTCAAGAATTCCTTTTCTTCTGGTGTTAAATTTTCTAAACCTTTGTCCATCAAACGATCAATCTCGTCTTGAACTTCCGTTTTGGGTGTAACACCTTCAATTATGATTTGTCCTTTTATATTTATTGCTTTTGTACCTTTGGATTTACCGACAATATCTAACGCGGTTTCTTTACTCATTTTTAGAACATCTGGATCTGAAAAGGGGTTTTTACTGGTTACAACTACATCATAACCATCTGAATGATGTTTATTTAATCTGGAAACATAATTCTTTTTACCATATTTAATTATTCTAACTATGTATTTGTCATCGTTAGATGATTCTAAAAATTTTTCATATTTTGTTATCATACATTTGTATATTCATTTTTTAAAATTTCCATCATTTCAATATGGTTATCAACCGTTTTTATTTGATAAATATATTCTAAACCGTAATCTTTTACTATTTTTTTAATTTCTTCCGGTTCCAAACCATTCGAACTATATGCATCAACTCTTTTCCCTTTTTGTTTGAAATATAAAATACTTCCTCTTGGTATTTTTAATGATTTACTGTTATTATACCATTCACCTTCTTTTTCGTAAACTTTACTCAAATATTGAAAAGATCTATCTAATATTTTTTTCAATTCTTTGAATGTCAATTCTTTGTTTATATAATCTTCTATTTTCTTCCAAAACTCAGCGGCATAGGAATAACTCTTTGTTCTGGGATAATCTTTAGTGTAATCTTTTAAAATTTCCAACATCACATTTGTAAAATCATTCAAATTATTTACTTTCAATTGTCCAGCATGATACAAGTGTGAAACTTTATCTGACAATACATATTGTGATTCTTCAATATATTTAATTATGCTATTTTTATCATAATATACTTTAAAATCCAATCCACCTTTTTTATTGAATTTAAGATTTGTATAATGTAAATCTTGAAATATTTTTCTTATGGCTGAACCAAAAGCAACATCTTGATTTTTAACGATTGAAAAATTAGGAGAATTTTGGGTAACTCTTCTCCAAAATTTAAAGTTATCTTTACAAAATGAATCTGCATTAAAATATTCTATTGGTTCAATATCATTTAGTTTTATAACTTCTGAACCTTTCATTATTAAAAGTATATCTCTTACATCAAACCAACTCTTGCTTATACCATAATGATCTGATATACCTTTTAATTGAATAAATTCCATGTTCATTAAAGAATTCAATACACTCGTTCTTTTGGTATAATCAAAAGTTCCGGTTGGAAGTCTTAGAACAAGAAAAAACCAATTAGGTACATTCTTTGGTTTCCAATTTTTCTCAAATATTTTAAAATCAGTTATCATATTATTTCTTCTTTGAAAAGACTAAATTTTTTCAAATAATTTCTCCAATTTATTTTTCTAAAAGTATCTGGTCCAACTTGAACATCCATCCATTCATTTAATTTTTTAATAAATTCATCAAAATCTTTAAATTCGAATTTCATACAAACATCATAATTAAAATTATATGGACAATACTCAATACTAAATTTATAATCAGTTTTATTATAATTAAATTTCATGAATCCATAACGAGAATAATAACTTGATGTATCTTTTTCATAAGAAATGTTTTCTGATTGTACACTCTTAAATATTTTATTTAACATGGTATTAAATTTTTCATCAGTAAAATCTTTAATCTTACAATTTTTATCTGCTGTTTTTAAACAAGAATTATAGTGATATAACATACTATCTAATATCCTTTGACGATATGTACCAAAAATATCAAACTCTGTTTTTTGAATTTTAACTAATCCATCTTTCACATAATAAAATATTACTTTATTTCTATCAAAATTTATTTCAAAATCAACATACACATCATCTTTTTTTGTTTTAGCCAAATAAAATGTAATACCATCTTTTGTTTTATACTCATCTTTGTATTCATCACAGTTCAAAGAATTTTTCAATTTATTAAATAAATCAGTATAAATATTTTTTTGTGTTTTATTTTCACCATGTTCAAGTATTTTAATTGTTTTTTGATTAAATACAATTAACTGTTTAGGTTCATTTTCATTTATAACCCCTTTATTATCTATAATACCATCATATCCTAATCTACTGAAAAATCTATTCCATGTTATTTTTGGTAGTTTTACATATTCGTCTTTATAAGAATCAACTCCTCGTCTTTTGTCTGGATCGACATTCAACATATCTAATACATCCCAAAGTTTTTTATCATATCTTTTACCACTCTTTCCAAAATCACCAAAATTTATACTGTAAAACAAATCTTTCAAATCGGCTCTAATAAAGAAATCTCTTATATCATCATAATCTATTTTGTTGATATTCAAAAAATTACGTGTGTTAATTTTACATATATAATAATATTTCATTGAAAATCCATATTGAAAAACACTAGTATCTTCACCAAATACAAAATTTGCAGGATAGAAATAGATACCATAAGGATCATGATGACTTTTTGATGGATTTACACCCAACTTGTTAAAATCTGTAAAATGGATATATACATTTTTTTGGTAAGTATATTTTTTCAAATTAACAAAAGCAGAATATGATTCTTCTGGTGTAATTAGATCTTCAAATATTTTAAATTCTGTTATCATAAAAGCTATATATTAAAATATAGCACAAAAAAACCGTAGGGTGGAACTCCTACGGTCAAAAACCGAAGTTTTTGATTTAACTATCTTTCTTGAATTCTTTCTTAATTATTTCAATTAGATTTTCTAATTGTTTTCTAGTTGGTTTTTTACCAGTAGTTGTACAAATGAAAAGAGGCAACTTATCTAAATAAGAATTATCTTCTTCGACTTTTTTAGATTTTTTAGATTTTCCCATATATATTAATTATTTTTTAATAAAACCATAAATAACAATAACGACTAGCACACTTAAAATGAAAGGTATCCATATCGGCGAAAAAACCCACCACCAACTCCAAGTGATAACACCTATTAATTTTAACACTAAAAATATTAGGAATAAAATAGTACTAAGACCTATTCCACTGGATTTTGTTGAATTGTTTTCCATATGACTTCTTTTTGTTATTTATATAAAAAAAGTCTATGAAAGTTTAACCAAATATTTCTTCATCAATTATTCGACAAGCTTTTTCATAACGAACATCCCAATCGGATCCACTTACTATTTTGATATTACAACCCTGAGATACCAGAAAATCATAATGATAATCTCTCAGTTCATTTCTTCTTTTTTCTGAAAGTCTTGTTCCATCTTGAACAAAAGGACTATCATTTTCCAAAAACAAATGTAAATCAAAATGATTTGCTTCTTCTATCCAATCATCAAAAATTGGTATTTTGTCAAATAGGAAGAAAGAATACATTTTTGTAGTATTCAAATCGGTATCTGAAAAAAGAATTTTATTTGCTTTAATTACTTTTTCATTTAAATCTTTTGCATGAGCCTTACCAATATCCATAATCATATCCATTGTACAAGAATCACTTGCTGGACAAATAATTCTCCCCCATTCTTGTACAAATTCGGTATGATATCTTTTGGCTAATTTTTCTGCCATTACACTCTTACCCGTTGATTCCGTTCCACAAATACATATTCGTTTTACGAAGTAAGGTTTTACGATATCAGGTAAATAAGACCAATAAACAAATGGATGATTACGAATCTTTGTTCCACTCACAAAAAAAGTTTGACGATCTGTATCAAACAACATATGTTCAATACCCATAAATTCTGCTGTGAAGGTGCCATACCTTTCACTACTAAATAGATGAGTTACATCTGGGAATATTTCTTTTAAATATTGAGCCCACACCCTAGACACCATTTTAGATGAATATGGGACTAGTGGTAACTGAATGTCAGTTATTCTTATCTCAATATCCAAATCGTTTTTATAGGTATCTAATAACCAATTTAACCTATTTTTACCGGGTATAGGATCATCATCACTAAAACAAAGTAAAACATAAAGTTTATCACAATTTGATTGGGCGAATCTGATTAACGCATCGTGGCCTAGATGAAAAGGTCGGAAAGCCCCAAACACCAATCCTATTTTTTTATTATCTTTATTCATAATTTTTAAAAATTTCATTTATTATTTCAAATTTATTATCTATTATTAAATAATATTGATAATTCTTTTCTGATTCTATCTTTTTAATTTCGTTCAATTTTAAATATTTTTCCCAATAATATGTTGATTTTATTTCAAACACAATATCAGTATTTTTTATTTTATAATCAACATAATAATTATGTTCAATATCATTTAAATAATAACTTATTCTTGGTCCTCTTTCTATTAAATGAAATTTATTTATTAATTCTAAAAATTTCAAAAAATTTAATTCATATTTACTTTGATAATCAATTCCATTATATTGTCTTATTTTAATTTTACCCCAACTTTTTGTCGGTATTCTTCTCCCTTCTTTAAAAGCTTTTATAGCTGATGAACTCATTAAATTTTTTGTTTCTTGTGTTCTTTTCTTTCCTCTGTTTTTTTCAGCTACTTTTAACCAAACGTTTTTTTCTTTTATTTTCTTTATACTACTTTCCCAAGTAAATGGATTTCCGTTTTTTTCAATCCATTCGTGATGAGCTAATTTTTGTTTTTCACTATTTTCCTTACCATACATTCCATTTCTTTCACCTTTATTCATACATTTATTACATAAATGGTGATAATTATTTGGATCTAAATCTCTTATTCTTCTTTCAATAATATCATTACAATCATCACATTTTATTTTTATGAATCTTCTTCTATAATCTTTCTTTGTTTTCAATAATGACCAATGAATCCAATAAATTTTATTTAATTCTGGTTTAAAACCTAAAGTTTTTTCCCATCTACTTGGTTGAGAATAATGTTTTAATATTATTTCTACATTTTCAAATTCTTTTAAATACATAAGATAAGTTGTTTTTTATCTTATATATTAATTTATAAAAGTCTAATTTATACCATTTCGTGTTGGACATTATGTTTTTAATTTTTTATTAATATCTGATAACTGTTTTAACAGATCTCTTTTCATATATTTCAACATTGCTTCATTTTTTTGTTCCAAATCATCTAATTTTTCTCTTTTTGATTTTCTTATTGGTTTACCGGTAAAATTTTCAAAATCCAAAGAATCCAATTTTTCTTTATTTGAGTGTAAATAAATTTCATAACTCATTCATCTTTTTTACAATATGTTTTATATACAAAAAACCCATCTTCTGATATACCCATTGATGAAGAATTCATGCTCGAATTATTCTTTTCTAAAATATCATGTATTTTATGAAACAATTCACTACTAAAATAACCAATTTCTTTTTGAATTTTAAAATTATCAAAAAATATTTTATTTCTTCTTATATCATATTCTTCATGTATTGGCACACTCATTAAATGAACATCAAATGCTTCAATATAATTTGGTCCATCCCATATCCAAGAAGTATCAAATCTACATCTATTTAAAATGTCTGTATGTTTTTCAATCCAATCTTCTAGATTAGACATTCTTCCATGAAAATAATTATATTTATCGTTTGTCATATTTCTTTTAATATTTCATCGTTTATTTCTTTTAATATTTTTGTTAAAATGGTATGTCTATATTCATTAATAGACCATTCATCACCATAGAATAATTTTTTAAATGCTAGTGTTCTAAATTTATCAATTTCTTCAATTATATCCCCCATTCTACCATTCAAATATTGTTGAAATTCTCTAGCATCTTTATAGTTTTCAAATGTTCTATAAAATTCTCGAAATCCTTCATCCTTAATAATTTCAGTTAAATTTACAGATGGATATCCATCATGATTACCTAAGAATACTAGCCACTTTCCCATTTTTTATTTTTATCCAATTCATTAAACCATATACTGTAATACCAGTAATAATAATATATTCAATACCTACAATATAAACACCGGTTGCAAAAAATAATCCAATGCAAATAATATCATTAATCATC
>Ga0209083_1002828_pt1 | contig 15642 bp, 16 predicted proteins | sample AM7aDNAmetaG_FD_184132 | JGI IMG/M metagenome (GOLD analysis project Ga0209083, IMG submission 184132) | Freshwater microbial communities from Finland to study Microbial Dark Matter (Phase II) - AM7a DNA metaG (SPAdes) (version 3) | ecosystem: Environmental > Aquatic > Freshwater > Lake ...
GGCCTCGATGGCTTTTGCGTCGTCGCACCCGCCCAACGGGTCATACATTGGCGGCCAACCGCTTCCCAGCCGCTGGCCGCCGCCATTCCCGCCACTGCCTCTAATCATGCGTTTGGGCAACAGGCCCGTGAGCCGTGGGGATGAATGGCTCGAAGGACACAAGCCCCGTCAGGGGCGATAGAAAACGCGCCACGTATGAATGATTTCTTTCGCCCCTGACGGGGCTTTCTTTTTTGCATCGCGAGACCCACGGCTCGCGCCGTGGGCTACGATCTGGCGCCGCTCCGCGGCAAACGGTCTGGGCAACACTCCCATGAATCAAGTAATCATCATCAATGATCGCCGCGTGGGGGCACGCGGCCTGCATCATTTCCCATCCGTGTTCAATCCGTGTTTGATCCGTGGCTGAATCGATTCTTTCCGGCTCAGAGAAACTTCGTCTGCCCGGGCCGGGCCATTGGGGAGATGGGGAGCTTCATGTCCCACTCTAGTTTCTCCGGCACGAGTTTCTCCTGCGAGTTCAGCGCCATCTCCCACGTGATCTGCTGGCCCGTGTAGGCGGCCATGCGGCCCATGATCGCGCAGAGCGTGCTGCGGGCCATCGAAGCGCCTTCGTTGATCGGCCGGCCCGCGCGCAGGCAGGAGAAGAACACGTCGTGCTCGGTCTGGTGCATGACGTTCGACTCGCCGGCATATCGCCACGTCGTCTCGCCGTGGATTTCCGGGATCGGCTGTTTCCGGTGGAATTCCCCGGTGCCCTTGGCGCCCATGACGTAGAGCGAGGTGTCGCCAAAGCAGCCGTTCTGCTGGCGCGCGCCGATGAAGCCGCGCACGCCCTCCGGCCATTCGTAGTTCACCTCGAAGTGATCGAAGATGTTGCCGCCCGGGCTGGGCACCTGCCGGCCGCCGACGGCAATGCAACGCAACGGCGGCGTCTCGCGCATCATCCACATCAGCCAGTCCACCGCGTGCACCGTCTGCTCCACATAACCGTCGCCGCCGAGCCAGACGAAATTATACCAGCGGCGCAGTTGCCATTCGAGGTCGGTCATGCCCGGCTTCGGCCCGGTCTCGCCGGCGGGAATCGGTTGCAGCACGCCGACGAAGTAGCTCGCATACACCGCGCGCAACGCCCCGACCGCGCCGCCGTGAATCTGCCCGATGAACTCCATCATCGGCCGGTACACCCGCCAGTTGAAGCCCGACTTCAGCGCGAGGCCCTTCTTCTCCGCCAGCGCGGCGGACTCCAACACCGAGCGCACGCCCGGCGCGTCGGTGGCGACGGGTTTCTCGCAAAAAATGTGCCTCCCCGCCTCGACCGCCGCGCGCAGGTGCAGCGGGCGAAATCCCGGCGGCGTCGCCAGCAGCACCAGGTCGCAGTTCTCGATGACCTTCTGGTAGGCGTCCAGGCCGATGAACTGCCGCGACTCCGGCACGTTCACCCGCTCGTGATGTATTTTGGTGATCGTGGCGAGGCTCGACGCGAGCTTGTCGGCGAACACGTCGCCCATCGCGAACAACTCGATGTTGCTGTCTGCCGTCAGCGCCTGGCTGGCCGCGCCCGTGCCGCGGTAGCCGCAGCCCACGACGCCGATCTTGAGCTTGCGCGAGTCCGAAGCGCCGCGCGCGACGGCGGGAAGCCCGGCCTGCGCCGCCCACGCGCCCGCCATGACCGCGCCCGAGGTGGATTTCAAAAAGTCGCGTCTCGTCGGGGAAAGAAGGATTGGCTCGCTCATGCGCGCAGTATTCCAACGGACCCGGCGGCGCGCAAGCCGGAATGGGCTGGGTTGCTGGGTCGGGGCGCATCCCGGTTTTTAGTCGGATTGGAAAAAACGGACTTGGAAGTCCGTTCTACGGTTCGCGCGCTCCGAAGTAGAACGGACTTCCAAGTCCGTTGCTTGGACCTGTCCAAAAAACCGGGATGCGCCCGGCAGTCAAAAACATAGCAAATTTCTCTTGACATGATAGAGAAATATCCTTAATCTTCACCTCGTCATGAAGACCGCAGTCATGCGAGCACGCGGCGTGCCGCCGGAGGCCCCAAAGGGCAACCGGAGACGATCCACGGATTGCACGGGGCGGCGCAGCCGCAACCAAAGACGGTGGGGCGAGACTCCGTCGAGCCTCCTTCTTGGGCGTGTCGAACTTTCAGACAGCGGAGGCTCGACGGAGTCTCGCCCCACCATCCATAAATCTTCGCGGGCTTCGAGGATTTTGCAGGATAGTAATACGGAAAGGCCCAAGGCAGCGTCCAGCCGCGAGGCGCTGGTGGAACTGATCGTGGCCAGCTTGGCGGACACGCCGCATGCTGGTCGCCGAATATGGCAAAATCGCCCCCGGCGTGGACGGCGGCGGCCGGTGGCGGGCCGGTCATTTTTCCCGGCGATCATGTGGAGTTGTTTTTCAAAACGAACCCAAATGATGGCCCCGGCCAAACTTGGAAAAACGCCGTTTTCCACAGGAAACCGCGTGTTTCGATGTTCAAGAGCCGGAAAAAAGAAGGTGTTTTTACGAAACGAACCCAAATGATTAAGGAGGTTTGCATCACGGAATGACACGGTTTGAAGCAGCCCTTTGCCGGCGACGGCATGGATACGGCCAAGTGAATCCGACCGAATCCGACCGAATCCGGCTTGGGAACAATCCACGGATGGCACGGATTACACGGATTGTACGAGCGGGGTTATCGGATTCCATCCGGTCCGATCCGACTCAATCCGACTCAATCCGACTCAATCCGACCTGATCTGGCTGAATTCGACCGTATGAGACCCGATACAGATTGCAAATGCACGGTGGTCAGGGCCGTGGAACGGTCTTTCCAGACCGTTTTCCCAGTCCGGCCAAAAACCGGGATGCGCCCGCAGGGTCGCAGCAAGATTGCTTCGTCCATTCCGGTGGATCGCGTTCTCCGAACGCGATTCTTCCACCTTGCATGGACGCCGCCCCGGCAATCGCGTTCGGAGAACGCGATCCACCCCGGCCGCCACCCGGCACACGCCCCTTTTGCCGTTGGCAAGCCGCAGCCGATGTGTTTTCATACGCGCATGGCCGGCGGCCCAACCCACAGCAAATTCACCGTCCAAGGACTGGTGAGCGGCAAGAAACACTGGTTCCGCGTCTACGCACTGCGCGGCGACGGTCAAAGCCCCTCGGAGCGGTGCCTCATTTGCCGGCGGCCAAAGTGGCAACGGATAGCCTGCCTTGGCCTGTTTATTAGACTGTCATTTGTTTTTAGCCAGGAGAAAATATGACTCGGAAGGTAATGCTGATTGATGACAACGCATGGGAACACGTCGCAGCAAAGTTAAAGGGGATTTTCGCCCTGAGCGACTTGGCGTTGGATGTGATCTCCACGGTGGATGCCGCACGCACAGTTTTGCATAACAATGAATCTCGCTGTCCCGCGGACATTTTTGTGGTCGATGTGATGATGCCGCCTGGTGAAAGCTACAAGAATGAAGAAACGCACGATGGATTGATCACAGGCCTTTATTTGGCGCGTGACATAAGGACATTCTACCCTCTTGTCCCGATCATTCTATGGTCCGGCACGAACTTGGATACTGTGCGTCTTCTCGCCATTCATATGGAGAAGAAACTGACCAAGTGCATCTTCATCAAAAAGCCGTTCCCTTCAGAAAAACTCGTCGAAATCATAGAGAGCTATTTCACCCATGGCAGATTCAAGATGTCACTAATGAAGAGAATATGGGACGGCATAGTGCTACAGCCAGGCATTGGCGGTTTGAAAGTAGATGTGAAGAAACTTTTGGGACCACGCACCTGAGGGATACCATGTCTAAGATCAGCGTTCTTATGGTGGATTCGGTCTTCGATGATATCACCCAGCGCCGGCATCACTTTCTATCGAGCAGTGAAAAACTCCAGCATATTGCGTTTGAATTCTGCTATGCCGCTGACTTGAATGAAGAACAACAGGCAATGGTGCGCCACTACCAGCTCCCACATGTCTCGATCACAGAAGATAGCCTTTGTAGAAAGGTCCAAGAAGCAATTAATCTCTTCAGGCCGAAATATGTGCTGCTACATACCGGTTTCGTTTACAGTCAGCATCCTGAAATTTTTGAAGGTGCATTTAGAAGACTCAAGCGCTCGAATCCAGATGTCATGTTCGGATTACAGTTACGCCCGCGAATGGTCGCAGACCCTCAGGCATTCCACACAAGCGGGCCGGTTGTGGATCTTCAGCGACTCATCTTTCATGAAGCGCTATAAAACCCATGGATCGTGCAGGCCCAAAAGGCTGTCAGCACTACGCGGCGAAGCAAAACAAAGTTCAAGGCTGCCGTTGGCAGTCTCGATGCGAAAACGTCGCCGCTACGAGGAATTAACCTGCGACCCTTAAACCGACTTTCATGAAACATCTTCGCCATCTCCTTGCATTCTCCGTGATGCTGGCGTTGTGCGGCGTCGGAAATGCGGCTGCGGCCGACGTGGCGAACTCGCCCGCCTCGCGCGAGCCGGTGCGAGTGATTTTCGACACGGACATGGGCAACGACATTGACGACGCGCTGGCGCTGGCCATGATCCATGCGCTGCAAAGCCGCCACGAGTGCCGCCTGCTCGCCGTCACGCTCTCCAAGGACAACGCCTACGCCGCGCCGTTCGTGGACCTGGTCAACACGTTCTACGGGCGGGGCAACATTCCCGTGGGCCGCGTCACGAACGGCAAGACGCCGGAGCTTGGGAAATACCTCAAGCCGGTTGTCGAAGCGAAGAACGCCGACGGCCAGCCGCTCTATCCGCACCGCATCCAGCCGGATGCCGCGACCGACAGCGGGAAGATCAAGGTCCGGTATGCGGGTCCTCAAGCCGCTGATTCCGTGGCGCTGGAGGCGGTGGCGTTGCTGCGGCGGACACTGGCCGCGCAGCCGGATGGTTCGGTGGCGATGGTGATGGTCGGGTTTTCCACCAACCTTGCGCGTTTGCTGGATTCCGCGCCCGATGAGGCCTCGCCCCTGACCGGCCACAATCTGGTGGCGAGAAAAGTGACGCTGCTCTCGATGATGGCCGGCCATTTCACCGGCAACGGCCCGCGCAACGTCGGCGAATACAACCTTGTCAAAGACATCCCCGCCGCGCAGAAGATGGTGAAGGACTGGCCCACGCCGTTGGTGATGTCGCCGTGGGAACTCGGCTACGCCATCCAGTATCCAGCCGTCAGCATCGAGCGCGATTACGGCTATGTGGCGCATCATCCGGTGGCGGAGGCTTACCGGCTCTACATGAAGTTTCCCTACAACCGGCCGACGTGGGACCTCACCAGCGCGCTCTACGCGGTGCGGCCGGACCACGGCTACTTCGGCCTCTCCGAGCTGGGCACGATCACCGTGACCGACACCGCCATGACGGAGTTTGCGCCGTCGCCGCAGGGCCGGCATCGCATCCTCACCGCCAGCCCGGAGCAGGTGACACGGACGTTGGAGGCGATGGTCTGCCTCTGCTCGCAACCGCCGGACGAACCCAAATCGAAAGAGACAAAACCATGAAGACACTTCGTTACCTCCTCGCACTGTCGCTCGCGTTCGCGTGGTGCGGCGCCCAGCGCTCGCCCGCCGCCGACGGCCCGTTCAACGGACTCGACCTCAACCTCGGCAACCTCTACCGCACGTCGAAGGCGCAGACGCGCTCGATCTCACCGGAGAATTTCACCGGCGAGAAAGGCAAGGCCGGCATGGCCACCGAAGGCACCGGCAAGAACTGCGCCCGCGAGTTGGGGCAGGGCTGGAAGGTCTCGCCGTCGGTCCGCATCAAGTCCAAGGCGACGTTCACCCTCGGCGAAATCAAAGGCCCCGGCTGCATCCAGCAAATCTGGATGACGCCCACCGGCAACTGGCGCCGCGCCATCCTCCGGTTTTATTGGGACGGCGAGACCGAGCCGTCAGTGGAGTGTCCCGTGGGCCATTTCTTTGCGTGCGGCTGGGGCAAGTATTGCCAGATCAACTCGTTGCCGGTGTGCGTCAATCCCGGCAGCGCGTTCAACTGCTACTGGCAGATGCCGTTCCACAAGAAGGCGCGCATCACGCTGGAAAACACCGACGAGAAGGACATGACGGTCTATTACCAGATCAACTACACACTCACCGACGTGCCGAAGGACGCCGGCTGTTTCCACGCGCAGTTCCGCCACGAGTCGCCGTTGAAGACCAAGGGCCTCTACACCATCCTCGATGGCGTGGTTGGGCGCGGCCAATACGTCGGCACCTACCTCGCGTGGGAAGCCCGCAGCAAAGGCTGGTGGGGCGAGGGCGAAATCAAATTCTTCATGGACGGCGACAAGGAGTTCCCGACGGTCTGCGGCACGGGCACGGAGGATTATTTCTGCGGCTCCTACAACTTCGAGAACCGAGAGACGAAGAAATACCAGGTCTTCTCGACGCCCTACACCGGGCTGGCGCAGGTGTTGCCGCCCGACACCGCCTACGTGCCGCCGCAAAAATTCGGCCTCTATCGTTGGCACATCGCCGACCCGGTCCGCTTCGCGAAGGATTTGAAGGTGACGATCCAGGCGCTCGGTTGGCAGGAAGGTGGCCGATATTTGCCGCTCGAAGATGAGATCGCTTCCGTCGCTTTCTGGTATCAGCAGGAGCCGCACCAGAAATTCCCGCCGCTGCCTGTCACCGAAGGCCCCACGCCGCGCTGATCACAGCCCATTATTAACTATTATTCCGGCGGCGAGCGGTCCGGGTCGTCTGGCCCGGATCGCCATCGCGTTTCGTCACTGCAACCGGGCTTTCACCGAATCCAGTATTTGCTGGTAGGTGTCGTGCGTCAGACTGCTCAGCTTGTGTTCCTCTTCGTAAGACGCGTCGCTGTTGCTGACCATGAACGCTTCGAGCGAGATGAGCCAGTTGTTGGTATCGCCTGTAACGGCCACCTTGACGCGCTCCTGCACGCCGGTCTCCAGCAAAGCGCTGTAGGCCCACCGGTTCATCGTGCCCGGTTTCCGCTCAAACGTCATCTTGTAAGAGTCGGTTCCCGGTGTGAAGGTGTCGAGACGTGATTTGAAAGTCCTCTCGGCGAAAACCGAACACAACGCCGAATGGACTTGTGCGTCGGAACGCCCTGGGATCCTGACCCACGCCAAGCTGCCCGGCACCGGGTTATCCACCGTCGCGCAGCCGGCGACCAGCCACAAACTCGCCGCCACCGCCTGCAAAATCATAACCGCTCCGCGCCGCCACTTTCGTTGTTGTCTCATTCCATCCTTCTTATCCGCCGATGATCCGCCGTTTCGCGCGCCAGACCGGCGAGCGCCACGATGTCAGCCGCCGCGTGAACATTCAACTGTTTTTCCAGCCTGCGGGACGAACGATTCGGCCCATGCTTCGGAGGGATTTTGAGACTTGCCCGGCAACGCGGCGCGGGGAGCCGCCTACACGCCGAGCAATTGGTCCACCAGCGGCGACAGGTGGCTGGCGACGGCCTCGCTGGTGGTGACCAGGTCGGCGCCGCCGCCGCGCGCCTCCTCCAGCAGCGGCTCGTTCGCGCGATGGGCGAAAGCCAGCACCAGCGTGTGCTTCAATCCGGCGTCTGATTTCAGTTGCGCCAGGGCCGGCACCGCGTCGTGATTTCGAAGGTCGAGATCGAGGAGGACGAACATGGGCTGCTGCTCACGCACGGCCGCCGGCAGCATGTGCGGGTCGCGCAAGTCCATGACACGGTAGTTCAACTGGCACAGATGGTTGGTGATCCGCGAGATGAGCAGAACGTTGTCGCTGACCAGAATGACCATGGGTTCCATAAGCATCCCTGATGGCGCGCGGCTCATGGCGCGGCGGCGGCCAGCGGACGCGCGCCGCCTTCGCCGTTGCCCCAATGTCCGTCCCAGTCGGGATCGAGGCCGAGGTCCCGGATCATCTGCAAATCCTTCTTCGGGTCCTGGCCCGTGGTGGTGAGATAATTGCCGATCATTGTCGCGGACGCCCCCGCAAGAAACATCAGCGGCTGCAAGTCGCGCAGGTTCACCTCTCGGCCGCCGGCGACCATGATTTCCTTGCGCGGCAGGATGAGACGATAAACGGCGATCGTTTTGAGAATCTCCATCGGCCGCAGTGGCGTCATGTGCTCGAACGGCGTGCCCTGGATCGGGTTCAGGAAATTCATCGGCACGATGTCCACGTCGAGCGCCTTCAGCGCAAACGCCATCTCGACGCGTTGCCGGCGCGTCTCGCCCATGCCGAAGATGCCCCCGCAGCAGACGCGGATGCCGGCGTTCTTCAAATACCGGATCGTTTGCACGCGCTCGTCGTAGGTGTGCGTCGTGCAGATGTTCGGAAAATGCTCCCGGGCGGTTTCGAGATTGTGATTGTAGCAGACCAAGCCCGACGCCTTGAGCCGGTCGGCGACGCGCTGGCTGGAGATGATGCCCATCGAAGCGTCCGCGCGCACCGTGCCGCTGCGGGCGATTTGCTCGATGCCCGCGCAGACTTCATCGAGGATCGGGCCTTCCTTCAGCCCGCGCCACGCGGTGACGATGCTCAGCGCCTGTGCGCGGTTGGCGCGCGCCTCGGCGGCGGCCTTGAGCACCGCCTCCGGGTCCACGAGCGAATAGCGCGGCACTTCGGTGTCGTGGGCGGCCGATTGCGCGCAAAACTTGCAGTCCTCCGAGCACGCGCCGGCTTTGGCGTTGATGATCGAGCAAAGGTGGACCTTGTTCCTTTTGAACTTCTCGCGGACGCGGTTGGCCCGCGCGAGCAGGTCGCCCGTGTCGGCACTGTCTTCGATCTCGATCAACCGCGCCGCTTCGTCCAAAGCGATGTCGCCGCCGTCGAGCACGCGGCGGCTCACGGCGTCCAGGAGCGTCTGAAAATCCGGTTTGGCTTCCATGTCGGCGCGCGAAGCGTAGCGCAAGCGTCCGGCCGGCGCAAGCAGCCTTGACGACCACGGCGCGGGGCAGATATGTTCCGGGGTTTCAGAATAACAATTGTTTGGAGACATCATGGCAGCCAAAAAAGTTGAAGACCTTTCCGAACGCGCGCAGCCCCTTTTCAAGCGCGCCAGCGAAGCCGCGCACCGTCAAAACTACGGCTACGCGACCGAACTGATGATTCAAGTGCTCGAACTGGAGCCGGCGTTTTTGGACGGACGAAAACTGCTGCGGAGCATTCAAATGCGCCAGTTCCAGGGCCAGAATGTCGTGAGCCGCAAGATGGCCAGCATGAAGGCGATGACCGAAGCGATGAAAGCGCAGGTGTCGCTGAAGAAAAGCCCGGAGCTGGCGTTGATCGAGGCGGAGAAAGCCCTCAACATTGATCCGACCAACGGCACGGCGCTGGTCGCGGCAGCGGAGGCGGCGGAAACGATGGATTTACCGGAGTCTGCGGCGTTCCTGCTGGAGTCGGTGGTGCAGCAGAAGCCCAACGACGTGAAGGCGCTGAAGCGGCTTGGCTCGCTTTACGCGCGGATCGGCGAGAACGACAAGGCTTACAAGATTTACGTGAAAGTTCTCCAGTTGGATCCCGCCGACGCCGAGGCGTTCAAGGCGATGAAGGACGCCACCGCCGAGGGCGCGCTGAAAAAGGGTGGTTGGAACGAGGAGGGCACCTATCAAGACAAGTTGAAGAACAAGGAGGAGGCCAAGGCGCTCGAACAGGAGAGCCGCGTGGTGAAGAGCGAGGAGATGACGGCCAATCTCATCAACGAAACCTATGAGAAGCTTTCCAAAGACCCGACCAATCTGGCCTTGGCGCGGCAACTCGCGCGTCTCTACGCTCAGAACAAGGAATTCGACAACTCCCTGAGTCTTTTTGAGCAGGTTCTCCAGCGCCAAGGCAACGATCCGGCGCTCGAAAAGGAAATCGCCGACACGCGTTTCAAGAAAACCGAGGCGGCGATTGCCGAAAAGGAAGCCGCCCTCCAGAAAACACCGGACGACGCCGTGTTAATAGAGGAACTGGCCAAAGCGCGCCAGGCGCGCGACGACATTCGGTTGCAGGAATGCGAGAAGCGCGTGGAGCGATATCCCAACGACCTCGGATTCCGTTACGAATTGGCCGAGCACTATTTCCGGCGCGAGAACACCAAGGCCGCGATCCAGCAGTTCCAGCTCGCGATCAAGAACCCGCAGTTGCGCGTCAACGTGCTGAACTATCTCGGCCAGTGCTTCATGAAACAGAAGTTGATGGACATCGCGATCCGGCAGTTCACGACCGCGGAGAGCGAAATCCCGACCATGGACGACATGAAGAAGGAAGTGCTCTACAACCTCGGCGTCGCATACGAAACCAAAGGCGACAAGGAAAAGGCAAGCGAGTGTTACCAGAAGGTTTACGAGGTGGACATGTCCTACCGCGATGTCGCCAAGCGGCTGGGTCTGGAATAATACCCGGTACGGGTTGTAACTGCACAATATCGTTGACGGCGGTTACTGGAACCAGTCGTCATTGGCCCGCCGCTGCGCCTGATGCCGGCCCCGATCACGGATCAATATGGGTCGCCGTCGGGAACGTGTCGCTATACCAGGCGTAATAGACGGTCACCCGCTGGCCCGGTTCCAAGTCCGTGATCGACAGCGCGTTGTCCCGCCCGCACGTCGTGCTCGCGTTCACCAGGCACACGAGCCGTTCCTGCCCGTCCCAGAGGGTGATTTTAGCGGCGCCGACGCTAAGGATCGTCCCGCTATATTGTCCGCTGGGAACGGGATTCTCCACCGGGAATGGGGGTGGGCTTTTCGGCGATTGTGCATTTGCCAGCCCTGCCGCCAGTGCCGCACTCACAACCAATGTCCAGATAACTTTCTTCATGGTCTGAACCTCTTCTCATGGACCATTTCATTTCTCGCCCCTCGGCCCCACTGGCACGGTAATATAACAGGTTCCACTAACCCGGCAACGAAGGGCGAGGGGACTCTGCCGCTGCGCCGCCGGCAAACGCCGCGACGCGAGAGGACGGAAGTTTTTGGGTGCAAAAAAGCGCAGCGGGCGAACCACTTGCGCCGCTGCGCTTTCTGCTTTTAATCCGATGTGTTTGGGCTGGCCCCGCTACGTCGCTCAGGGATTGCTCTTCGTCGGTTTCTTGTTGTCACCGGCTTTCGTCGCGGCTTTCTTGGGGGGTGTCACGCGGACCGGGCCGCTCTTCGCCGCATCTGCCCGCTTCTTCAAATCGGCCAGATACGTTTGCCAGTCCTGAATCAGCTTTTGATACTCTTGGTCGCGCTGTTTCCACTGGGCGTTATCCTGTTGCAGTTTATCGGCGACGGTCTGCAAATCCCGCATCGTCCGCTGGTCGGCCTGCGATTTGTTTTGCAGCGTGCGATTGGTCGCCTCCAGTTTGTCCTGGTTGGTCGCCCACACGCGCCAGATGCCGATGTTGAGGAACAGCGCGCCAACAACAATAATCGGAATCTCGTGTTTCCATGCTTCGCCCGTGCTCAACCGCCGCGCGAACACCACCAGCACCACAATCAAGCCGAAGACAGCCGCGACCCAGCCGAGCATGCTGCCGGTCGAACTCCCGTTGTCGGCCGCGGCCGGGTTGCCCTGCGCCCAGGCAGACAAAGCGCCCAAGCTGAGATAAAGCCCACTCGTAACCATGCGTTTCATATTTGTTCCTTATTCGCTCCAATAAAATAACCTTGTCACTGCCGCAACATCGCGCGGTCGCCAAAAGGACAACTTTTTCCAAGCTGGAAAAATACCGCTCGCGGCCCGCTTGAGCAAGACTTTTGAGGCCAGCTGGCCTTTTTGCCCGTGAGTGTCACTTTCGTGTCTTGCCCCCGAGAACTCACAACGGCGGGAGGCGGGTGGCCGCTGGCGCGATTTGAAGTCGCTTTTGCATTCACTTTGTCCGCGGCGGCGCTACAATGCAAGCCGTTCATGATTTCTGTGCGTACTTGGGCTGAGTCGTGGTTCCTCCACCTGATCCTGGTGGCGGTGGCGGCATTGTTGTGGTGGTGGCATCCGGCGGCGGGCGCGGCGGCGCTGCTGCTGCTGGTTTTTAATATCAATTTCTTCCGTGACCCGGAGCGGCAGATTCCCGCCGACCCGCGTGCCGTTGTCTCGCCCGCGGACGGCAAAGTGGTGGAAGTCCGCGCGGCGCGCGAGGAGAAGTTCATTGGCGGCGAGGCGACGATGGTGGCCATTTTTCTCAACGTTTTCGATGTTCACGTGAACCGCGCCCCGATTGACGGCGAGGTGAAAATCTCCGAGCATGTGCCGGGGAAGTTCCTCAATGCGATGCGCGCGGCGTCGGGACTTCAGAACGAGCACCAGATTCTCGGCTTGCAGGACGGCGAATTTCGCGTCACCGTCCGTCTGATCGCCGGTGCCATCGCGCGGCGGATTTGCATGTGGACACAGCCCGGCACGCGCGTCGCCCGCGGCGAGCGGATTGGGATGATCCGCTACGGTTCGCGCGCGGAGATTTATCTGCCGGCGGGTTGCGAGGTGAGCGTAAAAATTGGTGACCGAGTGAAAGGAGGATCGAGCATCCTTGGCTACCGGAAATGACAAACCGCCGGGCATGAACGTGGAAAGCCCGGATTTCGGCAAGATTTACTTCCTGCCGAACCTGTTCACGGCGGGCAACCTATTGTGCGGCTTCTTCGCCCTGACGTGGATTTTCAAATACCAGGCCCATCCCGACCTCCGCTTCCTTTACAACTCGCTCTGGCTGATCCTCGGCGCGTTTGCATGCGATTTCCTCGACGGCCGCGTCGCCAGGTTCGGCGGCAAGGAGTCGGCGTTCGGACGCGAGTTCGATTCGCTGGCGGACTTGGTGAGTTTCGGCGTGGCGCCGGCGTTCATGGTGTATCGGATCGTGCTCGACGAATTTCCGCGCACCGGCTGGATGGTGGCGGCGGTGTATCTGGCTTGCGGCGCGCTGCGGCTGGCGCGGTTCAACATCCTCTCGATGCGCGGCGCCTCCTCGAACGAGTTTGTCGGCTTCCCGATTCCGTCGGCGGCGGCGATGGTTGTGAGCGTGACGATGTTCATGATCTGGTTGCAAGAGAGGGGCATCATCGCCCCGATCGGCACGCCGGAGCATCCGCTGGGGCCGTGGCGCTACGCGTTGCCGGTGGTGATGCTGTTGCTGTCGGTGATGATGGTCAGCACGGTGAAATACCCGACCTTCAAGCACGTGGACTGGACGATGCGCAAGTCGCTGGCGACATTCGTCGCGGCGCTGGTGGTGCTGTTCCTCGCCTTGCAGTGGCCGCAGGTGACGCTGGCGGCGCTGTTCGTGTGTTACCTGATTTATGGCATGGTGCGGCCGTGGGTTTCCAAACGGCTGCGGAAAGAAATCGAAAACGAAGAGGACGAATCCGAAACGTCGTGATACCCGCCACCGATTTTATTACGCCTGGGCTGGCCGGTCTCGTCAGCGGCTATCTGGTCTCGATCCCCGTCGGACCGGTGAACGTCACCGTCATGAACGAGGCTCTCTCGCGTGGGTTCCTGCGGCCGTTTCTGATCGGGGTGGGCGCGGTGACGGCGGAGGCGATCTACTGCGGGCTGGCGCTGGCCGGTTTTCAATCGGTGCTGGCGCTGCCGACGGTGCACGCGGTGATGGTGCTGGTGAGTTTTCTGGTCGTGACCGTGCTGGGTTTCAAGTACCTGCTGATGCAGAAACAGTTTGGCGACAGCGCGGCGTTGCGGATGGAGCAACAACTGGAGGAGAAGCTGCATTTGCACCGCGGCTACTGGCTTGGCTTCGGCATGACGTTCGGCAATCCGTTCATTCTCCTGGTGTGGGGCATGCTGGCCGCGGTGTTGTTCGAGCACGGGTGGGTGGTGTCCCGCGGCCTTAGCAAACTCGCGATGGTCGGCGGCATGATCAGCGGCGGGACGCTATGGTTTTTGACGCTGTCGTGGGCCACGTCGCGCGGCCATCACCGCGTTTCGCCGCGCACGCTGCACGTGCTGACGCGCGTGTCGGGGGCGTTCCTGCTGGCCGCCGGCGTCCTGCTCGGCGCCAAGCTTGTGCAGGCGATGGCCCACTCGGATTTGTTCCAGCGATTCCACTGAAAATCGCGGTTGGCATGTTCGCCGCGTCGTGGCAGTCTGCAAGCCATGAAATCCTTCCGTCTCGCTCTTGCCTTCCTGATGTCCGCCGCGTTCTGTTTCGCCGCCGAAACGCGGTCGCCCGCCGGCCCGCCGAAATTCCAGGTCCCGTCCGGCGTCGAGGTGATTCACGATGTCGAGATCGGCAAAGGCGGCGACCGCGTGCTGCACGCGGAGATCGCGCGGCCGAAGGACCCGCCCGCGACACCAATGCCGGCCGTGTTGTGGATTCACGGCGGCGGCTGGAGCGGCGGCTCGCACAAAGGCAACGGCGCGATCTGGCTGGCCGCGAAGGGTTACTTCACCGCAAGCATCGAATACCGCCTCAGCGGCGAGGCGACGTGGCCCGCGCAAATCCAGGATTGCAAGCTCGGCGTCCGCTGGCTCCGCGCCAACGCCGCGAAATACAACGTGGACCCGAACCGCATCGGCTGCTGGGGTTCGAGCGCGGGCGGCCATCTGGTCGCGTGCCTCGGCACGATGAACAAGCCGGAGTTTGAGGGCCGCGGCGGCTGCGAGGGCGTCAGCAGCCGCGTGCAGGCGGTGGTGGATTTTTGCGGGCCGGCCGATTTCACCGCGGGCAGCGCGGGTATTCAGGGCGCGAAGGAAGGCAACGACGCGAAAGCGTCGCTCGGTTTGTTCGGCGCGCCTTTCAAGGAGAAACCGGAATTGTGGAAGAATGGCAGTCCCGTCATCTACGCCGCCGCCGGCGACCCACCGTTCCTGATCGTCCACGGCGACGCGGACACAACCGTGCCGTTCGCCCAGTCGGAGCATCTCGAAGCCGCGCTGAAAAAAGCCGGTGTGCCGGTGGAGTTCATCCGCGTCAAGGGCGGCGGCCATGGCATGAGGGCGCCGAAAGACGCCCCGCCCGCCGAGCCGGACCAACAGGCGATTCGCGACGCCGTCATTGCGTTCTTCGACAAGCAGTTGAAAAAGTAGGCGCGGCATCCGCCAAAGACGCATGTAACTTTTTGCCGGTGCGGCGGTATCCAGAGGACGAGGTCTTCAACAACCATGACGCGTATTCTCCGTCCCTTGATCGTTCTTGTTTTGCTGGGCGTCGTGTTGGGACTGGCCTTGATATTCGGCCAGCCACACGGTCTGGCTCAACTCGCGGCGCAGGTGGACATTGTTCATGACGTCGAGATGGGCAGGGGCGGCGGGCGAACGCTGCACGCGGAAATCGCGCGGCCCAAACTTCCGCCGAAGACGCCGATGCCCGCCGTCATTTGGATTCACGGCGGCGGCTGGCAGGAGGGCACGCACAAACAGAACGGCGCGGCGGCGCTCGCGCTGTTCGGTTACTTCACCGCGAGCGTCGAGTATCGGCTGAGCGGTGAGGCGAAGTGGCCCGCGCAAATCGAGGACTGCAAGCTCGCCGTGCGCTGGCTGCGCGCCAACGCCGCGAAATACCACGTGGACCCCGACCGCATTGGCGTGTGGGGCATGAGCGCCGGCGCTCATCTGGCGTCGTGCGTCGGCGTGCTCGGCGAAGCGAAGCAATTGGAGGGCAACGGTGGCTATGACGGCATCAGCAGCCGCGTGCAGGCGGTGGCAAGTTATTGTGGAGCATTCGATTTCACTGATGACCGGACGGGCAACGATCTGATCC
>Ga0209083_1002831_pt1 | contig 15617 bp, 12 predicted proteins | sample AM7aDNAmetaG_FD_184132 | JGI IMG/M metagenome (GOLD analysis project Ga0209083, IMG submission 184132) | Freshwater microbial communities from Finland to study Microbial Dark Matter (Phase II) - AM7a DNA metaG (SPAdes) (version 3) | ecosystem: Environmental > Aquatic > Freshwater > Lake ...
ATGAGCTTCGAGCGGAAAGGCAGGTAACCCGCGGAGCCCTATCTGTAGATAAGGCGACAAGGGGTACACGCGTTTACGCCGAAGATCATAGGCGCAGTAGGTATGTTCCTATTGGGATAGGCTCTTAATGACTTGTCGCGAAGAGTTTATATACGGGTCCCATATTTGCCTTCCTGGGCGTTTTCCAGTACGGTGAAAGGCTGGCATTTCATTGACAATCAAACAAGGGGGCGCGATGGGAAAATCGGATATCCAGCCCGGGGCCGTTTTCGGGCTCTGGACGGTTATCCAGAGAAGCCCGAGCGGGAAAGACAGGAAGAGGAAATATCTGTGCGTCTGCGCCTGTGGTGAGAAGAGGACTGTGTACGCTTCGAAACTCAGATCGGGAAAGTCAAAGAGTTGCAGAAGCTGTGCGAAGACCGCTCATGGGAAAAGCCGTACCAGGGTATACCATATATGGCAGGGCATGATTCAGCGGTGCCATACTCCGACGTGCTCCGCGTATGCCGATTACGGAGGGAAGGGCATACGGGTATGCGAGGAATGGAGAGTGTCGAGAAAAGGCTTCATGGCGTTTTATGCGCATGTCGGCGATCAGCCCGATACAAAGATCAAGTGGAGCATCGATCGGATAAATCCCTATGGGAACTATGAACCCGGCAATGTCCGCTGGGCGACGCCCAAGCAACAGGCCGCGAATCGTCGTCTCCTCTTCAGTCTGAGGTGGAACCAAGAGAAGCTCAGTGAGGAGGAATATGATGAGGCACGCGAGAAAGCTCGTGAGTGGTACCAAAACCTTCAAAGTCTCCCGAACGAACTGTCTCCTTTCTAAATCCCGTCAATGCGCGGGATTTTTTATTGTATGGTACGACCGGAGGAGTCCGACTCCCAATAGGGAGTCGGACTCCTTGATGGAGCAAAGATTCGGTTCATTCGGTATCAGCCGATCTTCTTGAAGGTGATCTTGTATGACGGTTCGTATTCCGTATCGTACTTGTCCTTGAGATTGATGCTCTTGCCGTCCATGAGGTTCGTCATCGCGATATCGGTCAGCATCTGGTCGAGCTCTGCGATTTCCGCGGTGGCCCGCTCGAATTCTTCCCAACGTCGTCCCATGCCGGCTTGCGCGCTCTGCTCACGCGCCTTTTTCTTGTCGCGGACGGTCGTCAGTTCCTCCTTCAGCTCCTGATAGTCCTCGTCTTGGGCGAGGATGTCCCGGTATTCCCGACCGATCTCCTTCTTCGTATGCTTGAGCTCCTGAATCTGATCGAACACCTCTTGAATATCTTTCATACCGTCGGTTTTTTACGGGTTAACAACGATGTCGTCCATTGTAGCAGAAAGGGAGGAGTCGATAAAGTCTATCAAGTCTATAAGGTCGAAAGCATGCCCTGTCTGGCCGGCAGGGGCGGGTCCCTGTGCCCGCCCAAGACCTCAATTTTCGTACTGTTGCGGATGATCCGGTTCGGGTGTATGGTTTGAGTGAAGATATCGCTATGATAACCATATGGACAAGATAGAAAAGAAACTCATGTTCGACCGAGTATTCAAAGGGGTGTTGGCGATTGCGGCGCTTATTTTCAGTACGGGCTATGCCTTCGGACAGTATGTGAATTATAAGGAGAGCAATGTGCGCGATCTGGAGGCGTGGATGGACTGCGCGCGGACGGATCAGTTCACCGACCGGGCGTATGAGTTCTGTCGGCAAAAGGCAAAGGAAAACTATATCTTCAAGAAGCCTTATGAGTGGGGGCCGGTTGACACGGCAGCGCCGGAAGGGGAATAGGGAAAAAGGTGTCTTTGAAAACGTGTTCACCTATTCACGTTTTTTCGGATCCAGCAAATGTTTATTTTTTCCGCGAAGTAAAAATACCACGTATGACCGGAGTCGATACGTGGTAATACTTTCGCGCTGATTTATTCTTTTATCAGCTTCATCGAGAGGAGTACATTTTTAAAAGCCCCGAACAATCTACCGTATACCCATAGGGCCCAAAGAATCGTATGGCCACCTATCGCGGCTATCACATTCAGGCCCTTATTGGCAATCTTGATCGCGATGACCAGTCCGGCAAGAGCCGCGGCTTCCGCACAAAATATGCAAAGGACTTCGAAGAACGGTGGAATATATGGAAGGTTTAATCGCGGGTAGCCTTGCCATATACTGAAACCTACCAGAGTCATTCCCAAGTAAAGAATGATCAGTAACGCTGCTACTGCATACCCTTTCGCTAAGAATTTCATTGTTAATGTCCTTTCGTTTATGTTGATAAACTTCATGCTAACGGAGTATTATACATCCTAAACTAAGATATGTCAATGTCCGCGAAGTAAAAATAAATATTATCCCTTTATCAAGCCGAAAATAAGATCTTTAGGAAAGAAAAGGATGTTCATTGCAAGTGATATTCAGTCCACCTCGCCGACGAACATCGGGATATTGAGATGGCGGCGGATGGATTCGCCCTTAATAAGGTGTCTCATGCGTTCGGGAACATCGCCCCGGGACCCGATGTGTCGCGGGGAGTGGTGTGCATCAAACGACGGACCGAAGTGGATGGTGTGTTTGCCATACTTGGCGCGAACCGCGTCGATGCTCTCGTAGATCCGACGGAATCCTTCGATCTTGAGCGACGCGCCGAACAGGTCAGGCTGGCGGTCCGGCGTACGGAGGTCGAGGAGCGTGACCATGGTCGCACGATAGAACGTGCCCGGGGAGAACAGGGTATCGAAAGACGACTTCGCGACCGTGAGGAGTTCGTGTGCGAAATTGGTCGGGCACGTGAGATGGATCTCGACCGCTTGGTGTTCGAACGTCTGTGTGCGCAGGAGAATGAGCATCTTCCCGGCCTCGAGGCCGTACTGTCTCGCACGCATGCAGGCGGATTCGATGTTCTTGGCGAGTTGGGCGAAGACGAACCGGGGATCGTTGGACGCGGGCGTGAAGGTCTTCATCTTCTGTACGGACGCGTGTGCGGAACGGTTTCCAGCCAGAAACGGCAAGGCGGGTATGCCACGGAGTTCCGAACGGATCTCTTTGAAAGGTTTCGACAGGAACGGGTCGAGACGCGCGTCGTCCGATCGTGCCAAGTCGAGAGCGGTCCGGATGCCAAGTCGGACAAGCGTGTCGGTCGTACGCGGGCCGATGCCCCAGACATTCCCGACGGGAAGTTCGGCCAGGTAGGTCGGGATCTCCCGGTTCGGGATCGCGGTGAGTCCGTACGGCTTCTTCCATTTCGATCCCGCCTTGGCGAGGACCTTGGTCGATGCGAGTCCGATGGAGAACGTGAAGCCGAGTTCGCGCCGCAGATCTTCTTGGATTCGCTCGGCCATCATGTGATAATTCGTGCGCAGCGGTCGTTGCCAACCGGTGATATCGGCAAAGCATTCGTCGATGCCGTATTCTTCCACGTCGGGCGTGAAGCGGCGGACGATATCGAAGAATCGTTTGGAAAGAAGGGAATAGGTCTCATAGTCGGAAGGGAGGACGATGACATCCGGACAGATCTTACGGATCTCATGAAGTCGCATCGCCCGGGTGATACCGAGCGCTTTGGCTTCGTAGCTCATGGACGAGGCGATACCACGCTCCGCCCCGGTGATGACGGGCTTGCCTCGGAGTGCCGGGTCGCGCGACTGTTCGCAGGAAGCAAAGAACGCGTCCCCGTCGATATGGAGGATGGCTCGGGGATAGGTTCCGTGCGCGAGAAGCGTGGACATAGTTTTGTATCTGTCTTTGCGAGGTATCCGCCAGCAGGCGGATACCGTGGCAATCCAGATGTTTCTCGGGATATTCGACTTCGGTTTCAATTTCTATTCTGGATCGCCGCGCCCTCGAAGACTCGGGCTCGCGATGACATGGAATACTTTGTATTTGAAAGGAAGGCCTCAGTATTTCCGGATGACGGCGGTGACGATCGCCTCGATGCGGAGCTCTTCTTTCGGTCGGATAATCTTGAATGCGGGATTGGCAGGAATGAGTGAGACGCCCTGACGATCTTTCTTGTAGTATTTCATCGTCCATTTGTGATCGACCTCGGCGATCACGATATCGCCGTCTTTGGGCTCTCGTCCGCGTTCGACGAGAACGGTATCACCCGGTCGGATGCCGGCATCGCGCATCGATTCTCCCTTCACTTCGAGCATGAAGGTCGCTTCGCGGTTACCGATCAACCATTCATCCAAGGTCATCGTGTCGAGGAGTTCTTCTTCCGCCGGGGAAGGAAATCCGGCCTCGACGTAACCGAGCCGACGTACGCCGAAAAATCCTTCCGTCGGAAGCAGTTTGCCGGTCCGATCGCGTCCGATAAGACCGTCTTCGACGAGTCGATCCACGAAACGTTTGGTCTGTTTCATGGAAGCCGTATGAAGGATATCGTCGCGGATCTCACGATAGGTGGGCATGCGTTTCTTCTCGTCGAAGAAACTTCGTATGTTTTCGAACGGGATTTCGGACATGATCGTTAACAGTGAACAGATAACAATAAGCATGGAACACTATAATAATGCAACTATGTAACAATAGAGCGATGAAGCAATACAACTATGCGACAGTAGGGTAATATAACAATGAATCTATATCCGGATACCGACAGTATAAGGGAACAGATGTTCCCTCGTCAAGAAGATGAAGAGAAATCTGATGGTGCAAACTTTTTCGGGGATCGGCGTATTAGTATCAAAGACGTTTTTATGTATGGAAAAGGTTTCTCGCCGATGGCGTGGAGACGGTGAAAGTGGTATCCTATGGGAAAGAAAAGGTGGTTTGGCGGCATACATGTCGAACTTATCAATACGACAAGCACTATGAAACTGAAGCTGAAAAAGTGGCAGATCATACTCGGAGTGATAGTAATCGGTGGCGGTGGATACTATTGGTATACCAAGGCGAATTCGACAAGCACGCAGGTGCAGTATGTCACGACGGCGGCTGAAAAAGGAACATTGACCACGTCTGTCGCGACGAGCGGGAATATCGTCGTGGATCAGAGCGTGAATATCGACCCGACGATTACCGGCACAGTCGCTAATTTGTCAGTTGCTGTGGGCGACAAGGTGAAGAAGGGGCAGGCGCTGTTTACGATCGTGAACGACCAGTTGGGCGTGAGTGCCGCTCAGGCGCAGACCTCGGCTTCCCAATCCGAGAATTCACTCACGTCGGCCATGATCAGCTGGAATCAGGCGAAGGCGACCTATGCCGCGGACAAGAAAAGCGGAAGCACGGTCAGTGCCAAGCAGAGGGCGGTGGACAAACAGAAGGCAGATGCCGCAGAGGCGGCTATCACGGCGGCAGAACAGGCGACGACCGCGTCCGATCTCGGTTTGCAGTATCAGTTGCAGACCGCGGGCAAGCGATCGGTCGTGGCGCCGTCGGACGGGACGGTCAATGCGGTCAATATCAAGAACGGTGACGACCTGAGCAAACTCTCGTCCGGCAGCTCCCGCACGGTGCCGATCATCATCGGCGATTTGACCACCATGAAGGCACAGGTCCAGGTCAATGAGGTCGACGTCTCGAACGTGCAGGTCGGCCAGAAGGTCATGATGACGTTCTCGGCGGTCGACGGGCTGACCGTATCCGGAAAGGTGGACGCGATCGACTCTCTCGGCACGGTGACACAAGGCGTGGTGACCTATAACGCGAAGATCAGCCTCGATGCGCTTGATCCACGACTCAAACCCGGTATGAGCGTGTCCGCATCCATCATCACCGGCGTGAAGCAGGATGTGATTATCGTCCCGGGGAGTGCCATCAAGAAACAGGGGAATGTTGATTACGTCTTGGTCCTCAATAGCGGGACGACGCCGGTTCAGACGGCCGTGACGGTCGGGGCCGCGAACAATACCGAGACCGAAGTCGTGAGCGGACTCACTGTCGGTGACAAGGTGGTGACGAAGACCGTCAATCCGACTTCGACCTCGACGACTTCGACCGGCTCGTCATCCGCTTCGAGAGTCAGGATTCCCGGTGGCGGATTCGGCGGGTAAGTGGGATGTGGGTGGTCTTAGCCGATTGAATCACATTTTCAGTTCAGATATGATCGAGTGCACAAACATCTGCAAGACCTACGTCAACGGGGACGTCGAGACGAAGGCTGTCTCCGGTATTTCCTTCAAGATAGACAAGGGAGAATTTGTCGCGATCATCGGCCCGTCGGGGTCTGGCAAGTCGACCCTGATGCACATCCTCGGGGCGCTCGATACGCCGACGTCCGGGACGTATGTCCTCGATGGGCAGGAAGTCTCCAAACTCAATGATGACGAGCTCTCGGACTTGCGACGCAACAAGATCGGATTCGTGTTCCAGGCGTTCAACCTGCTCCCGAGGACGACCGTACTGCGTAATGTCATGCTGCCGCTTTTGTATTCGGATACGACCGACGAAGAGCGTGAAAAACGGGCCCGGCTGTGTCTCAAATATGCGGGGATGGAGGAAAGCAAATTCCTGAACCTCTCGAACCAGCTTTCCGGCGGGCAGATGCAGCGTGTGGCTATCGCCCGGGCGCTTGTCAATGAACCCGCGATTATTTTTGCAGACGAACCGACCGGGAACCTCGACACGAAGACGAGTAAAGTGGTCATGGAGACTTTTCGGGAGCTCAACCGACAGGGACATACCATCATCCTGATCACGCACGAGATGGAGGTCGCGGAATTCGCAGACCGGGTGATTTCCATCCGCGACGGCGTCATCGAGAAGGACGTGAAGAACGTACACGAGCATTGATACGAACACCTATGGTCGCCATGGATTTATTGAAGGAAACGTCGTCATCCCTTTCGAGCAACAAGGTCCGCTCCGGTTTGACGATGCTCGGTATCATCATCGGGATCGCGTCCGTCATCACCATGGTGGCGATCGGGCAGGGCGCGCAGAGCTCGATTTCGGATCGCATCCAATCGATCGGAGCCAACCTGATCATCATCAGTCCGGGAGCGCAGCGGACGAGCGGTATCAGCGCCGGACAGGGAAGTTCGACGACGTTGACGCTCGACGATGCGACGGCTATCGGAAGCGGAGTACAAAACATCTCGGGAGTGGCTCCGGAGGACACGCACCGGTATCAGGTGACGGCCAAGGGCAATAATACCAATACGCAGGTTACCGGTACGGTTCCTTCGTATACCGATGTCCGCAACGTGGCCGTCGATATGGGTATGTTCATCACGGAGTATCAGCAACAGACGTCCGCCAAGGTCGCCGTGATCGGACCGACGGTACGCGACGACCTCTTCGGGACGGATGCCGACGCGATAGGCCAGACGATCCGCATCAAGAATATCGATTTCCAGGTGATCGGTGTGACGGTTTCGAAGGGCGGGAGCGGTTTCAATAACGCTGACAATGCGATTTATGTGCCGATTACGACGGAACAGCACTATCTGTCGGGCGATACGTATGTGACGACCGTCGGTATTTCCGCCGCGAACGCCACGATCATACCGGCGGTCCAACAAGACGTGACCGACCTCCTGTTGCAGCGTCACGGTATCTTGGACCCGACCGCAGCCGACTTCAGTATCATGAACCAGGCCGATATCATCGCGACGGCGTCGAGCGTCACCGGGACGTTCACGATTCTCCTCGCATCGATTGCCGGCATATCACTCCTTGTCGGTGGCATCGGTATCATGAACATGATGCTCACCACGGTCACGGAGCGCACGCGCGAGATCGGACTGCGCAAGGCGGTCGGGATACGGAAGCTCTATATCAATCTGCAGTTCCTCATCGAGGCGGTCATGCTGACGTTTCTTGGCGGAGCATTGGGTGTCGTACTCGGGTGGGCGGCTGCACTGCTTGTTTCGAAATTCGCGAGTCTGACGACGCAGATATCCCTCTCCTCGGTACTCCTCGCATTCGGTGTGTCCGCTGCTGTCGGGATACTTTTCGGATTCTATCCGGCTCGTCGTGCGGCGAATCTTTCTCCGATGGAGGCGTTGCGGTATGAATAAAGAAACTGACAACTTATAACTTACAACGAACAACGGGGGACGAGGTTTGTCTTTGCGAGAAGTCTGCGACGAAGCAATCCAGAGAGAATAGACGAAGGAGAAGAGGAATAGGAAGGGGATGGATTGCCACGGCCTCCGAGGCCTCGCAAAGACAGGCGGGGAAGAGTCTGTAAAGTCTATAAAGCATGCCCCGTGGCCGAGTCGGCGAGACTTTACGGGGGTCGTGAAGTTCGTGAAGTCGAAAGGCGGAAGGATAAGCACGACAATATTTTTAAGGAAAAAATATATGGATAAGAATCATAAGATCGCGATGATTATTGTGGTCATCGTGGTCGGAACGGGAGCGTTTTTCGGTGGGATGAAATATGCAGAGAGCCAGCGTGCAAGCCAGTTCGCGGCGCGTGGTGTCGGAGCGGGTCAGGGGAGTGGAATGGGAGTAGCGGGTCGTGCTGGTGGACAGCGCGGAGCCGGAGCGGGTGCCGTACAGAACGGGGGAGCCGGTGACTTTGCCGGCGGGCAGGTCACGGCCAAAGACGATACGAGCATAACGATCAAGACGCGCAACGGCGGATCGCAGATCGTCTTTTTCGCGCCGTCGACGACGATCGACAAGGCGGTCGTTGGTGCCGGTTCAGATCTTTCCGTCGGGCAGCAAGTGATGGCCAACGGCAAGAATAATCCCGACGGATCGCTCGCCGCGACCAGTATCCAGATCCGCCCCGACACCCCGGCGAACCAGTAGACTTATCGGCATTCCAAGAATGAATAAAACCCCGCTTCTCATAAGAGGCGGGGTTTTGGAAAAGAAAAGAAGGTAAACCGTAAGGCTTACCTTCCCAAGACCCGAGGAATTATTCTCCCGGTCCAATAATACAATGTGTTGAAAATAAATCAGAAAGAACGGATCGGAAGAGCGCTGAGTTCTGAATCCTTAAAGGTAGGCACTGGTTCCCGATTAGGTTGCTCCCTCCCCGTATTTCTTTCGTATATAGACCATCCAATTCCTGATTTTTGGCAACTCACAACCGGCTAATTCCAAGGGTGATTTCCCTCTCCGATTCGCGAACTCGGATGAGGAAAGTTTGTGAAATCTCCAGTCCAAAAGAATGAGCTTCAGCCACCTTTCGATATTGTCCTCCTTTTTGAATCCTTTCATCAGTCTCGTCTTCCGTTTCACGAGATAGTTGAATCCTTCGAGCGTGTTGTTGTATGGGCTCATCTCGGGATTGTCGAAGTGAGTCAGTAACAAATCGAAATTTCGTTTCAATACACCGACGATCCGTTTCAATTTTTCATACTCTTGATGCTCCTTGGCATAGGCCTGCATCTCGGCAAGTTTCTCAATAGCCTCCTGTTTTGTTGTGGCGAACAATACCGCTTCCACCTGTCGTTTGATTTCTTTGTCCAACTCCGTTTTCGCATGAGTGAACGGGATGATCTGTCCTGCTCTTGAATACTTGTGAAAGACACAGAGCTGGATGGGAACTTTTGGGTACCCTTCTTTCAATACTTTCAACAAACCAGGGTCACCATCGCAAAAGAAGCCCTTGATAGAGCCATTGATTTCTTCGTGTGCCTGTTTCATGAGGGTCAGATAACTGGCTTCGGATTCCTCTTCAGCTACGTGCCAAGAAACGATATCGAGCGTCGAGACATCGAGTACGATGAGCAAGATGAAGTCTTGTCCCTGAAGTTTCATCCACGTCCCGTCAAGCGCATAGTATCCGGATCGTTTCGGATGAAGCCACGCCGTCACTTCCTGGTGACTCGGGAGATCATCTGCGAGTTTTTCTATGTGTTCGATGAGTATATCTTTCGTGAAGACATCCTTGTTGAACCAGCTTTGCAAAATATCGACGATCGATTGAAACGACATCGCTCGGAGATACATAAAGGCTGCTTGTTCAATCATCTCGTACTCGAACATACCGATGGCAGAGAGTGGATCATGGAAGACGTGATGGCAATCAGAACACCGGTATCGTTGCTTTGTGATATGCTTCCATCCTTGTTTCGTGAAGAGGGAAAACGTACGTGTTCCGTATCGTTCTGGTTCGATACAACCACAGTGTGGACAGTGCTTTTTTTGGGCATAGATTTCATCAAAAAACGTGGTTTTTTACTTTAGAAGAAATAAAACGTCGATTCTGACTTTATCCTAGCCTAAAAGAAGCACTTTCACCAACCTAATCGACTACCAGTGCCAAAATTCCAACACCGTTGAAATCTACTATCCCTTCGATTATTGTTATAGCTATCTTTTTATCGAATATAAAGGAGGTAGCGAGGCCTTTTGGAAATACACCTATCTCCGCTTCACGCCCGTCATCGAGTTTGAATGAGATGCTATTCGTTCCGTTTTCATGACGGTTTACGGGATTCCTTTTCGTTTTGCTCACGTCGGTCTCCTTTGATGAGTTCTATTAAAGAAATGCTTCTTGGAAATACCCCCGGATGATATGGGGAAATCATAAAAATGTCAACCGTCCGATGAAATGATGTTTGAGGAAATAGCTGACATTGTTTACATTGAGGGAATAAAATAGCGGTCGCTTGGTCTGAAGTCGAGAGCACTACCATATTACGTACTATGGTAGTGTGGCGATGTCTGAATAAAAAGAAAGAAGTTATACTCAGTTACACGTAAATCTGAAATGAATAATTCATTCATACTCGATTCATCATTCATTCCAGTACTCGTTTTCCATTTCTCATATCGAAATATCTTCATTTGTTGTCTATCGCTACCAGAGGAGTACTAGAGGAGTTCGACTCCCTATAGGGAGTCGAACTCCTGAACGTAACAGGGATGTCCCTATAGGGATTCGAACTCCTGAACGTAACAGGGATGTAGTTCATTTGGTATAAGAAATTGCTTCCCTCCGTCTCCGCGAGGCCCTACGAAGCGGTCCAGGACTCCGGATTGCCACCCCGGCATACGCGGGGCAGGCTACCCGAGGACGGGCTCGCAAAGACAGACGTATTTGATATGGTTTCAGTTTCTAACATGACTGAGTATAAATTGGTCGAACTTTGAAATGGTCTGAAAAAAATGGCTTGATAAAGGGTTGTTTTTTTATCGAAATCCGGATTTGACACGAATGGCATCATCGGGTATAGTGCCAATGGCCGGGCTGGAATCAAAAACCTGTTTTTGCCCGAGGTTTGAGTACTCTTAATAACCATCGTCCGGCTATGTGGTCGGATGAGCATCTGTGAAAAAGATGAAGAAAAGACTCGGTAGTATTTTCGGTATGACGATTCTCGTCATGCTCGCGGTGTTCGGTCTTCAGGCAAGAGCATCGGCGGACAATGTGTCAGGGTCGGCGGGTTTCGGATACGGTCATAACGCGGCTGATCCGATACTCGGATACTCGACCGCATCGGGGTCGTTGGGAACCGTTTTCGCGAACGTCAAGTACGATGGGGCATATGCGAGCTTCCAGTATGTGGGTGCGAATCACGATGCTCATGAAACCGTCGCGACTCTCGGATACGTAAGAGATCTCGGCGGATGTTTCAAAGGAGATGTCAGTTATACCTATGACACCTCGAACGGCGTCTATGGTACGACACATCGGTTGGCGGCCAGTCTTGATACTCCGTCCTTGTATGGAGTCACTCCGAATTTCGTTTTCGGAAGGCTGTTCGCAAACAATGACAGCTCACTTCCAGACCTGTGGGTTGGGAAGGCCGGCTTGAAAACATCGATCGATGCTGCCGGACAGCCGATAAACCTTTCCGCCTATCTGGCGGGGTATTCCGCTATCAACAGTAAGTTGCAAGATCGTACTTTTGCCACGGCGATCTTCAGTGCAAATGTCCCGGTCGAGGTGGTCAAGAGCGTCTTCCTGACCCCGTATGCGACCTATGTCGTGCCGAGCAACTACTTGGCATCGGCCGTTGCACCGCGCTTTTCGTGGGGAATAAACGCATCCGTCAATTTCTGACGGTTGAAATGAGAAGAGTGACAGGAGTGTATACCACTCCTGTTTTTTTGTTGCCCGAAACGAGGTCCATGTATCTTTTATATGCGCAGGTTTGCAGCCTGCTCGGTTCATTTTTTCTCCTTTGACGAGTCGGAGTTAAAGATCGATCGTAAACTGTGTGGTTCAGAGTATGACCCCGTATCGTCTGGTACGAGGTACAACTCTGAACCTGCGAACGTGCAACTCCATACCGTCTGGTACGAAGTGTAAATCTAAGAGCCTATCCGTTAGGAACATACCTACTGCGCCTATGATCTTCGGCGTAAACGCGTGTACCCCTTGTCGCCTTATCTACAGACAGGGCTCCGCGGGTTACCCGCCTTTCCGCTCGAAGCTCAAACGGCTCGTGACGGAGACCCTAACGGATAGGCTCTAAGCCTGTGAGGAATAATTCGATACAAGGAGCAATCTCCCACCCCTCTCCCTCGAAGACTCGGGAGCTCCCCTCCGAAAGGGGAGCAGGAAGAGCGTTTCGAAAATGCAAAGATGAGAGGCTGTTACTCCACGGATTCGCGTTCGCGGCGAGGGGCGAGCATGCGATAGAGGAGGGGGACGATGAAGAGCGTGAGGAAGGAGGAAAGAACGAGGCCGAAGATGATGACGGAACCGAGCGCTCGCCAGGTGGCGTCGGAAAGCGTGATCGGGATGATGCCGAAGATGGTGCAGATCGAGGTGATGAAGATCGCCTCGAGGCGGGACTTGCCCGCGTCGACGATCGCCTCCTCGAAGGGGATGCCGCTTCGCTCGTTGAGTTTGATCTTGTCCACGAGGATGATGGCGTTTTTGACCACGATGCCGAAGAGCGCGAGGATGCCGATGAGTCCCGGGAACGAGAGTGGTACGCCGATGAGCGCGAGTCCGGGGAAGACGCCGATGAGCGCCAGGGGGAGCGTGATAAGGACGATGAACGCGCTGCGGAAGGAATTGAATTGGATGACGAGCGTCACGAGGATGAGGACGCCCGCGATGATCATCGCACGGAGGATCGACTGGACGGATTCGGTGTTCTGCTCGTTCTCACCGCCGTAGGCGATGGTGTAGCCGGACGGAAGCGGGTCGGATGCGGCGAGACGCGCCTGGAATTCCTTGAGGATTTCCTGCGGGTTGGCGGCGCCTTCCACGTTCGATGAGACGGTGACGGTGCGCTTCTGCTCGACATGTTCGATCGCGTTCACAGACGGACGGAGTTCTATCTTCGCGACGTCTTTGAGGAAGACCGGGGTGCCTGATGGCGCGACTACCTCCAAGTTCTGGAGCGATTCGAGAGTCGGAATCGCGGTCTTGTCGAAACGCGCGACGATCTCGGTTTCGGTCCCGTTTTCAAGTACGGTCGAGACCTTGGTCCCCGAGACAGCCATACGCAGCACGCTTCCGACCGATGCCGCGTCGAGGCCGTACCGCTCGAGTCGGGCGTGATCAAGCGCAAACGTGAATTCCGCGGGTGCCTCTTTGAGTGAGATCGCTTCACCGGTCGTGCCGGGGATATCCGAGAGGATGATCTTGAGTCGTGCGGCGATGCTCGACAGTTCCGCAAGGTCGTCGCCCGAGATACGAGCCTCGAAGGCGGAGCCCGACGGCGGACCGCTCCGTTGCGACTCGACCGTGATATCGGCGTCGGTTTCGTCCGAAAGTCCGTCGCGGATCTTGGTGGTCAGATCATACGAGGGAATGTCCCGATCCTCCTTCGGGACGAGTTGCATTGTGATTGTCGCCTCGTTCGATGAACCACCCGATCCGATGACGGACGAGAAACTTTTAATTTCCTTGTAGGTGCGAAGGTTTTCCTCGATTCTTTTGATGATCCCGTCGGTTTGGCTGATCGTGAGGCCGATCGGACCCTTGGCGATAAGTGTGAGCGTTTCCATGTCCGAGGCGGGGAAGAACTCCGACTTCACGATACCGGTGATCGGCAGGAGTGCCGAGAGGACGAGGAGCGATACGGCGAAGAGAACGGACAGGACGCGTCTCTTCCGTGATGCGAGGACGAATCGGAGCGTTTTTTCATATACGGGGATGGCAGCGTCGAAATGGATGATGCCGTGGATGAGTCGTGAAAAGAATCCCTCGTGTTCCGAACCCTGATGGAGGAGTTTTTCCCGGATGGCCGTATCGCTTTTCAATTCGTGTTCCACAAGCGCCTCGTTCGCGAGAAGTGTTTTCTTCCCGTCGTCTTTCCATCTCCACCAGGCGAGACCGAACGCGATCGAGCCTGAAATGGCCGTAACGATGAAACCGACGATACCCGAAAGCGAGACGAGTGAAAAGAGGGCGAGACCGAGTATGGGCAGGAACATGGCCCAGAAGAACCCGCGGGTGAGTCGGATGCGCTCGAGCGCGGCGGCGAGGGGATGATTGATCGTGAGCGCGATGACGAGCGATGAGAGGAGTGTCACCGAGACGGTGATCGGGATCGACTTGATATATTCGCCCATGATGCCGGTCGAAAGGAGGAGTGGTAAAAACGCGAAGGTCGTGGCCAAGGTCGTGGAGAGAAGCACTACCTTGAAGTCGCGAAGCACCAGAAGCACGGCTTCCTCCGGGGTGAACTTGCCGGTCTTGAGGTATTGCTTGGTCGCGGAGACGACGACGATCGCGTCGTCGACGAGGAGTCCGAGCGAGAGCAGGAGCGAAAACAATGACAGGAAGTTGAGCGAGATGCCCGAGAGGAGCATGATCCCGAAGGTCGAGAAGAAGACGAGTGGAATGGCGAGCCCGGCGATGACCGCTTCCTTGAGTCCCACGATGAGGAAAAGTGTCACCATGACGAGCGTGAGCGTGATCATAAAATCACGTTTCAAGTGATCGAAGTCTTCGCGGATCAGCTTGGCATTATCTTGCATGATTTCGGAACGGACTCCCGAAGGAAAGGTGTTTCCAGCTGCAACGACGGTCGCGTGTGCCTGATCGGAAATGCCGATGATCGATCCACCGGTTTTTTTGACGAGACTGATCGTAACGGCGTTTTCGGGAACTGAACCATCAATCGAGAGACGGGACAAACTGGTTCGCTCGATGGCTGTTTCTTGAACGTTTGCAAGGTCACCAAGAAGAATCGATGCGCCGGTTTTGCTCGTGCCGATGTGGATGTTTCGGAGTGCTTCGGCCGTGAACATCCGTCCGTCCGTCCGGACGGGATAGGCGAATGTGGAGCCGTCCAGATTGCCGGAGGGGACGGCAATGTTGGCCGAGGTGACGGCACGGTTTGCGTTCTCGACCGCGATGCCGAGTGCGACAAGGCGGGCGGGATCATAGGCGATGGAAAATTCACGTGTATCACCGCCGGACACGGTCACGTCGCGCACTCCGGGTATCTTCTTGAGAGTATCGGAAAGATCATCCGCACTTTTACGCAGGACGAATCCATCGTATGGGCCCGTTAATGCGACAGTGAAGACCGGCGTATCATCCATGGAGATCTCTCGTACGACCGGATTCTGTGCCTCGTCGGGCAGATCGGTCTTGACGCTCGTGACCGCGTCGCGGACACTTCGGATGGCGTTGTCGAGATTCTCCTTCGCGTCGAATTCGACGACGACCGAAGATGCGGAATTCTCGGATTTGGAAGTGAGTTTGGTGATACCCTTGATCGCGGAAATCTTGGTTTCGATCTTCTTGGTGACGAGTTCTTCCACATCGCCGGGCGAAGCTCCGGGATACGGCGTGACGACGACC
>Ga0209083_1002832_pt1 | contig 15614 bp, 10 predicted proteins | sample AM7aDNAmetaG_FD_184132 | JGI IMG/M metagenome (GOLD analysis project Ga0209083, IMG submission 184132) | Freshwater microbial communities from Finland to study Microbial Dark Matter (Phase II) - AM7a DNA metaG (SPAdes) (version 3) | ecosystem: Environmental > Aquatic > Freshwater > Lake ...
TGGAGCAACGGCACGAGGCTCACGCCATCCACGGTCTGCTGCGGCGCCGCAGTGACGCCGCCGAGGGCGAGCAGCGTCGGGAAAAAATCAATGCCGCTCACCGGGGTGTCGCACACGCTGCCCGAACGCGTCAGGCCGGGGGCGCGGATGTAAAGGGGCACGCGCGTGCCGCCTTCCCATTGGCGGCCTTTGCCGCCGCGATAGGGCAGCTGGGAAGAACTGAAGCTGTCGCCGGAAACCACGCCGCCATTGTCGCTGGTGAATACAATGATGGTATTGGTCGCCAGATTTAGCGCGTCAATTTTTTTCAGCACCCGGCCGACGGCGTTGTCCATTTCCTCAATCAGCCCGGCGTAAATGGGATTGTCCTGCACGAGACGGACCGGCAGGGTGCGGTCGATGGCAAACCGCGCCGGCGGCGCCGGCTGGGCGGCGGCCTTCGCGCGATATTTTTCCCAGAGCGGCCGGGTGGTTTCGACCGGGCCATGCACGGCGTAAAACGCGAGGTAAGCCAGGAACGGCCGGTTGGTGTTTTGCTCGATGAACGCAATCGTTTCATCCGCGAGGCGCTGGGTCAACGACTGGCCGGGCGGGCCGCTCGGCAGCGTGGGGTTGATCCACGGTGCGTAGTAGCCGCCCTTGGGGCTCCCCGAGTCCCAGCCGCCCTTGTTAAGGTCGAAACCGCGGTCCTCCGGCCACGCGCCTTTGCTGCCGAGATGCCATTTGCCGGCAAAAAAAGTTCTATAACCCGCCCCCTTCAGCGCCGCGGCCAGCGTGGTGGCGTTGGCCGGCAGGTTTTGCACGTAGTCCGGCGGCAGCAACCGCGTCCGGTGCTCGGCGGCGAACGCCTGGCCGGTTTCCGCGCCGATCCATTCGGTGATGCCGTGCCGCGTGGGATATTGCCCGAGCAAAATGCTCGCGCGCGACGGGCTGCACACCGCGCCGGCGGCGTAGCCCTGGGTGAACCGCATGCCGCTGCGGGCGAACGCATCAATGTTCGGCGTTTCGTAAAACTGGCTGCCCTCGATGCCCACGTCCTTGATGCCGTAATCATCCACGAGGATGAAGAGAATGTTCGGCCTGGCCGGGGCTTCCGCGCGGCCCAGCGCGGGCAGCAGGCTCAGGCCGCAGCAAAAAAAGTATCCGGGCAGTTTCATTGGCACATTGGCGCAGGGGCAGGTTGTGGGCTCATCGGGCTAAACCGGGCATTCCGTTCCGGCCGGGCGCGAAGCCGGGGCTTCACGCGCTCGGGGATCAATGCCGTATCAGCGTGCCGCCCTTTGGAGTCTTTGCCAATCCCGAATTCTCGGGAGCCGGCCAACCCAAACCGCGCCGTTGGGCTTTTGAAATTTTAGAATCCTTTGTCACCTATCAGTCTGTAAGGCGGCAAAATCATAAACTCACTTTTTGAATTATCAGCCTGAGAAATATCACAAATGGGACACCATTCAAAAACAATGCGACCCACGACAATGCAGGCCATTGCTCACGACGAAAAACAGCTACAAAAGCTGCAATAGTGCCGAGCATGGCAAAGAACGCGTAGGTTGGAACGGCATACATAAAACCAATTAAGCTTTCGGGCTGAGTAAAAATGCAAAACGCTGAAACGGCAGCAACTATGGCAACGATTTGAAACACCACTGCTAAAATGCTCCAGACTGGTCGCCGCTCAACGTCTGGCGTAGCAGTCCGCCTCCGCCACATCAAAAAAAATACAACCACGATCCACAGAGGCAGCGTTGAAAGCATAGAACCAACCAACCATCTAAAATACACGCTCATACGATTCGCCGCCTAATTGATAGCAGTCCGCAGTCCGTGTTTTGGGGATTGCACGGTTGTTTTGGCGGCGGCCTTTTTTAGCATGAGTTTATGAAAGCGGACTGGCGAATTTCTGTCAAAGAATATTCCCGCACCTAAAAAAAACCCGGCGGGAAAACCTTTTCCCGCCGGGCCGTTAGCCCGCCGGTTTTAGGGATGGGCGGTGGCTTCCACGATGTCGCTTTCCAAACCAATCTCGGCTTTGCCGATGAAGAACACGGCTTTGTAACGGCGGGTCTCGGGTTTGCCGGGCGTCAGCAGCGGGCGGTTGTCCACGTAGGGCGAGTGGACCTCGCTGCCCAGATAGTTGAAGACGCCGGTGCCGGCGCGGTCTTCGTAGATGTGCACGCCTTCGGCTTGGATTTTGTTGAAGCCCACTTCGATGACGCCGTTGGCTTTGGCGGTGGCGGTGACGGTGGGTTTCTCCTGGGTCATGTCGGTGGTGTCCTCGATACCGTCCAGTTGCAGGGAGGCGATCAGGGCGGGAGTGCAGCCGGTGCTTTTTTTGATGCGTTGGGCCAGGGCGCGGGCGTTGCGTATGCTGTTGGCTTGCGCGGTGGCAAAATCCGTGTGGGCGGTTTTGGCCACAATGTCGGCGTTGTTGGCGGCCGTGTGTTTGGTGTGGAGCGCGCCGTTATCGGTGGTCAGCATGGTCACATCCGCCGCCGTGGCGCCGGGCGTGGTGGCGGTGACGCCGTTTTTGAGGTTGTCATGCCAATCGAGATATTTGGCAATGGGTTTTGGGACTATGTCGTGTTTCTTTTTCATGTGTTTTTTTATGCTTGTTGTTTGAACCGTCGGGAAAGGTGGCACGTAGCCGGGATCGCCGGGCTCCAGGAGGTAGGAGGGCGAACCCCAGCGGAGGTTGGGATTGTCGAAATACATTTCCGGGTCACCGGAATCCCAGGTAGCGATTCTCATAGGTCAAAAAGGGGGTTTTTAAGGAGAAATCGGGCCTTTTCGCCGGCCAACGCCTTCCCCCGTCGTCCGGCGGGACATTTCCGCGAGGTCGCGGGGGTTTTCCGCGCCATGGGGGAAGTCCCCCGGCTCATGGCGGACGTCCCCCGGCTGCTCGGGGAAGTCCCCCGCGCCGTGGCGGGCTTCCCCCAGCTGATGGCGGGAGTCCGCCGCGTCATGGGGGACTTCCCCCAAGCCGTGGAAAACGGTATCCGTGACGCGGCGGGAATGCCCGGGAGCCAGGAAAACTCCCGCCGTCGGGCGGCGGAAGCCGCCGGGTGCGGGGGACAAAGCGCCGGGGCGGGCGGTCCGGACTTTGGGCCGGCGGGCCGCTGGCTGCTTGCTTGCCGCGATGACAGGGTCATGGTTTCTGGGCAGGACTCCGGGTAAGACACGGCCGGTCCCCAGGCCGCAACGGCGATTTATAGCAGAATTTTTGCGCCCGTCTATGGGTCCGCCGCAGTTTAAATTTAAAGTAAACCAGCGGATTAATATTTCTTTTGGTGCCGCCGAACCGGCGTCCGGCAAGATTTCGCTTTTGCGGATGCGCCGGGTCGTGTTCAATCAATGGGTTATGAGTATGACCCATCCGCTGACGACGACGACGTTTGACCTGCCGGGTTTTCACATCACCAAGTCCTATGGCGTGGTGCGCGGCATCATCGTGCGTTCGCGGTCGGTCATCGGCAACGTCGGCGCGAGCATCCAGGCCATTTTCGGCGGCAACATTTCCATATACACGAACCTCTGCGAGCGCGCCCGCGAGGATGCGTTTAACCTCATGCTCACCCACGCCGGCCAGCTCGGCGCCAACGCCGTCATCGGCGTGCGTTATGACGCCACGGAAATCGCGCCGGGCATCACCGAGGTGCTCTGCTACGGCACGGCGGTGTTTGTGGAAAAGACCGCGTGAAGGCGCTCCGTCCAGACAGTGTCATGGGTCGGCTGCTGGGGCGGCTGGCGGCGGCGGTGTGCCGTTATCCGCACTGGTTCTTCTGGCCGCAGGTGGGGCTCTTCATCCTCTGCGTGCTCTACACCGTCTTCTTCCTGAAGGCGGACATGAACCGCGACAATCTGGTCGGCCCGAACCAGAAATACCACCAGAACTATCTCGCGCTGGAAAAGGAATTTCCCCAGCCGGACGATTTGGTGGTGGTGGTGGAAAGCGACGACCTCGAAAAAAACCGGCAGTTCGTCGAGCGCATCGCCGCGAAAATGCAGGCGCAGACAAATCTCTTCTGCGATGTGTTTTACCAGCAGAGCCTCGGCATGATGGGCAACAAGGCGCTGCATTACGCCACCGAGACGAACCTCGTGGAAATGCGCGATACGTTGCGCGCGGCGCGGCCGTTCATCACGCAGTTCGCGCAGACGACGAATCTCGTCTCGCTCTTTGACCAGATCAACCTCGCCTTCCGCTCGGCGTCGCAGGTGGACAACGCGGAAAACCGGTCGCTGGCGAAATCGTTGCCGGCGCTGACGCGCATCGTGTCGCAGGCCGGCGACGCCTTGCATCGCAGCGGCCTGCCGCCGTCGCCCAACGTGGTCACGCTCCTCGGCGGCAGCGACGACGCGGTGCTGGACAGCTACCTGACGTTTGCGCACGGGAAAATTTTCGTGGTCACCACGCACGCGCCGACCGATGACCAGACCGGCGACGCGGTGGACCGGTTGCGCGAACTGGTGGGGCAGACCAAGGCCGAGGTGCCGGGCGTGAACGTGGGCATCACCGGCGAGCCGGTGCTGGATTACGACGAGATGATGCAGTCGCAACGGGACACAACGGTGGCCAGCGTGGTGGCGATGCTGGTGTGCGCGCTGATTTTCATCTACGGCTATCACGAAACCGGCCGGCCGGTGAAGGCGACCATCTGCCTCGTCGTCGGCCTCGGCTACACGCTGGCGTTCACGACGGTGACCATCGGGCACCTGAACATTTTGACCATCACCTTCGTGCCGATGCTCATCGGGCTGGCGATTGATTTCGGCGTGCACCTCATCACGCGCTACGAGGAGGAATTGCACCACGGCAAAACCGAGCAGGAAGCCATCACCAAGGCGATGGTGTTCACCGGCCAGGGCATTTTCATCGGCGCACTGACGACGGCCGGCGCGTTTCTGTCGATGTATTTCACGAATTTTCAGGGCATCAAGGAAATGGGCATCATCTGCGGCGGCGGCCTGCTGGTGTGTTTCATTCCCATGATGACGATGCTGCCGGTGCTGCTGCTGCGCGGCCGGCAAAATGTGCTCGACCACGCCATCCGCGAGGACGACCGGCGGGCGCGGCTGGAAAACTTCTGGCTGCAACGGCCGGTGCTGGTGCTAAGCATCACGCTGGCGCTCTGCGCGGCGGCGGCGTGGGAGGCGCGGAAGGTTTATTTCGATTACAACCTCATCAAGATGCAAAGCCCGAGTTTGTCGTCGGTGGTCTTCGAGCAGAAGCTGCTCAACTCCGCGGAAAAGTCGCTGCTCTACGGCGCGGTCGTCGCCGATTCGCTCACGAACGCGGTGGCGTTGCAGGAAAAAATCGAGCAGCTGCCCACGGTGGCGGAAACCCAGCCGCCGTTCTACCGGGATTTTCTGGAGCCGGCGTCGCCGGCAAAACTCCGGCTCATCGAGGAAGTTAAAGGCGAGGTGGCCGCGCTGAAATTCAGTCCGCCGGACGCGCAGCCGGTGGACGTGGAGCAGTTGAGCGGCACGCTGTTCTACACTTCCTGCTATCTCGGCCTGGCCGAGCGCGCCGTCGGCACCAACGATCCGGTGCTGGTCGCGCAATTGAATGATTTGAGCGAAGCCATCACGAGCCTGCGCAAGGACGCGCTGGCCGGCGACGCGACGGTCCGCGCGGATCACGCGTTGAAGCTGGGGCAGTTCCAGCAGATGCTGCTCGGCGATTTGCGCGACACGTTTGAATTGTTGCAGCGGCAGGACAGCCAGGCGCCGCTGGGCGTGGACGATTTGCCGCCCGCCCTGCGCCACCGGTTTGTCGGCGTGAACGGGAAATTTCTCATCCAGGTTTATCCCAAGGAAGACGTCTGGCAACGCGCGCCGCAGGAGCGTTTCGTGGCGGATTTGCGGACGGTGGATCCGAACGTCACCGGCACGCCGGTGCAGCTTCTGGAATACGAGACGCTGTTGAAGAACAGCTACATCCAGGCGGCGTGGTATTCGCTGACGGCCATCGCGCTAATGGTGCTGTTCCATTTCCGCAGCTTGGTCGCGGTGATTTTATCGCTGATTCCGGTCGCCATCGGGACGCTGTGGCTGGCGGGCATCATGGGCTGGGCGGGCATTCCGGTGAACCTGGCGAACATCATGACGCTGCCGCTGGTCATCGGCATCGGCGTGACCAACGGCATCCATATTTTGAACCGCTACGCCGAGGAGCGCACCGCGAGCATTCTGGCGCGCAGCACGGGTAAGGCGGTGCTGGTGTCGGGATTGACGGCCATCGCGGGATTCGGCAGCCTGATGCTTGCGCAGCATCGCGGCATCTATAGCCTTGGCTGTATGATGGCCACGGGCATCGCGACGTGCATGATTGCGGGCCTGACATTTTTGCCGGCGCTGCTGAATTTGGTAGGCCGGCGGTTTCCGCTGATCAAAGAAAAACCCAGTGCCAACAAATCAATGCCAGCACCGGGTCAGGAGGAACCGAGGTAAAACCTCAATTGTTTGGAACAATAAACCAAAGACCAACAAAGTCAATGTCAATGTTAAACTCGGCGTGAAAAACGCCGAAAGCGCAATGATTCGAAAGCCAATAACGATACCGAAAAAAGGTGAACCCGGCCAAAACCGGTGCCTTTTGGTCATGGCTTTTGTCATCGGTCTGGCTTTTGCCGTTTCCGCCGCTGAGGAGAAATGGGATTCCGCCGGTTTTGCGTTTGATCATTTTTCCCTGACGCTCGAAGCTGGCTGGCGCACCGAAGCCGGCGGGCCGTTTTATTATTCGCAGCAAAGCGGTTCGGAAAAAACCTGGGCGTTGCCGCCGTTCTTTTCCTGCGACCAAAATCCAGAGGTGGAATCGCACGAGGATGATTTCCTGTATCCGCTGCTGTCGCGCATCCGCTACGGCGAGGAACGGCGCTGGCAATTGTTCCAGCTCATCAGCACCGCTGGCGGCCAGCAGGCGGACGGCACGGAGGTGAGCCGCGTTACCATCTACCCGCTGTATTTTCAGCAACGAGCCACGGACACCAATTTAAATTACACCGCGCTTATGCCGTTTTATGGCCGGCTCAAAAACCGCCTGTTTCACGACGAAATCTTTTTCGTGATGTTCCCGTTTTACAGCGAGACGCGCAAAAATGATGTCATCACGGAAAACTATCTGTATCCGTTTGGCGCGACCAGCCGTGGTGACCATCTGCGCGGCTGGCAGGTCTGGCCGTTTGTCGGGCACGAACAGCAGGGCGTGACCACGCACACCAACGGCTTCGGTGACGTCGAGACCACCGGCGGCCATGAAAAATCCTTTTACGTCTGGCCGCTGTATCTGCGGCAGACCACCGGCCTGGGCACGACCAACGAGGAGAAATTTCGCGCCTCGATTCCGTTTTTTGCCACCACGCGCTCGCCGCAACTGGAGGTCACCACCGTGCTCTGGCCGTTTTTCACCTGGCTGGACAATCGCGAAAAAAACTATCGCGAATGGCAGATGCCGTGGCCGTTTATTATCATCGCGCGCGGCGAGGGCAAGACCACCACGCGCGTCTTCCCGCTATTCAGCCGCTCACACAATGCCACGCAGGAAGCCGATTCGTATCTGTGGCCACTCTGGCAGTCCCACTGGTTTCACTCTGGAATTTTGGACCAGCGGCGGACGCAGGTGCTGTTTTATTTATATTCCAAACTCGAGGAAAAAAACACCGAGACCGGACTGGGAAAAGTTCGGCTGGAAATGTGGCCGTTCTTTGAATGGCATCTTGGCCAGCACGGCGAACAACGCCTGCAGGTGCTCGCGTTGGCGGAGCCGTTCACCCCGGACAATCGCGGCGTCGAACGCAACTGGTCGCCGCTGTGGTCGCTCTGGCGCGCGGCGGACAATCCGCTGACCGGCGCTTCCAGCCGCTCGCTGTTGTGGAATTTATATCGTCGCGAGACTGCGCCGGCGCACAAAAAAGTCTCGCTCCTGTTCGGCCTTTTCCAGTATCAATTGGATGGGGAAAGCAGCCGGACGCAGTGGTTCTATTTCCACCGGGCCGCCGAAAAGACGGCCGCCCAATAATTTTGCACCATGTTTGAAAATGTCGGACAAGTCATGCTGTTGTTCTGGCGCACGCTGCTGGCGTTGCCGCTCGCGTGGCGTCATCGGCAGAAGGTGAAAGAACAGTTTTTTGAAATCGGCAACGCCAGTTTGCTGATGGTCTGCATGCTGTCATTCTTCATCGGTGGCGTCATCGCGCTGAACTTTGGCCCACCACTGGTGGAGCGCAGCTTCACCAATGCCGTCGGCGGCGTGGTCGGCCTCGGCATCGCCAAGGAACTCGCGCCGGTGATGATGGCGATTCTCATCGCCGGCCGCATCGGCTCGGCGATGGCGGCGGAAATCGGCTCGATGCGCGTGTATCAGGAAATTGATGCGCTGCGGACGATGAACATCAACCCGGTTCATTACCTTGTGCTGCCCCGCGTGCTGGCGATTTCGGTGGCGCTGCCGATGCTGGTGGTTTTTTCCATTCTCACCGGCTGGTTCGGCGGTGCGATGGTGGCGAATTACAATCACCTCATGGACATTCCCTTCAAGGTTTTCTTCGCCGACTTGAAGGACATCGTCGAGCTGTCGGACGTGGCTAACGGCGTGTTCAAGAGCTTTTGCTTCGCGGTCATCGTCGGCGTGGTTTCGTGCCACCAGGGGCTGACGACCATCGGCGGCCCGCGCGGCATCGGGCGCTCGGTTACGAAGGCCGTGGTGAACTCCATCGTGCTCATCGTGATTTTCGACTACATCCTCACCCGCTTTCTGTTGAAATGAACGGCGCGAACGAAAAAATTTCCGGCGGCGTTGGCCTCGCGGTGCGCGGCCTGTGCAAGAGCTTTGACGGGCAGGAAGTGCTCAAGGGTATTGATTTTACCGTCCAGCCCGGCGAAATTTTTGTCATCATGGGGCCGAGCGGCAGCGGCAAGAGTGTCCTGCTCAAGCATCTCATCGGTCTCGAAGAGCCCGATGCGGGCGAAATCCTCATCAACGGCGAGCCCATCACCACGCCGGAAATCGCCGCGAAATACCGCATGGCGCTGGTTTTTCAATCCGGCGCGCTGCTGAATTCACTGACCGTCGGTGAAAACGTCGGTCTGTATCTCGCCGAACACCGGTTGAAATCACCGGCGGAAATCGAAAAGATTGTCAGCGAAAAGCTGACGGACGTCGGCCTGAAAAACGTCATGGACAAGATGCCGTCCGAACTTTCCGGCGGCATGAAAAAGCGCGTTGCCATTGCGCGCGCGCTGGTCATCGAGCCACAGTTGATTCTTTACGATGAACCGACGAGCGAGCTGGATCCGGTTTCATCCGTCGTCATCGGCAACGAGATTCTCGATTTACAGCGCCGCATCGGCGTGACCTCGCTGGTGGTGTCGCACGACCGCGACCTCGCGTTCGGCGTGGCTGACCGCATTGCGGTGATTGCCGAGGGCCGCATCCTGACCATCGGGACGCCGGACGAGGTGAAAAATTTCAACGACCCGCTGGTGCAGAGTTTTCTGCACGCCGATTTTAAACGAGAAAAATAAACCGTTCCGCCTATGAAAAATTCCCTCGAAACCAAACTTGGCCTCTTCGTCGCCATCACGCTTATCGCCGCGTGGGCGCTCGTCGAGACGCTCGGCAGCGTGGATTTGTTTGGCCACGGTTACCGGGTTTCCGCGCAGTTCCAGACCGTGCAGGATTTGAAGCCGGGCGACCGCGTGAAAATGGCCGGCGTCGAAATCGGCCGCGTCGAGAGTATCGAACTGACCACGAACCGCGTCCGCGTGACGCTAAAACTGCGCCAGACGGCGGTCGTGAAAACCAGCAGCATCGCCAGCATCCGGTTCACCGGCCTGATGGGGCAGAATTTTGTGGCGCTGGATTTTGGCGCGCCGTCGGACAACACGCTGGCCGTGGACGGCACCGAGTTGGCGAGTGTCGAGCAGACGGATTTGAACGCCATCATGGCCAAGCTGGACAACGCCGCTGGCGGTATCCAGAACATCACGAAAAATTTTGCCGGCGACGAGATCAAGCACATGTTCGGTGCGCTGGATGACGTCATCACCTCCAAAAAGGAAAGCATCAAGAACACGCTCGACAACATCGAAAATATTTCCGGCGAAATCCGCAGCGGCAAGGGCACGGTCGGCAAGCTGATCTATGACGACACACTTTATGCGTCGGCGCTGGACACCGTGAGCAACCTTCAGGATACCATTGGCTCCATCAGGCTGACGGTTGAAGACGCGCGTGCCGGCAAGGGCACCATCGGCAAGCTGCTGACGGACGAGGCACTTTATAATTCCGCCACCAGTTCGATGACCAACCTGAATTCAATTCTGCTGAAGGTGAACCAGGGCGACGGCACCATCGGCAAACTGGTGAACGAACAGGATTTTTACAAGAGCGCCAAGCTCTCGCTGCAAAAGCTGGACAAGGCGGCCGACGGCTTGGAGGACACTGGGCCGTTGAGCGTCATCGGCATCATGGCAAACCAGTTCGGGCTGTAATCAGGCCAGTCCGAGATTTTTCAAAATCTGCACCGTGGAGTGCGCCTTGTTAAGCGTGTAGAAATGGAGGCCGGGCGCACCGGCGCGGAGCAGCTCCTCGCACTGGTGCGTCGCATATTCGATACCGAACTTCGCCGCCGCTTCATCGTCCGTGCCGATTTCATCCAGCTTTTTACGCAAGGTCGGCGGGATTTTCGCGCCGCACATCTGCGTGAACTTTGTGATTTGCGTCGCGCTTAAAATCGCCACCACACCCGGCACCAGCGGCACATTCACGCCAAGCTTCTGCGTGACGTGGTCGCGGAACGCAAAATAATCCGCGTTGTCGAAAAACAACTGGGTGACGATAAAGTCGGCCCCGGCATCCACCTTTTCCTTTAAGTGCTGCCAGTCCGCGAGCTTGCCGGCCTTGCAAGCGATGTGGCCTTCGGGAAACCCGGCCACGCCGATGGAGAAATCACTGGCCTCGCGGATGAATTTCACGAGCTGCGCTGAAAATTCAAAGCCGTCAGGCGTAGTCTGGAAATCGCCGCCGCCGGGCGGATCGCCGCGCAGCGCAAGAATGTTTTGGCAGCCGAGCGCGCGAAACTTTTCGAGCAACACACTGATTTCCGCACGGGTGTGATTCACGCAAGTGAGGTGCGCGAGCGCGGGCAGGCTGTGTTCGCGCTGGATGCGGTCCACAATCATAAGGGTCTTGTCACGCGTGCTGCCGCCGGCACCGTAGGTCACGGAGCAAAAATCCGGTCGCCCGGCGAGCAGCGCGGGGATATGTTTTTCCAGCAGCGCACGTTCGCCTTCGTCGGTCTTGGGCGGGAAAAATTCAAAGGAGACGACGGGTTGGCCGGCGGCCTTTTTCGCTGCCAGTATGTCGCGGATGAATTTCATAAGCGTTAATTCAGTTTGGTGTGGAAAAACTACTGGGGAGCGTAGGGTTTTGCAAATATAAAATCAACATATCTTGATTTGATGATATGTTGTATGTAAGCAAACGGATTTTTCCAACAAAAAGCCCCTGCCGGCGAACCGGCAGGGGCGAAGGATTCTAATTCAGATTAGAATTTGTAAACCACGTTGGCGTAGAGGCCAACGGAGGTGCGGGTCACACTCGCGCCCGAGGGAGCGAAGTAACCAACCGCGCCAGCCCAAGTGCCACCGAGGACGTGGTCATAACGCGCTTCGAGGCGGGTGGTGACGTTGTTCCACAGGTTATAGGCAACGGTTTCAGTGAGCGCCACGCCGTTGTCGCTGCCGGTGAGGGCAGAAACGGTTGAACCGGCGGCGTCGATTTCCCAGTATTCAGCACGGGAGTTGAAGCTCAACTTGTCCGTGACTTGAACGGTGTTGTAGAGGCCGCCAATGATTTCGTCGGCATGAATGCTCAACGGATTGTTGAAAGCAGCGCCGCCGCCGAAGTTCTGAACGTAGTCCAAGGCTGCGCCAAAGCTAACGCTCTTCCACGGGGTGTTGAGCGTCGCGCCAGCATAGTAGTTGGCTTGGTTGCCGCCTTGTTTGCCGCCGTTGCCAAACGTGCTAAAGCCGCTGTTGGCAAAACCATAAACCACGCCCGCAGTGAGTGAGGAGCCAGAGGCCCAACCCCAGTTGCTGGGAGCGGTCAGGGTAACAGAACCCAAGAAGGTTTTATTCCAAGCGCCTTTGTTCACGTCGGCACTGGTTGATTTATAGAGATTGCGGGAATTGATGCCAGCGCTGAGCGTGTTAGCCACACCAGCCGAGAACGACAATTCGTTGTTGACCTGATAGGTGCCGAGGATACCGGTGTGCTCGGTCGGCTCAACCGCCCAACCCCAAGAACGGGTGTAGTTCGGATTGCTGACGGCGTCGAAGCCTTCGTATCCAATCGGGGTGTTGAACACGCCGATTTTCCAGTCAATGCCATTGCCCACCGGCGTGCGGAGGGAGACGTAGGCCTGCTGGATGGAAACTTCGGAATTGGCCGCGCCCGGAGACGGGTTCCAACCGACAGCGTCAGGTCCGAAGAGCAAGTCGGCTTCATAGCCGGCCGCCCAAGGGGTTTCATCTTCCGCCTTGGCGATCGAGAGCTTCACGACGTCAAGGTTGAAGCCGTTGGCTTTGCCGGCTTGCAACGGAATGTTGCCACCGATCGAGCCGCCGACTGCGCTGGGGCTGGCTTCGTAGTTCGCAGAAGCGCTGACGTAGCCGCTGATGACGGTGCTGGAAAGCGCCGTTTCAACCGGGCTCAATTTCGGTGCGTCGTCTGCACGGACGGCGGAAGCCATGCTGACGGCTCCGACGGCGGCGAGACCCAATGTCCATTTATTGATATTAAACTTCATCTGTTCCTCCGATGTTGTTTGGTTTTTGTTTTACTGTTTAAGCGGGGTAAAAACAGTTTACCCCAAGCACCCTGCAGGTGCGATTGACTTCAAACGTAGGGAAATCCAAACCAGTTGACAACAAAAATTTTTCTTAAATTTTGCCTAAAGTAACTAGGACACAACCGGAAACAAAAATGATTTATGCACATTTTACATGCACCTAATGTCACATTTCGGGTATTGCCGCATGATTTTACCAGTCGGCAAGCGGGGAAACACCCACAACCTTTGGTCTTTTCGCCGTCAGCCCACTTTGGAACAAATCGTGCTAATATGTCTTTGGTGGGAATAATTGCGCTTGCAATTCCACCATATTAAATTATTCACGAACACAGGTATGCCATTATTTGCCTACACCGCCAGAGAAACGGCCACCGGCCGCGAAATTCGCAACACCGTTGAGGCAATCACCGAGCAGGCTGCCATTGCCGCGTTGCTCAACCGCAATCTGCTGGTGGTGGAGATTCGTGAAAAGACAGCCAAACGCGGCCAGACCAAGGGCGGCGCGGTCAGCCTGAACGATCTGGTGGTCTTCACCCGCCAGCTCGCCACCATGATTGACGCCGGTATTGCCATTGTCCAAGCCCTGCAGGCATTGGCGGAGCAGACGCCTAACAAGGTCATGCGCGACACCATCCGCGATATTTGCACCCGCGTCGAAAGCGGTGAAAGTTTTTCCGAGGCGTTGACCCGCCATCCCAAGGCCTTTAACCGACTTTATGTTTCCATGGTCAGTGCCGGTGAAAAGGGCGGCTTGCTGGCGGAAATTCTGGCCCGCCTCGCAACCTACTTGGAAAACAGCGAGCGCCTCCGTAAAAAAGTAAAGACGGCCCTCATGTATCCAACCGTCGTGACCGTCGTCGCCATTACCATCACGATTTTCCTGCTCGTCAAAGTCATCCCTACTTTCAAAGACGTTTATTCCGGATTCGGCGCCAAGCTGCCCGCCCCCACCGAATTCATGATCGGAGTGAGCGAAATAATGCAGCACTATTTTGTCTATTTGATCGTGTTGGCCGGTGCTGGTGTCTGGGGCTGGCTTTATTTTATCAAAACCAAGCAAGGTCGGGATTTTTGGGACCGCCAACGCATCAAGCTACCCATTTTCGGCAGCATCGCTCACAAGATCTGCCTCGCGCGGTTCACCCGCACGCTGTCTTCGCTCATCCGCAGCGGCGTGCCGATTCTCGAAGTTCTGCAAATCGTCTCCGCTACCGTCGGCAACACCGTGATGGAAAAAGCCATCAAGACTTCCGCCACCGACATCGAACGCGGCGAGGGCATTTCGCAAGCGTTGTCCAAACACCCGGTCTTCCCCAGCATGATTATCCGCATGTTGAGCGCCGGCGAGCAGACCGGTAACATCGACAACATGCTCGAACGCGTCGCCAACTTCCTCGATGAAGAAATCGAGACGACGCTTTCTGGCCTTATGTCGCTCATCGAACCGCTCCTCATCGTGTTTCTCGGCGTGGTCATCGGCGGCATGGTGATTTGTATGTTCCTGCCCATTTTCAACCTCGCCAACATCGTCAACGGCGGCCACTAAAAATCTTAAAACACAAAACCGCCGGAAGAATTTGTTCTTCCGGCGGTTTTCGTTTGTGGAAGTCTTTGAGTCCGACTTCGGCTAAACCGAAACCATCTTTGCCGGTTGCGGCTGGAAAACTTTTATTTTCGGCCAGCGCAGATTGATTTGCTCCTCGAACCATTTTCGGGCCGCGTCATCGCCGTGGCCCAGCAATACCGCGCGCGGCGATACCTGCCCGACAAACTCCAGCAAATCCTGCCGGTTCGCGTGCGCCGTCAGGTCAAAATCCTGCACGTCGCAACGCTTCGTCACCTGGCCCGCGCTCGGACTGAACACAAACGTCTCGCCTTGCTTTGCCGCTTTGAGGTGTCCCGCCGGCGAATCTGGATCCGCGTAGCCGACGAAGAAAATACTCTGCTTCTCGTCGCCGATCATGCGCGTCGCCAGCGTGTGTGCTGCCGTGTTCTCGCTCATCATGCCGGCGGTGATGACGAAAATTTTTCCGCCGCTCAACTTAATGTTGTCCGCCGCGCCTTTTTCCAGAACGACCAATTGCAGCGCCTCGTTCAAATTCAAGTTCGTGTGCTGCCGGTGCATCCGGTGCGCCTCGATGTCGTAAATCTCCGTGAATACGCGTCCCAGCCCGCCGATATAAATTGGCTGTTTTTTCAATTTTCCCTCGCGCATCAACAGTGCCAGCAGCGCCAGGATTTCCTGCGTGCGGCCGAGTGCGAACGACGGAATCATAATCGCGCCCTTCTTTTTTTCCGCCGCGTGAATTGCTTCGACGAGCCGTTCAATTTCTTTTTCGCGCGTGAACGCCGCCGGCACCTCGCGGTTGCCGCGCGTTGTTTCCATGATCAGCACATCCGCCTTCACGTCCTCAAAGCGCGCGCTTTTCAAAATCGTCTGGTCGTGGAAACACACATCACCCGTGTAAAACAAAGTTTCCTTTTTACCGCGCAGCAAAATGCCCGCCGAGCCGAGCGTATGGCCCGCGTCGAAGAATTCCAGCGTCGGCGACGGCAGGCCCGCCCGCGCCTTGTGATAAGCCTGCCATTCCACCTCGCGGTTGTATTTGAAGCCTTGGAAGTGCGGCGCAATCTCGTCCAGCTCATCATGCGTGTAGAGCGGATATTCGCGGATGCCCAGTTCGTCGCGCTGGCGCGTCATTACGTTCACCGAATTGTGCAACACGCGTTCCACCAGCAGGTAGCTCAGCTCCGTCATCAAGA
>Ga0209083_1002833_pt1 | contig 15610 bp, 9 predicted proteins | sample AM7aDNAmetaG_FD_184132 | JGI IMG/M metagenome (GOLD analysis project Ga0209083, IMG submission 184132) | Freshwater microbial communities from Finland to study Microbial Dark Matter (Phase II) - AM7a DNA metaG (SPAdes) (version 3) | ecosystem: Environmental > Aquatic > Freshwater > Lake ...
GGATCCGGCAGATGAGCCGCCAACCGATCTCGATCTTTTTTGAGGTGCAATGGTTTTCTATTCATTTTTAATCATATTATTATTACTGTTTAATAACAGTAATATTATCGTCAAAAAAAATTAAAAATCAACTCTTTTTTTTACTTTTCCTTGTCCCAAGCCTCGCAACGTCCTATAACCACCGACACCGAGGTAGCGCACCCCGCGGGTTGCAATTTAAATCGTGACGTAAACGGAAAGAGGTCCGCCTTCTTGGAGACAAGTCCAAACATCCGTCTAATGTCGGGTTGCTTTTTTTATTGCGGATTGAGTCTCGCGTGTATGAATGCGCTCTTTTATCGCGGCCCTTTTGTCGTATTGCTTTTTGCCTTCTCCAATGCCGATCTCTACTTTCACAAAACCTTTCTTGAAATACATTCGAAGAGGAACGATCGTGACCCCCTTGCGCCCAACCTGCCCCATCAGTCTGTTGATTTCGCTTCGTTTAAGCAGTAACTTTCGCGTACGGATCGGATCCAACGCTTCATGGCCCTGTATCCGAGAATACGGTGAGATATGACAATTCAACAGGAAGGCTTCTTCGCGGAATATTCGGACATAGCTATCTTTAAGATTAATGCGTCGCTCCCGGATCGATTTAACTTCGTGGCCCAAGAGGCTGACACCGGCCTCATACTTATCATGAATAAAATAATCAAAATAAGCTTTTCGGTTTTCAGAAACGACCTCAAAAGATGACTTGGCCGGCTTAGTTTCAGGCGCTGATTCTTTTTTCTTTTTCATTATCAGAGATCGCAGAATTCCGAGTTGGAGAAAAATGCTGAGAGGGGGACTTGAACCCCCAAGGGATTGCTCCCACAGGCTTCTGAGACCTGCGTGTCTGCCAGTTCCACCATCCCAGCACGATGCGTTTGAGCGGGAATATATCCGCCTCAGACAGCTATCGTCAACTTTTAAAAAAGAGGAATAAGACCTTATTGGAGAGAAACTTCCGCTGGAACCGCATAATTCTCATCTGTTTTAGGAGCAGACGACACAGGCGCTACGACGGGAACCGCCTTAACGACCGGTGTAACAGCCTGAACCTTCAGGGTCAAAGGAACCTCTGTCGGTCGAGGAATCAGATCAAGCTTTCGAAATTCAAGAACACCTTTTTTAGCTTCGCCGACACGCGCATTTGTAAAAACAAAAGTCACCTCATTTACAGCCAATGGTTTCTTTTCATGAAAATCAAACTCGACAAGCTTCCAGTCGCGTCCGAATGTTTTAGGCGAAAACCGACGAACGACGTTCCCCTTAGACTTCAGTTCGATAAAAAAGCTATCGGGCGCAGCCTCCTCGGCGTTCCGGCGAACTTCAAAAGATAGCCCCGCAAACTTCGAAAGATCAAAATTCCTGGTTTTGATATAAACCCCAGAGAAAGCGCCTGTAGGAAAAACGTCGTACTCTGCTTCGAGAAAAACTTCGCCGGAGTCCGGATCTTTAAAGAATTCACGGTTAGCATAGCCGATTTTCGGCGTATAAAAAGTCCCGTGATCGAAAACGTAATTAAAAAAGCTGCCGGCGTTTTTAGAAAGATCTATTTGCTCCGCCTCCATGACAGCTGTTTTCTCAAGAAGCTCATAAGACTCTTTCATGAGCCCCCATGATTCGCGTGTGACTTTAGCCGCAGGCTGTATCGCTCCCCCCTCAACTACAGATTCCTCCAACCCGCGGATTCTAACTCCCTGCTTGCGGAAAAAGAGGCCCGGGGATGAAACTTCCACAAAACCACGCAGCACGCCGACTTTGTTCGATTGGTCGGTCGCTTGCACCCTGAAAATTGCCCCATGAATGCTTGCGATATAATCGCGCGTCAAAACTTCCAATAACGCATTCTGCGCTTTTTGCTTGCGCTCGAATTGGCGGGTCGTTGACCCTAAAAGAACGCCTTGAGACAACCGGAGCTTATAAATCTCCTGTTTTCCGATCAACTTGGACACCTCGTTCTTAAGAGTTGAGTTTTCTTTTAGCCGCAGGTGGATTTCATCAGGGACCCGGAAATTAACAGTGCCATCCGCGCCGGTCTTAAGCTCCTGGACTGAAGTAAAGTCTTCCCCTCGCCTGGGCGCTCTCCAGGCACGGCTTTTTAAATCATAAATCTTCACGTTTCCGTCGAATCCGAGAATTTCAAAAGCGAGCGACGCGCCCGCCTGAGGTGCGAATCGGGACCAGACGATAAGCGCCGCAGCTATCACGATGACAACAACAATAGCAATTCCGAGACGATTATTTGCGGGCTTTTTAGCGAATTCGCTCATTTCATTACCCCTTAACTTTTATACTGAGTTCTGAGAACGTTCCAGAGATGATGTTTGTAAAAAAAAACGAATTTTTACCTTTGAGCAGGCCTAATTCTCACATGCTTAGAAAAACCGAAGATTCAAAACGTCAATTAATTCAAATGAACATACGCAATCCCAACGCATATCAATGGCTACTTTGAAAAATTTACGCGTTTACATACCTTCTTAAAAAGAAATACGAAGTTTGAGCCAGCACAGGATTCGAAAATAGAACTTATTAATCCCATGATTTTCAGCACAGTGAACTTTACTGTTCAAGCGTCGAGGAGAACAAACCCTTAGACGACTCAGTCTACCTTTTCCTTGCTCGGAATTTCTTTTAGATTGTCGGGAATTACGCGATCTCCATAAAAAAGCAACAAGTTAGTAATCTTTCGGTGAAGACCATATGTCTCACTTTTTATTTGAAGCGTCGAAGCATTCCGAATATCTGCAAGCAACTTTGATGTCGCTTCGATTCTTTCCCACGCCTCTTCTGCCTGAACATAGTAGAAATACTCTGTATTGTTTAAAGTAAAACCAATGCTTCCCTGTTCATGGTTAACAGAGACATCTTTTAAAAGCGAGACTGGGATTTCAAAATACGCAACGTCCTTTTCGCCCTGCTCGCTCGCAAATGACACCAAACACATGGCCATGACAGCTGTAAAAGAAACCACCAGCAGTGTTAATTTTCTTAACATGTTTGACTGACTTTCCAATTTAAAAATGGGCGGTACAGGATTCGAACCTGTGACCCCTACCGTGTGAAGGTAATGCTCTAACCAACTGAGCTAACCGCCCAGAGACAGTGAATTAGTAAGAAGAAGCCTATGCCCGGCCGACGTACTCGCCGGTCTCTGTGTTGACCTTGATCTCGTCCCCTTCGCTGACAAAAAGAGGGACATTGAGTTTTAGGCCCGTTTCGCATACAGCTAACTTCGTTGTATTCGAAACGGAATCTCCGCGGACACCGGGGGGAGCATCCGTCACCTTAAGGATCACAATTCCAGGAAGCTCCGGGAAAATAGGTTTCTCATCATAGAAATCTATCTTGATTTCCATGCTCTCCTTCAAATAATACCGCTTGTCCCCAAGGATCTCCTCGGTCAGCGCGAACGAATGATAAGTCTCCATATCCATAAAATGATATCCGCCGTCATCCTTATAGAGAAACTGGCACTGCTTCGGATCCAGTGTGATCTTTTCCAGGGAATCATCCGGGGCAAAGCGGGTCTGGACGATCCGGCCGTTTTTGAGATTCTTCAGCGTGATCTGGAAAAAAGCACGAAGGTTGCCCGGAGTCCGGTGCGTGGCCTCCGTCACCAGATGCATCTCGTTTTGATGAAGTACTATGGATCCTCTTTTTGCGTCTCGTGCCTGCATGATTACTTCCTCTCTAAGGGATCAGCCCCGAATCGGATGATTAAAAGTGCGCCATTATACAATAAGTGAAGTTTAGGGCAACCGGTGTTTCATGACTTCCAGTCTTAAACAGACATTCTTTAAAGGATGTTAATAACCGAGAGAATACGCTCCGGAGTCTGACTCTCCAATCGATAAGAAAAGAATTTCTTATTCTCACAGACGGTGCAAATGCCGGTGTCCGTGAAATGATTATCCAAGACACCGCGCTTGATCAAGCGGCTCTTGATCACCCCCACGAGATCAAGCCGCCCCTTCTTTGTGTCTTTGCCCTTATAGAACCCTGGGAAATACCCCAGAAACTCATTGCCAACCTCGTAACAGCACTTCCGGATCGACGGACCGATAGCGATCTTAAGGTCACCCATTTTTGTACCGCATTTTTTTTCGAAAATCTTGAGCATCTGATTGATAACGCCATCTTTGACCCCCTTCCAGCCACCATGAGCAAGCCCCGCGACCCGTTTCACCGGATCCCAGAAAAACACGGGAACGCAATCTGCGGTGCGGATCCCAAGCGTCAACCCAGGGACTTGCGTGATAAGCCCGTCCGCCGGCATTGTCAAAAACTCGGGGTCCGGTCTTTCGGCAACCACTATAGCGCTTCCGTGAACCTGCTTGACCATGACAAGATTTTCAGGAAAAAGTCCGAGAGACTGCAGGAATTCCCCTCTCCTAGACTGATCGTAAACGCGAGAATGGAAAGCGGCAATGACCCCTTTACCAAAAGAATCGATACGAAAAACTCCGTCGGGAGATTCTTTGACTGTCATGGTCGCGGCTCCGCCTTTGGTTCTTGCGGCAATTCACTGAACTTTTCCGCAGTGAGAAGTTTTTCGGCTTTCCGGAGCTCGGGATCCGCGTCAAATCTCTCGCGCAAAGCTCCGTGATTCAGATAATTATTGATCGACAGAAGGATCATGCCCTGATCGAGCGCTAGATATTTACGGGCCACTTTCCCTGTCGCCACCGTCACGGCGTCATAGAATCCGTATTCCCCGTAGATGCCGTAGAGTTCGATAAGCTTCCGGAGATTCGAAACCACCTGCTCCGGGGCGTATTCAAGAGCCAGGGCGCTTGCGTGCGGCGTTACAACGCCGGCCTTATACCCTTTGATCCCCATGACTTTGGCGCCAAACTCCGAATAGCCGCCCTCCGGAACCGAGCACGGACTCATCCCCCAGACAGGCATCTTCAATTCTTCAAGAGCATAGCGTATCTGTCCCTGGACATGCGCAGCATTGTTCTTCCCAAGGCCTTCAGGCGCCAATTCCTTCTCTTTGAGAACGACAGCCGGCATTAGCGCTTCAAAAGCCGAACCTCCCCAACTTGGAACATAGCGAAGATCCTTCCACTCATAATAACCGCCCACATACGGAAACCCTTCGAGCTTCGTCTCCACACGTCCCTTCGGCGGCTGGGACTGCCATTTATAGGTAGCCGGAAAGGTACGCACTAAGCCTTCGAACCAGTGCGCCTCAGGCACATCCCCGCGGGCGATCGCGATATAACTCGTCGCGCGGGGTTCCGTGTAGAAAACGCCGTAATGATAATCGGAATAAACCTGTAGGTTATCGTAGTAGCCGTGATACATCTGCTTAACGATAGGATCATAAAAAAACTCGAAATTCCCGCGCGTCAAAAGACGCGTGGTCACCTCCGCCAGCTCAGCTGGAAAAGCGCCCCGGGCAACATAGAGCCCCAGCATCAGCCAGCCGCTATCTACAAAGGAAACGAAATAACTCGTGGGGATCAGCAGCGTGGTATCGTAATAGTTGAACGGAAACCCGCTCTTGTGATATCGGAGCTTTTCCATCGTCGCGAGCGCTTTCAGTATGCGCGCCACAGCGTCGTCTTTTGTGATAAACCCAAGATCATAGGCGCTCACGGCCGCCATCAGGTAGACGCCGACATTCGTGATGTTCGTGTAATCGCCGATCCACACGCCCTCCTCAAGCGGCGCTTTCTCACCAAGCTGGATATTATCCAGAGGCAGTCCGTTTTCCTTATCAGTTATCTCATCAAAGAATTTCCATGTGTCCAGCGCCACTTCTTTCAGAAAAGCTTTATCGTCCACCGGAAATTGTTTTTTCTGAAGAAGCTTCTTGGGAAAACCCCGGAGACGACCGGAGAGGAATTTGGCGAACTCAATCGTACCATGTGGAATCGTCGTTTTTTGAAGGCCAGACTGCGGGTGATCGACGGCGCTCGGCCCAGGATCGCCGGTTCTCACGAAGCGGATATTGTCAAAAAAGATCCTGCCTGTTTTTTTCGTCACAAGCTTATCGCCGAAAATAAATATAAGCTCGCTTAGATCGTTGTAACTGATCCGCGGATTTTTCCAGGCCTCGGGATTTTGAAAATCGATGAGTCCCGTCATCTTGTTAAGCGGGACGCTCACGTTCTTCCATTCGGAGGTCACGGGGATGATCGCGGATCCCTGGACCGTCTCAAGACAGCCTTTATCCAGACATTTTTTGATCTCGATCTTGAACTTTTCGGTAAACCCTTTGTCAGAATCTCCCTTAACATCCATTTCAAAATGGTCATACTGGCTGCCGTCAAGCCCCATGAGCTTTGTCCAGAACCCGTTTTGCGCGGGAACATCCGAATCAACGCTGTAGGTGAGGCGAAGAACCTTGGATTCCTTGCCATCCCTCCCTGGCATCGATACGACCGTAAGATCCGTGAATGAATTATTCACATCGGCAGGATTGAGATTCCAGTCCCCTGTTTGGCCGCCGAGAAGATTTTCAAGACCTGACTCAAAATCCGCAATTTTCTTCACTTCGGGAACCTGCGCGACGGAAGTGGATTTTCCAAGCGCCTTTGCCGTTTTTTCGTTAGAACTGATTGGTACCGCGTAGGCCGGCCTGGTGAATTCTTGAGTGCTCACCGCGCAAAGCACTATCACCGCTGACAGCAGAAACCGGGAAAGGCGCTTCACAGGAATGCCTCGAGTTTTGTCCAGGTCTGCGGACCGACTGTTCCGAGAGCTGGCAGACCATTAGCCTTTTGAAAACTGCGGACCGACGCTTTAGTCCTCTTTCCATAAAATCCGGTGGGCTGACCTTTAAAATAGCCCGCTTTATGAAGGGCTTTCTGAATTCTCACGGTATCTTTTCGTGACGACAAGGGAGGTGCCGGGGTAATGGCACGAAGCGCCTTCCCTGAAGAGAAAGATTCGATGCTGCGTAAGTCAGACCAAAGATACTGCCGGTGTTCGCTTCCCATCAATCCGGCAAAAATCACACGGTCTCCTGACTGCACTCTGCCGGCAAAGCAGTGACGCGCCGATCGTGTCCACCCTGTTTTTCCAATGACCCCGCTTGTTCTCCAAAGCATTTTATTGCAGTTGTTGAGTGGAATACGCCGGCCTTCAACGCTACGGACGACCGTGCTTCGTATCTTCAGCGTATTGACAATAAATGGATATCGCGTAGCGGCCATAATGATCCGAGCGAGATCATACGCCGTGGAATAATGGTCGGAAGCAGGAAGTCCTGAAGGGTTCACAAAGTGGGAATTATTCGCCCCCACAGCTTTTGCTTTAACATTCATCAGCTGAGCGAAGCCGGCTCGCGACCCGCCAACCAATATCGCCAGAGTTTCTGCGGCATCATTTGCAGAACGAATCAATGCCGCCTTAACCAGATCTCGAACATAAAAATGTTCACCGGCACGGAGGCCTATCTTCGATGGGGGTATGGATTCTAAGCCTCCGGGAATCTGAACGATCTGATCCGGGGATAAGTGGTCCAAAACGACCATGATAGTGACAAGCTTGGTAGTGCTGGCCGGCGCACGCCGCGTATGCGGCGCGCGCGCATAAATGATCCGCTGCGATTTTCCATCCAGAAGCACGGCTGAAGGTGCCGCCAGTCTGATCGAATCAGCCGCTTCGAGCGAAGGAGAAAGAGCCGTTCCGATCAAGAGGCAACTAACACACAACAAAAAAAACTTTTTTTTCATGTATACCCGCATGATGCGATTTTGATGAGTCTCTATGGACACTAAAAACAGCCTGATCTTGCTCTGTCCAAATACTTACCAGTTTTCAAGACGATTGGGGCCATGCAAGTCACCCTTCAAGAAAAAAAATAAAGACGTGCGCGGTAGAGGACTCGAACCTCTCCCATATATCCACCATTTCGACGTTATCTCTTTCAAGAATTCATTTTACAGTAGAATTTCCTCAAAAACCAGTATAGACTACTAATTCAACTTTTTGTGCATATTCCTTCCAAATTCGTTCAGACAGCCTATAACAGCGAGCTATAATAATGCATTCGAGAAAATTATGCGGACAGTTGTGGGGATAGCAAACAAATGGTCGAAAGAGGCCATGGCAGCCCCTGGCAGAAAGAAAAAGTTTCTGAGATTCACTATCCTTAGAGGACTCCTTTTTCTTGTGTTTTTTATAATTCTGATTTTGCTTTCGTTTTGGATGGGGCTATGGAAATGACGTCCGAACCGACCAGAAGCATGGAAGAGGTTGGTGCGCGGTAGAGGACTCGAACCTCTGACCTCTTCCATGTCAAAAGCCCCAAGAGAGAAACTCGCAACCCGTTGTCATTCGTGCAATGGCCTTATTGCTTTGCGCCCAATCTACTGCGATGTAATGGTCGTACATTCTATGGTCTCCTTTTCATAGTGAGGGTTCGCAACTTTCACTATGATAGCCGAAAGTTTCTTTCTTGGAAACTTTCAGAGCTCATTGAGGATCGCTCCTCAAGGAGACCACCTTTTCCATTTTACCGAAAACAATGCAACTGAGCCTGAGTATTATATTTAGCAACTCCGGCTGCTGCTGGCCATTCCTCTCAATTCCCCTCACTTTCGGGATGCTTTGGACACCCAATTTGCCCCATCAAAGCACACAAAAAAACTTTGAGGATACCGCTGGATTTCAACTCAACCGCTTACGGTTCAAAATTCAGTCGATTCTACACGGCAATGTCTTCCGTTCAAGTAAAAAGGGCGCTTTTCTTTGTGCGAAAACAAATTCTTCCTCAAACACTCCCAAAACAGGCTGGCAGAAATAGCGCGTCTACGCGGCTTTTTCGACTTTGGAGGTGGTCTGGTATTCGAGCATGATTTGTTGGAGGGCTTCACGGTGCACGACCAAATGGCGACCATTCAGGGAAAGAACGCTGCGCTCCGAACCCGCATCGAGTTTGAAAAGAATTTCCATGAGCCGGGCATTGATCTCCTCAAAAGTTAGGCCCTGCGCCCTTAAAATCCCGGCAAAGATCCGCACGACATATTCAAATTCCTCATAGAACGGACCCCCCTCAGTATTTCCGGTATTCTCGACGCCAACCCCAAAAAGTGCGGGGTTAGAAAAATAATCCGCCACGAGATCCTTTGACAGCACTGGCACAGCCTTTGGATTCTCAGCTGCAAGGGACGGTTTATAACTCTTAAAATCTTTAACCGGCGGCCCGAAGTTCATTGTTTTGAAGATCTCCGGAGGCATCTTCCGCGCCATTTCCTTTGTAATAACAACGGTTCCAATCGGAGCACCCACTTTCTTTAACGCCTCCAGGAAATTCTTGCCTATCAAAACATCAAAACCGATCGTGAGATTCCCTTTGATCCTTATGGCTTCCAGCGCGCTAATGAATGCCTGAATGCCAATTTCAGCCGTCATCTCATTGATCTGCGTGGGCAGTCCGGACGATTCTGTGCTCTTCCGCCGAATCTCCGCTATGGCAGCCTCCCGCACCCACCCAAGCACGTCTTCCGTTTTGCCCTGCAGCACATACCCCACCACCTTCTGCGCCTCTGGCAAGCCTAATGTTTTAGGACTGCCAGGCCGCAACGCATGCGCAACCGAAACTGCAAATCTCGTTGCGATACTCCCATGAGGCCTTTTGCGTGAAACGGGTTGGACTGGCTTTTGGGAGCGAGCGAATCGAGCGATCCATTGTTCCAGAAGCTTCACATCCGGAAGATCACAGAAGACAAAGCTTTCTCGAAGATCACCGTTATTATAGTCATCAATCAATTTTTTGTCGCTTACTGACAGAAAGCCCTCTCCCAGGGGTGGTCTGGATTGATTGCCTTCGCGTATAAATGTGTATTTGGTTTTATCCTCTAAACTCATCCAAAGACCATAGCCCGTACCTTTTACATCACGTTTGTCTCCCCTGTTTCCGAGCTCTCTCTCCTCCCGAAGGTTCCTCTCAGATCCGGTCAGGGTTGTAGACGTAAGACGTGAAAACAGTCCCTTTAGTTTTAGATGCATCAGCAAATAGAGAGCTACTTTTGTGCCGATTCCCCTTCTCCGCAGCGAATTTGCCGTAAACTGTAAACGCAACAGCCAGCCTTGCCGCCCACCCGGTTCGTAAACACTAAAGCCCACGATCTCCTCATGATCGGTGATATACAGCACATCTGAATTTTCGTGATTTTTGAGATTTAAATACGCGATCCCATACCCAGAAGTATGCTCTTCGTAGAGTTGCTTCAACCGGTCAAAGAGTTCCGCCTTGGTATCCGAAGTCATCCCTTCCGAAGACTGAACCTCAAGGCCATCTCCAAGATCAATGGGGAATTCAAGGGGTGCCCGAGTCTTAGTTGTCTTCTTTTTGCTGGTATCCGCAAAAAAAGCCTTGATTCTTTCGAGGTCTTTTTGATGAAAATATAGATCGCCATGGATATTTCCACTTTCAAGAGTCTTCCTTTCCACCCAAGTAAGCCCCTGATCGAGCAACGCGATCAATTGCTTAATACTGGGAACCTCGATCGACAAGTAATTCTCTTTGCCGGTTTGGTCTACACCCCAAAGATAGAAAGTCGCATCTTTCCGGTAAAGATCACGTCTGAATTTTCGAAAGCCCTCTCGAACAAACCGGCCTTCGATTTTGTCGATAGATGCACTCTTCAAATATTTTATCGTTTGAGACGCCTCTTCGATGCCCCTCGCTTCGGAGCGGGCATTTGTCTGGTGTCGCAGAATGAAAGAAGCGACCTTGAAGGAGAGCACATCACTGAAAGTCGCCAACAGATTCGCAAGAACGTGTGCAGTCATAGGAACAATCAATGAACAAACAATCAATGAATGCGTTTGATAATACATTGATGCATAAGCGATTCCGAAATAAAAATGAATGAGATTTTTTTGTTTTTTGTGGTCAAAGAAGAAAGAAAATGCATTGACCGCAATGGAAAGAATGGCATAAAGCGGCAATCCGTAAAGAGACGCATGAAGGATGGAAAATAAGCCTAGAAACCAGGCGGTTCCATTAAGAATGATCCCTCGATGCTCCACCTCTTCGCCGAAAGGAGAGATTAACGCGGAAAAAAGATGGAAAAGAGGCCGTGTATCCCCTATCGGCTGCTGATTCTTAATTCCCTTCAAGATACGGAAAGGTGTAAGAAGAAATGGAACATACAAATACCAATTTAAAAAGGCGTGGAAGCCAAGTTGAATATTGGGGGCAATGTTCCCCCAGTTACTCACTAACACGATTGGCAGACCCAAGAGAGCAAAAATTAAGCCGGAAGGGTTTATGCTTATAAATCTATCAAATGCGGATTGATTGACATAAACAATTTCGCCATTCTCGCGAGGACTACTCACTTCGGACCTGGTTTTCCCTGAGCTCGAAGAGGGATCGGCGTGGACGGCGGTTGAGGTTGGCTTCCAAACAGGCTTGTTGTTGATAAAACCTAAAGGCAGAACTTCAATATGCCCAAAACCATGCATGACAAGGATCCTTTTGACGTCTTTGGCCTTAAAATAAGGAACGAAAACACAGCTAATATCCTCTAGAGGCACTCGTCCACGAATCGTTTTTTCTCCGCTCATTGTCCCGTCTCTGACTTTCTTAATTCGCATCACACGTCCGCGAACATCTATCGTTTCTGTCAATCCTTCCAGCTTTTTCGCCGTTGACTCGCTGACACCAAAAACAATGGGACTCCCCAATCCACGATCGGAACCGTTTCTGCCTTTTATAAATACATTTCCATCGGGAAAGCTCCAAAACGAAACAACGGCGCCATCGTAGGAACCATATCCTTCACCAGTCTTTTTCTTTATTCCTTCATCTCGGGCACCGCCACTCACCAAAGCGCGTTCATTTATGATATCCGTCAGGACTGCGTCGTAAGTCGCATGAGTCCCCCACACACGGTACTTGGCATTAAAATAAGTATTACCCGCTGTTGGAACTATGCCGTAGTAGTAAAGGTTGAGCGCATCGTGCTCGATTATTGTTTCCTCCATAATATTGACGTTTTTATATTCTTTCCGGCGGGCTTGTTCCTGGAGCCATACCTTTAATCCTTTTTCCTGAAGGGCCCGAACAAACTCATTAAGGCCGGAGTCATAATAGCGAACATCTTTCAGACCCAACCTCCCTTGTTCTCCATTGTTCAGCTGATGAATATAAACCAAAAGCTCGATCAGTTCGGAATCAATGATCGGTTGCGTGACACGATCGTTCATCCTCTTCAATGCAGAATCGATATGATCCAAAATCTGCGCTAAAGATGGAACCGAATTGAGATCTTTGAAGGATGGTTTTTCGAGCACCCGGTAAACCCTTCCTTTCTGAGGGCCCTTGTACCAAACAACATAAGTTTTATCGCCATAGACAATAAATTTTTCCGTCTGAGAAAGCACACCTTCACCTATTACCAGCGCTCGATCCATCGCTGGCTCATTAAAGATATCTCCTTCTCTAAACCCCATCTTCGCACGTTCGGTTTTGGGCTGGGTGCGAGCTTCAGAGCGGGCAGAACCCAAGTTCCTCAGAATATTCTCCGGAACAATTCGCAGACCAATCATTTCCAGCGCCGTCGCGCGTTGGCGCTCTACGAATTGATCGTTGTGGGTATTTTCGTCCGTGCGTTCCCAGATATGTGTATCCTCGTGGACAACAAGCTCGAGGATCTGAAAAAGGGCCTTATAGTCCTCTTGAGGCGTCGTCTTTCCCTCCAAATACCGCGCCATCCACGCAACAGCCGGGTTATCATCCCGAAGGGATATCCAGCAGACAGAGGCCCCTAAACTCTTATGCTTAACACGCATCATGGCCGCACGGTTGAACTTCGCGCTTCCAAACCCGATCTCATAGCGCATTCCGTTCCTTTGAAGAGAAAGAGGGGTCATGATATTTTCAATAAGTTCCGCGAGTTTATGATGCGCCTCCGTCCACTTCGTCTCAGACAATTCAGTCCACACATCATCCTCGCCTTTTTCGGCAGCCATCTGACGCGCCGTAGGATCACTGAAGACCTCCCAGACGAGCGCCCAGAAGCGCGGAGGAAAAGACTTCAACAACTGTTCGATCCCGGATGCATTCCGAAGCTCTTGACTGGCAAGCTCAAGGATTTTCTGCCTCGCCTCCTGAAGGGATACGGTCTTCTTCTGTCCCGTGCCGCCCGTCACCTCTGGCGCTAATACCTCGAGATGTGGCAGAAGACCGCTTCTCTTTTCGGGGTTCTGTATGAGGACGGCATCAGCATCCGACAGCTCCTTCCATCCTCCACGGTTCAGCCTGTCAGCAAGGGACAAAACATCATAGCCCGGTCCCCTCATTAAATGTTTCGGCCGGTAAGCATAGTCGACCGCACGGTCAAAATAGAGGTTCCGGGCCGCCGCTTGCATGACTGCGTAGAGCACTGCATTCTGGAGCCGTTCCAGCAATGCCCGGTCAACACGCGCAAGACCGCCGCGCTCCCGGTCCGGAATGATCGACAACTCATGGATCCTGTCCCCTGCCGGCAATTCAAGGGTGAGCCTCTCATCTTCAAAGATCTTCCGAAGATCCGGAGGAACCTTCGCCCACATCGCCGGGTATTGGTCTATATCCATGAGAAAATACCCACCGTGCGTGACACCTGTTCGACCCGACGATCGGCGCACAACGCGGATCCTCTCGCCGGGCGCCCATTCCACGGCCGCTTCCTCCTCGATCGTTTCATCTATGCTCTTGCCGTTGAGAACGATCCGTGCTCGGCTTTTCGCATTCCCCGACAATGCCCCGAGCGCCCCAACGTGAAGAGCAAGAGCATCAGCCATGACCGCGGCCTCAAGTTCCAGCCGGATACGATTCATTTCCAGACTGCCGGGATAATCCGTCATCGTCTGCATCTCCGTCCCCTCAAACTCTCCAACGAATTCCTCAAACCGCGTCACGAACCAGCGAGCTCCGCCCTTTCCGTCGTCCTGACGTTCGGCTTCGAGAATACGGAAGGTGCCGGAACCTTTCTTTCCCGAGATCATCCGGACTCCGGTAGCATTCGCGAGATTTTTATACCAGCCCCGCCCGTAAAAGCCCTGAGAAATATTGTCGCCCTCTATCGCGCTTGTCCGGTCCATGGGGAGAAGAAAAGCAAGAATGTCATGAACGTCCATCCCTTTCCCGTAATCGCGCGAGCTCACCGTAAGCGTGGACGCGCCCTTCCGTTCCTCGACATGAATATTCACATCAATGAGGGCATCTTTATCCGGATTGGCACTCAAGGACGCTTTCACGCCGTTTTGCACATTCTCGCGAACGAATTCATAGCCCGGCCCCATGCCCTGCGCCCGGATCATCTCATCCGTTGAAGGATAGCCCGAATGCTCCGGTCCGAACACGCTCGCAACGTCCGCCACGCTGAGCCGGCCTGCATCTTCGCCGCTCACAAGTCCCGTGTTCAGCCGTGCCCCGGCCAGTGAGGAAAGCCAGCCGCTCCACCTGACACCGGTACTCCGGCCCCCGATCGGGGTTCCCCGGTTGGACGCGAGAGGCATCAGTTCCAATTCGCCCCTCAAACAAGACAAGAGGAATTTGTTTTCGGGGATCTCTTCCTTGGAGGTTTTGTCTGAGAGCTCCCGTCCGGAGTCTCGAAGTTCCTTCGCCAAGGCAAGCGCCCGGTTACGGTCGGAAGCAGCAAGAGAAAGCCACCGGTCCGCCACATTCCGGAATCGGTTGTCGGCGAGCGACACCCGGGAAAGCGTGTTGAAAAACCGGCCGAGCCAACTCATTTCAGCGAGACCGATATCCAGGAAAACGGCCCGGAGCGCGACCTGCTGCTCTACGGAAAAACGCCGGACCGTCTCTCCATCCATGAAGGGTAGCATTCCGGCCACTGAATCGAGCTCCGCCCGCGACCAGTCATACCGGGCGAGATTCGAGAGGAGCCGGTATATTTCATCACCATTCAGCTCCCTAAATTGGCGGGCGTCCGGCATCGGCCCTGGATTTGCGCTGATCAACTCCAAGGGATCGAGCGCAAGGACCTTCAGGTCTCCATCATCCAGACAAACTACTTTCCCTGTTCCCGGAAGCACAGCAATTTCACGACCCGCAATTCCCAAGGAGAAGGCCGTCGTACCGCGTATCACGTAGAGGAGAGAATCTTCAGAGACATAAAACGCTCCGTTTTCCTCGAACAATTTAATCGATTCCTTACCCAACATCTGCCCGCCTCCGGCCAACCCTTGGATCTTGTCAGTGCCATGTTCCGAGAGACGATAAAGTCCGCTATCCGGTCCGTTATTCACCTCGATAAACACCGCTCCACTTTTTAACTCGTGCGTTATAATTGATCTTCCGCGTAAAAGCACACTTATCTGCCTCTTGCCCTCCTTGGTCAAACGGCAAAGAAATTCCTCAGGTCCGTCCCTTGCCACGAAGTATTCAGCTCCGTCAACCGACACAACATCCTCTATCTCCTTTATTCCAGGCTCTTCGTGGTTTGGAGTGGGTAAAAATGAGTGGGCTGTGAGTCATAACAGATTGCTGGGCATTGAGATGAAAGGGGTTGTAATGGCCGAGAAACTTGTCATGATTCCGGGATGCAAAAAACCAGACGGCTGCAGGATGAATATCGATTCCCCGGATTTCGTCCACAAGCGG
>Ga0209083_1002836_pt1 | contig 15597 bp, 14 predicted proteins | sample AM7aDNAmetaG_FD_184132 | JGI IMG/M metagenome (GOLD analysis project Ga0209083, IMG submission 184132) | Freshwater microbial communities from Finland to study Microbial Dark Matter (Phase II) - AM7a DNA metaG (SPAdes) (version 3) | ecosystem: Environmental > Aquatic > Freshwater > Lake ...
GAGGAAGCAACAAAGTGAATTTTTCTTCCAAACGTTTATCGTCTTGCATACATTGAATTTTGCACAAATGTACACATTATTTCATATCACATCCTAAGGTAGTTAATTGAGAAAGGGCACTAATGCTTACAGCTCCTTTTTTACTAATATTGTTATTGTGAACTTTTAGATAAGTTAACTGTAAAAGGCTACTAATGCTTTTGGCACCCTTATCGCCAATGTTGTTCCAACTAACATCTAAATTAGTTAACATAGCAAGAGCGGAGATGCTTTCAGCTCCTTTTTCTCCAATGTTGTTACCACCTAAATCCAAAGTATTTAATTGGGAAAGGGTACTTATGATTTCGGATTCCTTAACACCAATCTTGCAATCCGCTAAATACAAGGAATGAAGTTCAGGTAATTTTGTTAAAATCGTAATTGAGGTAACTGCAGTCGAAAAATCATTTTCTGAAAAGCGGTTAGTTGTAAAATTAAATACTCCATCTTTATTGTAAACTATCCCAAGGTTTATTTCCTTTAAATGTGAGGCACATACCAAAATTTCTTCGGGAATAAAGGTAAGCCCAACAGCCCAAATCTAAAAAAGTGGCTTTTTCGGCGTGAGCCTTTTCTATTAATTTCAGTACATGGTCATTCATTATTCAGTTTTCCGGTTTTTGCAAATTTACAATTTATGTTGCCAGGCAGAAGTGCTTTTGAGCCATTTTCAATCGTTTTGTAAACATACTTAATTTTTCATAAAATAAACCATAAAAAGAAGGTTATTCCATGATAATTCATTTGTGTTATAGCGGCATTTTTGGTAAATTTGCTATGACTCATTAAAATACCATGGCAAAAACAAGAATAATTAATGTTAGTGGAACAGATTTAACCGTTTATCATTCAGAAGTTAACGATTGAACAACCCAAATTTTAATGTTGTGGAATTCCGTAATTTTAAAAATTTGGTTGCAAAATATCAGCAAAATTAATTCATTACCTTTAAATTTCAAATTATGTCAAAAAGCAAAGTCCTAAATATAGGTCAACATCCTATCCTGATTGTGTCCCATAATAACGAAGATTATATCTCTCTTACCGATATGGCTCATAGTCAATTAGAAGAAGTGATCATTATTAAATGGCTTACCTTAAAAAATACAATCGAGTATGTTGGTGAATGGGAGGCAATCTATAATCCGAGTTTTAATTATACCGAATTCGGTACAATTAAAAATGCTGCAGGTGCAAATAATTTTGTCCTTTCGGTAAAACAATGGATTGAAAGAACCAATGCAATTGGCATCACTGCCAAAGCGGGCAGATATGGTGGCACGTATGCCCATAAGGATATTGCTTTTCATTTTGGAATGTGGATCAGTCCTAAATTTCAATTGCTTTTGGTGAAAGAATATCAACGTTTAAAAGACGATGAAAGCGATCGTCTAAAGCTAAATTGGAACCTCCAACGTACCCTCGCCAAAGTAAACTATCATATTCATACTGATGCAATTAAAGAAAACCTGATTCCAACGGAATTGACCAGACAACAAATCAGTTTTGTGTATGCCAACGAGGCAGATATGCTCAATGTGGCCCTGTTCGGGAAAACAGTACAGCAATGGCGGATCGAGAACCCAGATGCGGAAGGAAATATCCGTGACAATGCAACCATCGAACAATTGGTCGTGCTTTCCAACATGGAAAGCATCAATGCTGTTTTGATCCATCAGCAACTATCACAAAGCGAACGGCTTATCCAATTGAACCAGATTGCAATTAGTCAGATGAAGTCGTTGATCAACAATACAAACCTTAAAAAATTGAGGTAACTATATGAAGTTTGCTAAGCTTTAAGGGTAATCCCGAAACGCAATAAAAAGGGAAAACCGGCCTAAGCCGGTTTTTGGGTGGAAGATGGGAATTGAACCCACGACCCTCGGAACCACAATCCGATGCTCTAACCCCTGAGCTACATCCACCATTTAACGGCTGCAAATATAGAAAATGTTTTGCGATTCGGACAAATGATTTGAAAAAAAGGTGAAGGGAATAAGTTGTTGATAGATAGAAATATATAGAAATAATTTGAAATAACGGGTCAATTATCAGAAAAAATAGGCGGTATCGGTGGGATTGTTAACTTTGCTTTTCAAATTCAAACGACAAAACAGGATGGATTATTTACTCGACGATCCCGGGGTGGAACGGATATTTCAGGAAATTTTAGCCAAAATCAAGCCCCTTCAAAATGGGGAAGTGGTCAATTCGATGGAAAAAAGGGGCATCGAGTACAAGGTGAATTTTGGGGTCTCCATCCCTTTGCTCCGACAAATGGCGTCTGATTATCCTCAGAACCACCTTCTTGCACTGAAATTGTGGAACAAGCAGTGGCGCGAAACGATGATCCTCGCAACCCTTCTTGAAGAACCAGGTGAGGTGACAGAAAACCAGATGGACTTTTGGGTGAAGAGTTTTCCATCGGTCGAGATTGCCGAGCAGGCTGCCATGAACTTGTTTTCCAAGACCAAACTGGCTTTTGAAAAAGCATTTGAGTACTGCCATGGCAAAAAACTATTGGTCAAAATTGTCGGGTTGTTGATGATCGGTAGGCTTGCATTGATAGATCGGGAATCGCCGGATGAGAAATTTGAAACATTCTTTGAGCTGATGCCCCCACTTTCAAAGGATCCCCAATTGTCGATTGTATTTTCCAGGGTTTACATCCAGATCGGAATGCGCAACCTTTATTTGAACGAGATTGCGATCCATCATGCAATGAATTTGCTCACAATCGATTCCAAAACCGCACGGGAAAATGCAGAATTGTTGATCAGCGAACTCGACAATGCTGACATTAAAGAGATCATCAAAAACAAAAATAAATTTTAACTTATTGATATACAATGTTTTGTCCAAATTCGGATTTGTCCGGTTTTAAGTTTTTAAATCTCAAAAAAAATGTTGCCATAGACTGTCTGTTTTTTAAAAGTTAACTATTATTTTTATTGGAAATTTATATTTCCAACATGCAGATAGACTTTCATCATGCCGTATCCTATGTTCTCTCGCGACTGGCAGGATTTTCGCGGGAAGAATCGGAGATTATCAGCTACTCATCACAATATGTGGATGATGCAACAATCCATGGCATTATCAGGTTTACAAATAACGCGATGTACACGAGAACCTCCTCAGCCCATAAATTGATCGACTTTCACAATACGGTTAGTGCTGAAAATTATAGGGTATGGGTTCCCTTTCATTTTTTGCCCGGGAATGGGGGGTTGAAGGCTGGAGAAGATCCCGAAGGAGGATTTATCAACAAATTGGTTTGTTATCCTGATAGTTATGTGGCAGAAGAGATGCTCACCTATTGTATTGCCGATCATGACAAACCATATGGCCTTCATCGTCTTGGTGTTACGATCCATGTATTGGCGGATACTTTTGCACATCAGGGATTTTCCGGGGTAATTCACAAAATCAATGACGTTTTGAGATTGGACAGTGACCTAAAAACCGAATCTCTGGGATTTTTTAAAGACTTATTAGAGAGATTAAAAACTCTTTTTATTGATAGGGCTTTGCCCCTTGGCCATGGAGCAGCCTTGACTTGTCCCGATTTGCCTTATCTTAAGTGGGGCTATACCAATGAATATCATACGGAACTTATTGGGAGGGACAATACTGTGATTTATAATGATGCCGTGATAAGTATCTTCGAATCATTGATAAAATTCAGAAAGCAAGACCCCGGATGCGTCATTAATGAGCAAATTCTGCCGGAAGACTTTAAACAGATCAGATCAAATTTTGAAAATTTCACCAATCCATCCGGGACGGTCCGGCACAAGCAATGGATCGATTCAATAGCAAGGGGCGAATTTTCTTTTGGGCCGGAAACAATTTCCTATATACCTCAGGGTCTAGGATCATGGAAGCAACAGGCCTTATTGGTGGAAACCGATTCCGAATCCTACAAATACGAATACTCAATCAGCTTTTTATCAAGTAATTGGAAGATGTTCCACGATGCCTTGCTAAAGCATTTATTCGAAGTCACTCATGATATTCTGCCAAAATACGGAATCTGCGTTTCATAATATAATTTTAAAATTCAATGATATGGTAACACTTTCGGATATTAGTCTAAAGGATTTTCAGCTCGAAAATTTACCGTTGGTAAAAAAACTACGTACCTTGCACTTTAAGACACAGACTGAGGTTTGCATTGAAAGGGCTGATTTAATCACTGATTTTTTGAAGCAGGACATTAGTTTAAACGATGATTATCAGGTAACCCGGGCAAAAGCAATCAGTCATTACCTGAGCAACCGGAAAATAGTATTTCACGATGAAAATCTGTTGGGAGGATCTACAACTTCAAAAGCAATAGGTGCCCCAATGTATCCCGAGTTTATGGGACTTTCCATCTGGGCAGAATTGGATACGATCAGCAAAAGGACGATCAACCCTCAAAAGCTAACCGAAGAAGAGGCGGACAAATGCAATTTTGAAATTTTCCCTTATTGGATGGACAATACAGTTTTGGAAAAGACCCGCAAAAAATTCAGCAATCCTTTGTCACTGCAACTTCTTGAGAAAATCGTTTACTACATCAGTGGAAAAGCGGGGTGTATCTCCCATTGTGTCCCCGATTATAGCCGTGCCTTGAACGAAGGGCTTGAAAGCATTATCAATGAAACGGAAACGAAAAAAAACGAATTGTTGATGTGCGAACCAGAAGGTCAATCGGAGAAGAATATTGCCTTTTATGACGCTGTTCAGATCGCGTTACAGGGCATTATCAACTATTCGGTCAACATTTCAAAAATGGCTATAGAGCTTTCAATTCATGAAACAGACCTTGCAAAGAAGAAAAACCTGGAACAGATTGCCGAAGTTTGTTCCCAGGTACCAGCAAAACCTGCCCGCAATTTTCGCGAAGCAGTCAATTCATTGTGGATTTGCCAAGTTGGTATCCATGCCGAAAACATTAATATGGCGATGAGTCCCGGAAGGGTTGACCAGGTTCTGTATCCGTTTTTTAAGAATGACTTTTCGGCCAATAAAATCACAATCGAAGAAGCCTTGACACTTGGGTGCTGCCTATGGTTGAAGATTGCCGACAATACAAACCTTGTTCCAGAGGCAGCCGAAAAATTATGGGGAGGTGCAGGATCAACACCTGCCGTTACCTTTGGGGGAGTTGATGCTGATGGCAATGACGCAGTTAACGATTTGACTTATATTTTTCTCAAAGTTACAGAACTCATGTGTTTGCGCGATCCAAGTGTCAATGCAAGGTACAATTACGAGAAAAATGACAAAGCTTACAGGCAAAGGGTTTCGGAAGTGATCTTCAACACGAAAGCAATTCCTGCATTCCACAATGACATCTCCGATATCGATACCCTGACAAATCAGGGAGAAACAATTGAAGATGCAAGGGATTTCGCAATCGTTGGTTGTGTCGAACTCGCTAGCACCGGAAAAGATTATGTAGCATCAGGATCGATCATGTTCAATCTGGCCTCAGTGATGGAGTTGACACTGTTCGATGGTAGAAAACATACAATGGGCGATGAACAGGTCGGACCAAAAACAGGTGATCCTGCACAGTTCACTACATATGAACAATTTTATAATGCTTTCAGGATTCAACTGAAATGGATGCTCGAAAATGCCATCGACATCAATGAGAAAATGGCAACCGTCCATCAGGAGATGCTGCCAACCCCTTTGTTATCTTCGTTTTTCAAAGGACCAATTGAAAGTGGTAAGGACCTGATCTACGGAGGTGCAAAGTACAATTCATCAGGTGCTAGTTTTCTTGCCTTTCCCGATATTTGCGATTCACTGAATGCGATTGAACAGGCTGTTTTCACGGACAAGAAGTTTACAATGCAGGAGCTGATCGATGCCATCAAGAACGATTTTACAGATATATCCTCGGCTAATTTACAGGCTTACATTAAAAACAAAACCGTTAAATTTGGGATTGAGGATCCGGTTTCGATCAATAATTCAAAACGGTTGGTCAGCGACATTTACCAGATACTTCAGTCGCATACGAACTACAGGGGTGGGAAATACCGCCCCGCATTTTGGACAATGACCACCCATGCAGGACAAGGCAAACTGGCAGGTGCTTTGCCAAGTGGCAGGATGGCCAAGGAAGTTTTTTCGAGTGGGATTACCCCGGCATCACAAGCCGCGAAAAGTTTGACAGAGGCGTTCAATGCAGTGGCAGCGCTGGATGGTAGGAATATTCCCGGTGGTTGGGCCTTGAATATCAAATATACGCCGCTTTTATTGGACGAGAAAAAAGAAGAATACATGAACAGGTTTGGCGATCTCGTGGAGGGATTTTTCAGGAATGGTGGGATGCAGGTGCAGTTTAACGTTCAGGATTATAAAACGTTGATTGATGCGAAGAAGAATCCTGAGAAATATCCCGAGATGATCGTTCGCGTTTCTGGCTATTCGGCTTATTTCAAGGATTTAAGCGAACCCATGAAAGACGAGCTGATTACGAGGACCCAATACAATTTATTTTCGGGCGAGGCTGTGCCTTTGCCTGAGGATTACAAATCAGGTAATTAATAAATCTAAACTTGAAAATTATGGAATGGCTAAAGCATCCTTTCAAAAGTTTCTCAATGTGGTGGACAACAAGAAAATTCGTTAAAATCCTCGCTGAACAGGAAATGGATATTTTTCTTGAAACTCTTCTGAACGCTATGAGTCTCTTTTTGTTTTTTAATAAAAAGTTCAGGCAGAACATTGATGGGTTTAATGCGCGATATGTATTTAAAAGTAAAGATGGCATCATCGCAGCATCTGCTGATTTTGCCGGTTCCAGAATGAAAGTATCGCACAAGGCACTGGAAAACGCTTCCGTGACCGTTGTTTTCAAGGATGGGACAGCATTAAAAAATTTCCTGTTCGCCGAATCCCCTGATATTATTGGTGCAATCCTTGATAGCGAGGTTCAATATACAGGCAACCTGAACTATTTGTCGAAATTCGCGTTCATGTCGAAACGGCTCAAGCTTCAGCTGACTGGCAAGTAGCAATGGACAATTATCCGTTAATCTTTGACATTCAAAGGTCTTCTTTTGTCGATGGCCCCGGCATCAGGACCGTTGTGTTTTTCAAAGGGTGCCCCCTTCAATGCGAATGGTGCCATAACCCTGAATCACAATCCATTAAAAGCGAAATACTATGGTATAACAGCTTATGCTCATGTTGTGACAACTGTTTCAAGGTATGTAAACACAATGCCATCCAGCCGGGACATGGTCAAAACAGAATAGACCGGTCAAAATGCAATTCATGTGGTGATTGCGCAAAAGCCTGTATCTACAATGCAATGAAATTGGCCGGTCAGGCTTATTCAGTGGAATCGCTGGTAGAATTAGTCCTAAAAGATAAAACCTATTTTAGAACCTCAGGTGGAGGGGTTACGTTTTCGGGTGGTGAACCTTTGATGTTCATGGAATTTCTTGGGTCTGTTTGCAAAAAGTTAAAACAGGAAAATATTGATATTGCAGTTCAAACCTGTGGATACTTCAACTTTGATCAATTCGAGAAGACTGTTTCTCAGTACATCAATACGATCTATTTTGATTTAAAACTGGTTGACAATGCATTACATAAGAAATTCACAGGACAATACAATAACAAAATCCTAGAGAACCTGCATAAACTATTCTCCCCAAAGAAGCACAAGATCATTATCAGAACACCCATAGTTCCGGGCATTACCGATACCATCGATAATTTGGGAAATATCTCAAAAATCATCGGTAAATTGAACCATGAAGGATTTGAAAAACTTATCTATAACAATACATTTCATAAGAAAAAAGTGGCTTTGGGCCGGGTAATTTAAATATTTGCATTGGGACACCTCTTATTTGCTATCGTTTGCCTCATTTTTTTGGTCACAACTTATAAATTTTTACTTTTGCGGGTCAATTAATCCAGTTTTTACCCATGCAAGTCATTGAAGTAAAAGAACCCAGTACGGTCAAAGCATTTCATCAGCTTCCACACGATATTTATAAGGGCGATCCAAACTATGTTCCTCAATTGGAAATACTCGAAGATATTGCTTTTGATCCGACAAAAAATGCCTTTTATAAAAATGGCGATGGAACACGCTGGATTTTAAAAAGCGATGAAGGTAAGGTGATTGGCCGAATCGGGGCGTTTTTTAACGGGAATAAAGCTTATGATTTTAAGCAGCCCACAGGGGGATGCGGGTATTTTGAATGTATTGACAATCAAGATGCTGCAAATACCCTTTTCGACACTGCAAAAGCATGGCTGGCAGAGCGCGGAATGGAGGCCATGGATGGGCCGATAAATTTCGGTGAAAACCTTGTTAATTGGGGACTTCTTGTTGTTGGGTTTATGCAACAAGGTTACGGGATGCCGTACAACAAGCCCTATTATTTGCAATTATTTGAAAATTATGGATTTAAAGTTTATTTTGAACAATATAGTTACCATCTAAACCACAAAGAGCCGTTTCCTGAACGGTTTTGGAAAATTGCCGAATGGGTCGCAAAAAAACCAAACTTAAGGTTTGAACCTGTCCGGTTTAAAAATATTGAGAAATACATTGGCGATTTTGTGAAGATTTATGAACAGGCATGGGCACGGCACGACAACCACAAACCGGTTGACCTTGACGATATCCGTGGGATGATGAAGATTGCAAAAATAATTGCTGAAGAGGACTTTATCTGGTTTGGTTATCATGATGACGAACCGGTCTTGCTTTTTGGCATGATCCCCGACTGGAATCAGATCCTGAAAAAGTTGAACGGCAAACTGAATTGGTGGAATATCCTGAAATTTCTTTGGTATAAAAGAATGCATACAATGACCCGGTCGCGGATCCTGATCATGGGAGTCGTCCCAAAATATCAGGGAACCGGTCTTGAGTCGGCAGTTTTCTGGCACCTCGACAAGGTGATGCAACGTAAGTTATGGATCAACGAGGTTGAACTTTCGTGGGTTGGCGACTTCAACCCCAAAATGGTGGCGATTTATATGTCGGTAGGAGGCGTTCATGCAAAGACCCATTACACGATGCGATATCTTTTTGATCGTACCGTTCCGTTCGAAAGGGCCCCAATGTTGATGAAAGAGGTTAGGGTAATGCGTGAAGTGAAATCGGCAGCTACTGATAATCAGGAGCTAAAAGCCAGTAAAGAAGGTTAGGCAAATATTTGCAAATTCTTTTGAAAAAACCACTTGCACATTATTGAAGTATGTGTATCTTTGCAACCCATATAAAAGGAAGAGTATTAAAACAAGATATTAAACAAGATTCAAATGAAAAAGGGAATACATCCGGAAAGTTATAGGCTGGTCGCATTCAAAGATATGTCGAATGAGCATACCTTTATTACCAGGTCGTCAGCTGCATCGAGAGAAAAGATTGAAATTGATGGTGTTGAATATCCGCTAATTAAGGTTGAAATTTCAAATACATCCCACCCTTTCTATACCGGTAAGATGAAACTTGTCGATACGGCTGGACGTGTTGATAAGTTCCTCACCCGCTATCAGAAACACATGGACAAACGCAGGCAATAGGCTGTTGTAAATCCTGAGAAACCCCGTATTTAACCAGTACGGGGTTTTTTATTGACTGACATAATGCCCCTTTTGTTGAGTTGGTTTAAAATTGTCAAGGTTGGCACATGAATTGAAGGATAGTTGACACCTTATTTTCGAGGAGGTCTTAGACAATTTGTCATTTCTTTATACAGAGCATGGAAAACAAAAAAAATAAAAATCCGAAAAATAACTTTCTATTTTCGAGTGTGATAGAAGATCAGGACGATTTTATTCCGATCCTGGTCGATGGCGACGATGCCGAACTGAACGCCATTGATGTACCAGGAGTCCTGCCAATATTGCCACTTCGCAATACAGTTCTTTTTCCCGGAGTTGTAATGCCGATCAGTGTAGGACGGCAAAAATCGTTGTTGCTTGTCCGTGAGGCTTATGCTGGAAATAAACTGATCGGTACCGTAGCACAGAAAGACGGACAAATCGAAGACCCCCATCCTGACGATCTTTTTCAGGTTGGGACGATGGCCGAGATCTTAAAGATCCTTGAAATGCCGGATGGTTCCACATCCGTAATTATACAGGGTAAACGGCGCTTCAGGATGCATGGCATTACAGAGTCAGTCCCCTACCTGCGGGCAACCGTCATGGTGCTGAACGACATCTTGCCAAGCACCAAGATGCGCGAGTTTAATGCTTTGGTGGGTTCACTCAAAGATATGGCCCTCAAAATTGTAAAATCATCGGGAAATATACCTCCTGAAGCCCAGTTTGCGGTCAAGAATATTGAAAATGCCACGTTCCTGATCAATTTCATTTGCAACAATACCGATCTGAGTGCATTAGAAAAGCAGGAATTGCTTGAATTTGACGATCTTCGAGACCGTAGCACCAAATTGCTTACTTACCTGATCCGCGAAGTTCAGATGATCGAACTAAAAAAGGATATCCAGAAAAAGGTGAAAGTAGATATGGATCAGCAACAACGCGAATATCTCCTCCACCAGCAAATCAAAACAATACAGGACGAGTTGGGTGGCAACCCTTCGGAACAGGAGATCACAGAACTTAAAAAACGGAGCCTTGAAAAAAAATGGAGTCCCATTGTTCAGGCTGTTTTTGAAAAGGAAGTTTCCAAACTTGGCCGCATGAATCCCGCTGCCGGTGAATATTCGGTTCAGGCCGGTTATCTCGATACTTTGCTCGACCTTCCTTGGAATGTCTATTCCAAGGACAATTTTGACATGCGCAACGCTGAAAAAATCCTCGACGAAGATCATTATGGTCTCGAAAAGGTAAAAGACCGTATTCTTGAACACCTCGCCGTCCTTAAATTGAAAGGGGATATGAAATCTCCGATTCTTTGTCTTTATGGCCCTCCCGGCGTTGGGAAAACTTCATTGGGAAAATCTGTTGCACGGGCGTTAGGGCGCAAATTTGTCAGGATGAGTTTGGGTGGGCTTCATGACGAATCAGAAATCCGTGGGCATCGTAAGACCTATATTGGGGCTATGCCAGGAAGGATCATTCAGAACCTCAAAAAGGCCGGAACCTCCAATCCTGTTTTTATTCTGGATGAAATTGATAAAGTTTCAAACGACTTTCATGGCGATCCAGCTTCCGCATTATTAGAAGTTCTTGATCCTGAGCAAAATAGCGAATTTCATGACAATTATGTGGACATTGATTTTGATCTTTCACGGGTGATGTTCATTGCAACAGCCAATACATTAAGTACCATCCACCCTGCCTTACGCGACCGGTTGGAACTCATTGACGTAAGCGGCTATTTGCTCGAAGAAAAAATAGAGATTGCCAAACGACACCTCGTGACAAGGCAGTTGGCAAACCATGGACTCACCAAAGAAAATGTAAAATTTTCAAGGGACGCACTTGTCCGCCTGATCGAGGATTATACAAGGGAGTCAGGTGTTCGCGAAATGGACAAACAAATCGCCAAGGTCATCAGGCGGGTAGCCCGGAAAATTGCCTTTGAGGAGGAGTATAACAAGAAAATTGGCCCTGTTGAAATCCGCGAATACCTTGGGATTCCCCGTTTCAGCAAAGAGAGTTATGAAGGTAACGAATATGCCGGAGTGGTAACAGGCCTTGCATGGACATCAGCCGGTGGCGAAATTCTATATGTAGAGACTAGCCTAAGCCAGGGTAAAAGCAAATTTTCGATTACCGGTAATCTTGGCGAAGTGATGAAAGAATCTGCATCAATCGCATTGGAATACTTAAAATCGCATTGTGGCCAATTGGGATTAATACCCGAAGTATTTGAAAAATGGGACGTGCATATGCATGTGCCGGAAGGTGCTATCCCAAAGGATGGTCCTTCGGCAGGGATCACAATGGCAACCTCTTTGGCTTCGGCATTTACCCAACGCAAAGTTAAAAAAGGGCTGGCTATGACTGGTGAGATTACCCTAAGGGGTAAGGTGCTGCCAGTTGGCGGGATCAAAGAAAAAATCCTGGCTGCAAAACGGGCAGGGATCAAAGAGATCATCATCTCGAAAGAGAACAGAAAGGATATCGAGGAGGTCAAGGAAATTTATGTCAAAGGCTTGACCTTTCATTATGTTGAAAATGTGGGCGATGTTTTTGAGATCGCACTGATGGACGAGCAGGTCAAAAATCCATTGGTAATATCATAGTGCTAGTTTAGTGATAGTCTCACTCGAAGTGAGGCTATCATTAGGCTTTCAGTGAAGTTTATTTATTCCTTCCTTGCAATAACAGTAAACGCCTTTCCCTCATCGATTGTCTCAGCAATATTAAATCCAGCCAGTTTCAAAAAAATCTCGATTTCATCGCGGGTAAAAGCCCGAAGGGTTGTAAGATCATCAAATTCTGATACTTTCCCATCCTGTTCGATGATATACTTAGCCTTCCAGTCCCATGTCCAGCCTGTGGCAAGGTTCTTTTCCAAGTGACTTATCCGCCTGATTTTCTTGGAGCCATGTTCAATATTTTGTTCAAAATCGCTAAAGTTGTCAAAGATTTGTTTGGCATCGAAAACCCCAAATACAAATAATCCATTGTTAATCAATGAATTAAATACTCCTTCAAAGTTACTTGTTATCCCATGGTTTTCAATGACATAAGCAAGTGATCGACCTGTAATCAAGATGGCCTCAAACTGGGTATCGAACTTAAGATTGCGCATATCGCCTTGTACAAACCGGTCAGACCCGACTTCGCGACGCGCAATATCGAGCATTTCATTGTATAAATCGAGGCCAAGGTAATGGTAGCCATTTCCCAGAAACCGACGTGCAAGCATCCCTGACCCGCACCCAATCTCCAGTATTTTGTGGCAGTTGTTGTTTTTTAAGATCGTGTTATAAAACTGAAACTCCACATCATAATCAAAAACATGTTGGTACATTTCATGATAAACCTCTGCCAGAGTTGAATAGAGTTGTGTCATTTCTTGCTTCTTTAAAACATCTAAATTAGGCTAAAGCCGCAAATTACCTAAAATCAATTCCCCCTACCTTAAAATATAGGGAATTGATTTTTCAATCAGCACTACCGCCTGAACTGAAATCCCTTCTTCACGCCCTTCAAATCCAAGCTTTTCTGTAGTAGTCGCTTTTATATTGATGGCTTCAATGTCAACATTTAAAACATGGGCAATCGTTTCTTCCATTTTGGGTATAAAATCTTTCAGTTTAGGGCGTTGTGCCGAAATAGTGGCATCAAGGTTCACAAGAAAATAACCTTTTTCCTTTACAAGACGGTAAGTCTCGGCAAGCAAAAGTTTGCTGTCAATATTCTTGAAATCGGAGGAGGTGTCGGGGAAATGAAACCCGATGTCGCGAAGTTTTGCAGCTCCCAGAAGTGCATCACAGATCGCATGAAGCAAAACATCGCCATCGGAATGGGCAACCAGCCCTTTATCATGGGGAATCTGAATCCCACCCAACCACAGCGTTTCGCCCTCCGCCAACTGATGGACATCAAATCCTAAACCAACCCGGTAATTCATTGTATATTAATTTTTTATAGATATAATGAACAAAAACAGCATTCCTTAATTCCTGAATTCTTTCATTCCTCAATTTCTTCATTTCTGCCCCCCAGCCCCTTCACACGATTTCCGGGATTTCCACCCAACTCCGTTTGGCCCAGCTTTCAAGGCCCTTTTCAGCCAATTGAACCCCTTTTGCACCTTCGAGCAATGTCCAACGGAAAGGTTCGTCCTTGACAACATGTTTCAGGAACAATTCCCATTCCGCTTTAAAGGCATTGTCAAATACCTCCTGTTCAGGAACTTTAGACCATCCTTCATAGAAATTGATCGGATTTGGGATATCAGGATTCCAGACAGGTTTGGGTGTATTCCCGTAATGCTGTGTCCAGCACTCGCGCAAACCACAAACAGCAGAACCCTTTGTCCCGTCAACATGAAGGGTCAGCAGGTCGTCCCGTCGTACCCGTGTGGCCCAGGAAGAATTAAAATGGGCAATGACCCCGCCTTCCAGTTCAAATGTAGCATAGGCGGCATCATCAGCAGTACATTGATAAACTTTCCCTTTTTCGTCAACCCGTTCCGGGATATGGGTCGCACCAAGACAAAAAACTCCTTTTACTTTACCAAACAAGTTATCAAGGACATACCGCCAATGGCACAGCATATCGATGATGATGCCACCATCGTCCTCTTTTCGATAGTTCCAGCTTGGACGTTGTGCAGGCACATTGAAACCTTCAAAAACCCAGTAGCCAAATTCGCCACGTACAGACAGTATCTTCCCGAAAAAATCATTCTCCATCAGCCGTTTCATTTTCATCAGTCCTGGTAGCCACAGTTTATCCTGTACCACCCCATGTTTTACGCCGGCCTTTTCGCAAACATTGTAAAGTTCTAACGCGGTGGCTGTATCAGAAGCAATTGGCTTTTCGCAATAGACATGCTTCCCGGCTTTAGCTGCCATCCTGACCGCATCAGCCCTTCTTCCTGTTGTCTGTGCATCAAAATAGATCTGGTAATAAGGATCGTTCATAACCTCTTCAAGACTAGTTGTCATTTTATCAATTCCCGACATTTGGGAAAGTTTCTTCAATTTGATCACATCGCGCCCTACAAGGATCGGATCTGGCAAAATGATTTCCGACGGACCTACCTGAACACCGCCCTGTTTGATTATTTCGACGATCGAACGCATCAGGTGTTGGTTGGTTCCCATACGGCCTGTAACGCCGTTCATGATAATCCCTACTTTATGGATGGTTTTTGATTCGCTCATGGATTGCTATTTTTAATTTTAATATTGTGTTTTTAAGATAATGCTGCTGGCGGTTGGCTACTGGCGACTGGCGAAAAGTGCCGGAACCTGATTAATATTGGACAACATACTTATTCTCATTTAATTAATGTCTTGTTTAACAAGGTAATTTTATCTTTAATCTCTTCAGGGATATTGAATTTATGCTTTTTCCCGAAATCATACATCACAATGATATCATGGGCTTCGGCAGCAATTTCGCCATCATCGTTTTTAATCTCATGCTGAAGATGGAAACTTGAATTCTTTATTGCGTCAACCCTGGAATAGACAATGACTTTTCCGGGATAAAACAAGGGTTTGCGAAATTGGCAGGTAGCTGAAGCCAGAATTGGGCCTGTTTTGATTTCGGCCTGGAGTTGCATCAACCCGATCATTTCCATGTAATTGACCCTTGCGGCCTGGACATATTTAAAAATTGCCAGATTGTTCACATGGCCAAAAAGGTCAATTTCACTCCAGTCAATCCTAAGCTCAAGTTTTATTCGTGATTCCATCGATCTATTTGCACTTTAGTATTAAATTCTATCACTAGCTAAGATTGCGGCTGGCAACTGGCTATTGGCAGAAAGTGCTAAAAAATTTGTTTGATAGCAATAAATACATTATTTGTACAATCAAGCCAGATGCCAGCAACCAACAGCCAGAAGCATTTCATCCTGTGTCACGTCTTCGTCAAATATGCCCGCTTGATCTTTTCGAGATATTGATTCTGGTC